>Ga0334882_1001145_pt1 | contig 33642 bp, 45 predicted proteins | sample GraSluR1_MG_5_FD_207226 | JGI IMG/M metagenome (GOLD analysis project Ga0334882, IMG submission 207226) | Sludge microbial communities from methane-producing bioreactor in Wageningen University, Netherlands - Granular Sludge_15_04-R1 | ecosystem: Engineered > Bioreactor > Anaerobic >... | reverse complement strand
CTTGTAAAATGTTTTACTGTAGCCATCTTCGTTCCTCCTGTAATTTGTACTTTACATTATTAAAGAAGAAGATATTATTAAGTTCAGATACTTTCAAGGGCACCACCGCAGGTGGTTTAGTTCAACAGCGAGTACCCGGCTACGCTTCGCTCCGCCCAAATTGGCTCCTATTGGTCGCCAACTTCGGGTACTCGCAAGACGTTAAGTGCAATTAGGGCGCCAAACTTTTTGTGTTAAGAAAAGTAGTTGATAAAATGGGAACCCCCATGCCCCCTTTAAGAAGCACGGCGTCCGTGCCGGGCCAAGATGTAAATAATTTATTCTGTAAATAAAGGATTATTGAAATATAAAATGAGTAGAGATTTCTTCCCACAACGACCTGATACAAATCATAAAATACAGACACTGTCTGGAAAATTAAGTTATACCCATAACATGTATAATAAACCCCTGTTTTCTATACATGTTCCCGCTGATAAGTATACAAAAAGCCTGTTTTCTATATATGATGAGGTTGCATATGCCCTATAAAATCCCCTCTCTTCCTCTTCCAGGCGATATCGAAACAGTTTCAGTGCTGAAAAAAGCAGCATCAGCGCATCGCTACCTGGCAGAACTAAAGGGCCTTTCCCGCAGTATTCCAAATCAGGAAATTTTGATTAATACCCTGTCGCTTCAGGAGGCAAAAGACAGCTCTGCTATTGAAAATATCATAACCACCCATGACGAACTTTACAGGGAAGAACTTTTCCCTGAATACGCTGTCAATGCTTCTGCCAAGGAGGTTAAAAATTATGTAAGTGCGCTGAAAACAGGTTTTGAACTGGTTAAAAAAGATAACCTGTTTACAAATAATCACATTCTCATCATTCAGTCAGAGCTTGAAAAAAACAGGGCAGGTTTTCGAAAACTTCCAGGCACAGAATTAAAAAATGAACAGACAGGACATATCGTTTACACACCACCCCAGACAGCAGATGAAATTATTAAGCTCATGGGTAACCTTGAACAATTTATTAATGATGATTCTCTGAGTTTTGTTGACCCGCTTATAAAAATGGCGATAATACATCACCAGTTTGAAAGCATCCATCCCTTTTATGACGCTAACGGGCGCACGGGGAGGATAATTAATGTCTTGTATCTTGTGTTAAAAGGTCTCCTTGATATACCAGTGTTATATCTGAGCCGTTATCTGGTCCATAATAAATCCGCATATTATAATAATCTACAAAGAGTACGAGATACAGGCGACTGGGAATCATGGATTATGTATATGCTTGAAGGGGTGGAAACAACTTCACGCGAGACTATTTATATTGTGCAGCAGATTGGTATAGCCCTCAGCCGGTATAAACACGGAATAAGAGAGTCATGTAAATTTTATAGTCAGGATATTATAAACAATCTTTTTTTCCACCCGTACACAAAAATTGAATTTCTACAAAAAGCTCTCAATATATCAAGGCTGACCGCGGCTAAGTATCTTGAAACGCTTGTATCAGAGGGATATCTTCAAAAAGAAAAAATCGGTAAATCAAATTATTATATTAACAAAGCATTGTTTGAAATACTGACAAAAGGAAATTTATAATGAGTAGAGATTTCTTCCCCGGGCGACCTGATACAAACCCTAAAATCTATGCCTATGAAGATACCAACCCGCAATATGCCGGCCACCTCAAGGTTGGTTATACCACTGTTGACGTGCAGACCCGAGTTAAACAGCAATACCCTACCCTACGGCCGGGTGACTTACCATATAAAATCGTTCTTGAAATATCTGCAATGCGTAATGACGGTACTGTGTTCAACGACCATGACGTTCATCGTGTTATCTAAAGCGATATAGTCACCCCCAAGTCAAAAATTAAAAATCCCCTGGTTATGTGAAAACACTTTTAATTTTTGATTTGAGGAGCAATTGATTACAAGCGTTTATAGTAAAATATCAGCAAATATAGCATATAATTGTCAAAGGGAAATATATTCATATTGATTTCTAAAATTGATTATAAAGTAAAAATAATATTGTAAAATACCCTCAAAATAGGTGCTTGGAAATGTTTAAAATAACATATATATTTAACCGCCTTAATTGAGCTTAGTGGATAGAATCTTTAAAAAAAATGAAATTTAACTTGATAAAGTAGCCTTTTTTTTAGCTACACTGTAAAGTAGAACAATCATGTTAAAAAAAATATTGAAAAGATGCCCCTATCTATTCAAAAGAAATTTTTCTTTTTAATTAATGACCTGGAAAGGCTCGGGCCGATCAGGACGGAATGGCAGAATTTCAGCAGCCTTGGGAAAAATGAATATCACTGTCATCTTTCTCATAAGTGGGTTGCATGCTGGCGTAATGAAAATAAATCGATTATAATAGAGGTATACTATGCAGGTTCACGTGAAAACGCCCCATACTAAAATTGATATGACCGGAGATATTCCTGAAAAAATTATCAGAATGTTAAAAAACATTTACGGTAAAAAGGTTACTGTAACAGATGATGAATATGTTAATGTTAAAGACACTGAATGGTATAAAAATATAAAATCAAAAATTACACCTGGAGAAACTTTATCTTTTTACCGGAAGATGCACAAAATGACACAGAAAGAACTTGGAGAAAAACTCGGGAATTTTTCCAGGCAGAATATCTCTGAAATGGAGAGGAATATCCGCCCCATAAGCAAAAAGAATGCGAAACAGCTGTCGGATATGTTTAACATCTCAATTGACAGATTAATTTAGAATAAAGAAACTAGTATTTTAACAAATAGCTAAAGAGAGTAAATCTGAATAATGAAAAGAAAAATCGCAATACTCGGCATAGGGAACAGGCTCAAGCGTGATGATGGAGCGGGAAGTATTCTTGCGGAAAATTTATCATTACGCGGACTCACAGCATTTGACAGTGCAGTAGTTCCGGAAAATTTTACCGGGGCTTTACGTAAAGCTGCTCCTGATACACTGATAATTGTTGATGCATGCGCTATGGGGCTTAAACCTGGTGAGTTCAGAAAAATTGCGCTTCGAAGAATTGATGATGAGGATACATTCAGTTCCCACTCTCCAGGGATAATTGAACTTATAAGTTACATAGGTGAATTCATTCCGGAAATAATATTTATAGGGATAGAACCTGAGTCAATGGACTTCGGGGAGGGGTTGAACCCCAAAGTCCAGGATGGTATTAAAATTCTGGAGGAAATAATTTTCTCCGGGAAATTTCATTTAATTGATACTGCTTAATAACGATTCCCTTACGCAGTTACCTCGTGCTTCCTTCTTTCGTCAATTCCGATAACCTGGGAATCGCCATACTTTTCGTAATTGGCATTCATAAATGTTTTTTCCATCCATATTACTTTTTTAGGACAGATGTTAACACACTCCTGGCAGCTTGTGCAGCGGCCCAGATAGAATACCACCCGTTTAGTTTTCTTCTCTGCAATAACAACAGGATATGACACCACCGCCTTGGCAGGGCATACCTTTTCACACATTACACACCCTATGCACCCGTCAAAATCATACCCCAGTGTACCCCTGAATCCTTCAGGAGTAGGTATGGGCGGATGAATGTCGCCTTTTGCAAGAAAATCCACGATTGAGTCAGGCGTATATTTAGCGGGGAACACATTGGTTGCCTTTTTTTTAAAAAACTGAGCTATTACCTGCGATAAAGTTGCTACCATTTATTCCTCCACTCTACATCTTCAAAATTGCCGGATCAAGATAAATCAATACAAAACCGCTCAGGCTGATTGCTGTTATAATCAGAATAAATAATCTTGATACCTGGGTTATTTTAAGTCTGGCCATTGAAACCCTCACAATAGTTATAGCGAGAGTATATACTATAAACATCTTAAAAAGAAAAAAGAATATATCAGCGGCAATTGTAATATTGACTCCGCTTACCTCAAGCCTGTACCCGGTAAGGGCGGTAAAACCCTGGGGGAAAAACATAACAACAGTAAGAGAGGTTATTGCAACTGCTTTTATCCCCTCAGCAAGCTGGAAAAATGCAAAGTGTTTGCCTGAATATTCCGCTACAAGGCCCTCAGCTATTTCTGTTTCAGCTTCAGCCTGGTCAAAGGGGATCTTTGCCACTTCTGCAGGTATTACTGTCAGAAATGTGAAGAGAAGGAGAATACCCCCTATAATCCCTATCGGCCCCATCCCCCCCCAGAAGGGATACGCGACAACTGTACCAAGTGCAAACGGTGCAGCATCTGGAGCCAGTGTGCCCATCCTCCAGGCAACTGTTACTATTGCAACAGCTATGGGGAGCTCTGTAGCCATAAGTATAACCATCTCCCTCTGTGCCCCGATTGTTGCAAGGGGTGAACCTGAAGCAAAACCCCCCACTACAAGCGCTATTGCAGGAACCATTAGAAGGTAAATAATCAGAATAAGATCCCCTGACTTCATAAAGAAGGCATTCCCCATCCCTGTAAGATGGAGGAAATAGGGTATCCAGATATAAATAAGCAGAAGAACAGAAGATGAAAGAGCAAGCAATGGTGCTCCTGTGAAAATCCATTTAACGGCATTCTCAGGAATAATTGTCTGCTTGAGCATCAGCTTTTTCAGATCCCAGAAGGGCTGCCATATGGGAGGCCCTATCCTTGCCTGAAAATACGAAGCCAGTTTCCTGTCCACACCTTTGCAGACAAGACCTATGTAAGTGCCTGTGACTACTGTCATCAGGATAAATAATATCAATACTAGAATTTCCTGCATATCTACCTCTGATTATCCTTTTATGCCCCTGATTCTATTCATCTTTTCAATGCTGAGTTTCCGAAGATCCGATGCACTCATCTGAAATTTATTACCACTTCTGTTAACCATACTCATCCTGTCTGCACATGCGATACAAGGGTCTATTGCTGACATGATAAGCGGGATATCCGCGATTTCAGCACCTAAAAACATGGGGACCCAGGATATAATATTTGAATAGGTTGGCGCCTTAACCTTTGAGCATACAGGCCCATCCCTGTTATCAAGTATATGATAGTGGGAAACCTCACCCCTGGGGGCTTCATACCTTCCAATTCCCTCACCCTGAATCTTTTTCAGACTGTTTATCATTTTAATTGCATTGGTCTCAACTGCTATAGGGCCTTCCGGCATATTATCAAGACAGAATTCAATTATATCTATGGACTGCTTTATTTCAAGAACCCTGACTATAAATCTGTCATAAACATCACCCACAGGTTCTTTACCAAAATCCCTGGGTGTAATCGCCTTAAGCCAGGGGATATCGGGATAAGCATTTACAGGATAATCAACCCTTACATCCTTGGCAAGTCCGGAAGCACGGGCTGTGGGTCCCACAGCACAGAGATTTACAGCCTGATCATAGGTAAGTATACCTACATTCTCACTTCTAAGCCTTACTGTCAGATCATCCAGCAGAATTTCAGAAGCCTTGTCATAGAGCTCGTGATAGTAATCTACAGTATCCCTGAGCATTGGAACAAGATCAGCTGTGATATCACGTCTCACCCCGCCAATTGTAAGCATTCCGTAATTTACCCTGTTGCCGGTAACAGCTTCAAGTGAATCCATTACCTTTTCACGGATTGTCCAGGTGTAGTAGAAAAGGGTATCAAAACCTATCTCATGCGCCGCTACACCGGTCCAGAGAAGATGGGAATGAAGCCTTTCAAGCTCACCCAGAATAGTTCTTATATATTTAGCCCTGGCAGGAACTTCCATATCAGCAGCATTTTCAACCGCCAGACAATAACCCATGGGATGGGAGAATGAGCATATTCCGCATACCCTTTCAAGAAGATATATTATCTGAATAAAATTCCTCTCAACTGCTACCTTCTCTATACCCCTGTGGGTATAGCCCATATCAATATCACAATTAAGTATATGTTCTCCATCAACTTCAAATTCAAAGCGTACAGGTTCCTTAAATGCAGGATGGGTAGGCCCTATCTGAAGTTTGTAAGTACTCCCCTTACTCATTTATTGTGGCCTCCTCAGCCTTAGTTTCGAATTTCTTTCTGAGCGGGTGATATCCCGCTTCCAGACATTCAGGTGTAAAAAAGCGTCTTTTGTCTGGAATATCTTCAACCAGAACTCCAAGCATCTCCTGTGCTTCCATTTCCATTATTAAAATCCCGGGAACTATGTCTGTGCAGGATCTGACTCTTAAATCATCTTTCGGAAGAACCACAGTTATCATAACCGGAAGCTCCTTAAATTTCTCATCAGCAAAAAAGAGTGTAAAAGAATAAACCAGTTCAAGGAAATCCTCATTCTCTTTTGTAGCCATGGGACATGCAACATGAAGGATAGTCATCTGCCGCAGCAGCGACACTGTTCTGTGCAGATAATCTCTATCAACCTTAAGATACAGATGTTTCTGTATTACCTTGTTTACATGGCCATCATATCTTTCCCTGATTGATGAATCGAGGAGCCTTTCTCCCAGTTCATCACTCAGTTTTTTTATAATATCTTCAGGACGCAATATCATTTTTTTTCTCCAGAGATTCAAGCTTTTCCCATGCCCTTGCTACACCATATATTATAGCTTCCGGCCTTGGCGGGCATCCGGGAACATATACATCAACAGGGAAATTAGCGTCTACAGGGCCGGCCATTGCATATGACTCCTGGAAAACACCCTTGCTGATACCGCATCCCCCAACTACCATTACAAGTTTCGGATCCGGCACCTGGGCAAAGACCCTGTGTACTTTATCCTTTATCTTTTCAGTAACAGTCCCTGTAATTATAAGGACATCCGCATGTCTTGGTGTACCTACAAGTTTTATACCGAACCTTTCAGCATCATACCTTGGAGTAAGAGCAGCAAGGATCTCTATATCACAGGCATTACATGAACCGGTATTCATATGAAAGACCCATAAAGATCTTTTAAGAGTATTAATCGTCTTTTTATTCACAGCAAACCACCCCCGAGGAGAAGAAAACAGACCCCCATAAATATTACATACCACTTGATATAGTCATTTAAATCTCCGTTATGGAGAGCTCCCATCCTGTCAAAGTAGGACTGAATCGATTTTCTAAAACCCCAGTAAAGATTCGATGACTTTATACTGTAATTCACCTCATCAATGTTACCGGAGTTATACGGTTTGACCTGATCCGAATCCTTATTATAATCCGTGCTGAAATACATCCGCCCCCAGATCTTAAAAACAATTATCAGGAAGACAAGAATCAGAAGAAGAATAAAGGGATACCAGAAAACCCCTATGTCCTGTTTAAAAATAGTGCTTACAATATCCATATATTTAACCTTTACCTTATATTCACCAGGCCGGATATAGCAGGCCCTACAAGATTATTGATTACTAAATCAGGGAATAGACCGAGTAAAACCACAAGTACTGCCAGTATAAGCATACCCAGCCCCATCCCCATAGGGAGTTTCCCTTTATCTACGATAAGATCCTCTCTGCGGGGCCCAAGAAATGCGCTGTAAAAAACCTTCATAAATGAAGCAAGGGTCATTACAGAAACAAACATGGCAATAATAGCAAGGAGAGGATGGAACTTATAAACACTTTCATATATAAGCAGTTTAGAAGCAAAACCGTTAAAGGGCGGTATACCGGAAATAGCCAGGGCTCCAATCATAAATATAACAGTTGTAAATGTGTCCCTGTGAGCCATCCCTATCATGGAATTAAGATCACGGGTTCCGAAACGCTTTTCCATTACACCGGAGGTAAGGAAGAGGAGACTTTTATAAAAAGCATTATTTATAAAATGGAAAATACCGCCTGCCATAGCCATACTCCCGAATGCCTTAAAAGCAGCACCGCCGTCAGCCTTTGTATATACCGCAACCCCCACACCTACACCAAGGAGGATATAGCCTGTCTGTGAAACTGAATGATAAGCCATAAGGCGTTTAACATCATGCTGAACAAGGGCCATAGTAACACCCACAAACATGGACAGAACACCCAGTATTATTATAATCCATCCCAGTGTTAAGTGGTTAATTCCATTCACAATACCTGGTACAGGGTTCCCGAAAAGAGAGAATGACACTTTGAAAAGCACACCAAGACATACAAGGCCTGTGGTCTTCAACATAATGGTGATTGGAGCCGGAGCTTCGGAGTATGTATCAGGTATCCACATATGCATGGGAACCGCTCCTGCTTTGAATGCAAGAGCAGACAGAATAAATATAAGCGCAAGTTTATCCAGCAGGGAATGATTCAGAACTGAATTTATGTAATTCATATTAAATGAGCCGTACTGCGCATAACAGAGGGCAACACCAACCAGGAATAAGGTTGAAGCCAGTGTACTTACAAGAAGATATTTAAACCCCGCATATGGGGGACTTTTTCTGAAAGTAACAAATGAAACTAAAGCGCCCCCCGATATTGAGGCAAGTTCAAGAAACACAAAGAAGTTAAAAAGGTCATTTGTGAAGCTCATGCCGAAAAGGCCTGCCACCAGGAGAAAAAATATAATTGTATAGTAGTTTTTCCTTGAATCCTCTTCTATAAAATCGATTGAGAAAAGGAATGATGAGAGCGATACAATACCGACTACAATAGCCAGTATCATGGCAAAGGAATCAATTTTAAGAAGAATCCTTACAGGGAAGTCCAGCCCTTGCGGAACAGCCAGTGATGGATCAGCAGCACCGAAAGCATAAAAAATTGTCTTCCCATGAATAAATACTTCCGGTATCAGGGAAAAAATAAGAATATTTACCATTCCCAGGGCAATCAGGGCAAGAGAATTTCTCAGCCTCGGAGCTGAGCTGCCGATAACCGGAAGTACAAAAGCCAGGAGAAGCGGAATTGTTATTATAAAAGCCGGTATATGCTTACTCATTGTCTTCAACACCTTTTAATTTTCTTATATCAAGTGTCCCGTTATTACGATAGGTCAGGACAGCAACTGTCAGCATCAGGGCAGAAGTGGCAAAACCGATAACAATATTGGTCAGAATAAGCGCCTGCGGAGAAGGGAGCACCATTTTAAGATCTTTTAATGCAGGAGCCAGAGTAAAAATCGGAGCCGTACTGTCTGACCGGTATGCCAGGGTTATGAAAAAAAGATTAACCGCACTTGCGGCAATATTCAGTGCAATCACAATTTTTATAAGATTTGTCTTATAGCATATTGCGCTCACGCTCATAAAGATAAGAAAAACAACAGTTATATATAAAAAGAAGTCAGCCACGGTTCACCCCTCTGATTTCTGAGACTTATTTAAGTAGAGAGCCTTGTTAAGCATTATCAGAATTATGCTTATCCCTGAAAAAACCTCAATCCCCACTGCAAGGCTTAAAAGAGGCAGAATCCCTCCGGAATTTAAAAAGCCGCCATTAGGGCCCATTTCGATTACCCTTCCGAATAGCAGAGGATCTCCATTTGCAAGAAAGTTATAAAGAAAAGATCCTCCAACCCCTGCAAAACCGAGGCCGATAAAAAGGGTTAAACCGAATGATTCGAAGAATGCAAAAGTCTTATATGTCTTATAAAGCTTTTTAGTCATGTAGGAGCTTGCAAGGAGCAGAGCTGTGCCGGTACCGAGTATGGCTCCACCCTGGAATCCGCCTCCGGGTGAAAGATGCCCATGAATTATTATATAAGCTCCGAAAGCTGCAATAACCGGGAACAGAAGAAGCGCCCCTATAGTTACTATTCTCGATATTTTCAAAGGGAAACCATCAGCGGCTATAATTACATCATCAGGTGTTTCCCCCGGTTTTATCAGGCCGTAAAGCAGCATTGTGATACTTGTTACTACTATAAAAAGAACTGCCGCCTCTCCGAGAGTATCAAAAGCCCGATAGTCGAAGACAACAGAAGTTACTATATTATTTGAACCTGTCTCCATCTGACCGTTTCTAAGAAAATAGTCATCCATGGTAGCCACGTTCTGAACGTCAATAATTACGTTCCCCCTGTCAGAAAAGACATCAGGGTCACCTGTTGCCTGACCAACAGGATGCAGCCTCATAACTGCTACCAATAGAAAACCTGTCATCAGAATAATTGAAAGAAAACTGGCAAGCTTCATTCCTCCCTCCTTCTTGTCATCCTTATTGCTATAACAAAAATACAGACTGTTAAAGCCGCACCTATTGAAGCCTCAGCTATTGCAACATCAGGAGCATCAAGGAGATAAAACAGTGCTGTCTGCACCAGACCAAAAACTGCAAAACCTATAACGCTGGCAAGCAGATCCCTCTGAAGGAGGGTGATGACTGCTGTAATTAATCCTATCACACAGAGAATTATAATTATAGTTGACAATGACATATTATTAACCTGCCCATCTTTATTCCCGATTACCCGGAGGGTTGATCCCCTCACTGTTTCTAAACTTTTCAGCATAATGGTTTATATCCGCTCCGAAAGGCTTAACCCCTGAAAGCATGGCAGCCCTGGCTATTGCATGAGCGCTTATAGGATTTGTGAAAATAATAACCATAAGAGCAGCAACAGAGTGAACTATTATAGTCAAACTGGTCTCCTGGTAATCGATAAAATTCATTACCACAACAGCAGCAACAATGAAGATACTGCCGAAAGTAGTAGTTTTTGTGGCTGCATGAAGCCTTGTATAAACATCGGGGAATCGCATGAGACCCAGAATACTCATGGAGTTTACAAAAATACCGATTCCAAGGAGTACAAAAAATAGTATTTCCATTTATTTATTCCTCTCCTCCCGTAGATATCTTGCAATAAACAGGGTCCCGATAAATGAAAGCAGACCGTAAACAATTGCTATATCAATATAAAGAGCCTTGCGGTATGCTGCACCGAGAGCAACAAGCAATACTACAACAAGGGTATTTATTGTATCAAGTGCAACTATCCTTTCCGGGATATTGCTGCTGGAAGCTATCCTGATAATCGCAAGAAGTATTAGTACAGCGATAACCAGAGCGGTAATGATCAGATATGTGGCCATATTAACCTGCCCTAACTATAAATTTTCTTCAGCCAGTAATGAACATAAGGTGCAACATCCTTTGGCTCAAAACTTTCACCTGCTTTTTTCTTCCAGGCAAGGCAGTGTATATAAAGTGAATTGTCACTTTCATCCATCTCAATGCTTAAAGTTCCGGGAGAGAGGGTGATTGAATTTGCAAGAAAGAAGGTCCCCAGTCCGCTTTTATAGCCGGTATCCAGTTTTACGACAGCCGGGGAGATTTTCCCGGTAATAACCCTGTAAATCACCTCCACATTTGCCACCAGGAGCGAAAGAAAAAACGGTGTTGTCATGTAAAGAGTAAGGAAGAGCCATTTAAATGGATTTACAAGCTGCCCCGATACAGACTGAGGGACTATTTTATAGGCAAATGCTGCAGTGATTAAACTGACAGCCGTACCGGCTGCCATCTCCTCTACTGCCCAGAACATAAGCATATCACCGGAACCTGATGTAAGAAAAAGATATGAGCCGAGGGTTAAAACGAAGTAGAATATAAAAGCCATATATTAACCTGCTTTTAAAAATTATTTCTATTTATCAAATAACATTAATTACATTAAATATAAAAAGGAATATGATTGCAAGCAATTATTGGTAAGACCACCAAAAAAAGTAGTTATTTTCTAGAAGTACCCATAAAATAGGACAAAACTACCCAAATTGTTAATATTTTTTCCTGTAAATTCCTTAATTTTTATTTGAAATAAAATTTTTTAAAACCGCCGCCGCTCACTTAACACTTTTCTCCCAATTCTGACATTAATCTCTCCGATAAAACCTTTTTCACCAGTTACTGCAAATAAATCTTCATAAAAAAATTTTGTTGCTTAAATTATAAAACTGTTTATAGTAAGTTACGTGTATAAAATTTAAAAAAATAAGCTGAGCTACCGGAATGAACGATTACAATAAAATCCTTGCTGAATTTATGAAAAATAAGGCTCTCTGGATGAATGACTTCTGCCGGATCCCCCCTGAATGGTATTTTACCGACGGTGATGAGGAGGAGATTATCTCATGGGATCAGGAAAGCTCACAAAAAATATGGGAAAAAATTAAAGTCTGCATAGAAAAAAATGAGGCATCAGGCCTTAACTTCAAATTATGCCCTTTCTGTTATAAAAATAACTACGACCATTCACTGACAAAACCGGGGAGATACAATCCTGCATGTATTGAATGCGGATACGGCAAAAGACATGGCATCTGCACAGATACCGCGAACAAATGCCACTTCAGGAAGATTCTGGACGAATTCGGCAAAGTCCGCCTCAATATTTATAAGTGCCTTGCAAACGATTACTATACTCTTCTCATAAACAAACTGGAAAGTAAGTATTTCAAAGAAGGGGAAGAGGACTAAAAAAATATCGGGCAGTTTTCATCTTTAAAGATTTTTACACATGACACGACCACATCTCTGTCAAGGGCAGTCCCTGCCAGACGCTGCACCTCTTCAAGAGCCAGTTCAATCCCCAGTGCAGCCCTGTAGGGCCTGTGGGTTGCCATTGCCTCAACTATATCAGCCACAGTTAGAATTCTGGCCTGTATAATAATATCATCCCCCTTAAGGCCCCTGGGATAACCGGAACCATCAAGCTTCTCATGATGCTGCAGCACTATCTCTGCTATAGGCCAGGGGAAATCGATATTCTTTAAAATATCATATCCCATCTGAGGGTGGGATTTTATCAGATTAAATTCACTTTCACTTATTTTCCCCGGCTTACTGAGAATTTCCGCAGGAACAGCTATTTTACCCAGATCATGAATCTGCCCTGCCAGGTTTACACTCTCCACAATCTCCCTGCTTAACCTCATATCCTTTGCTATTTCACTGGCAATATCCGCCACTTTTTTCTGATGACCGGCAGTATAGGGATCTCTGGTTTCAACTGCCTTTGTCATTGCCTCAATTGTGCCATACATGGTACGAAGCAGAGCTTCAAGGCTCTCCTTTATTTTTTTATCATACTCAACCTGCTGTGTAATATCCTTAATCAGAAGAACAGCCCCCTTTTTAGTTCCATCCTCCTGAAGAATGGGGGTTGAGGTGAAATCAACAGGTATTTTACCCCTTTCTGTTGTAAGATAGTTATTAAACTCAACATAGCTCATAGACATGGGGGAAAAACCCTCACCCTCCACCTTAGGATCGATGCTGATTTTAATAACTTCACTTATTGGCCTCCCCATCATTCCCGGCTTATCCCTGCCGAGCATGAGTACGGATGAATCATTTACATAATCTATTTTCCCGTTTTCATCATATACCACAACAGAATCGATAATGGTATTGAGAATAGTGGAAACCCTGTTTTCACTCTCCTGCATTTTCATATCAAGATCGTGACGCAGAAGAGCCATTTCAATAACAGCGCGCAGATCTTTTTTATCAAAGGGCTTTATAATATATCCGTAGGCATTACTCTCTTTTGCCCGCTCTATAGTTGTGAGATCAGATGAAGATGTGATGTAAACAAAGGGGGTGGCAAATCTTGAATTTATATTTTTAGCATACTCAATACCGTCAAACTCCCCCTGGAGATTCACATCCATAAGAACAAGGTCGGGGAGATGAAGCTCAATCTCCCGGATAGCCTCCTCCCCTGAAGATACTGCAGCACTTACACTATAACCCAGGTCTAAAATATACTTCTGTATAAGCTTTGATGTTATCCTGTCGTCTTCAACCAGTAGAATATCCCGCATAGCCGATTCCCTTGAACAATATTGCACTCACGATTATAAATTAAAGAGCCCGCATTAATTAAATAAATAATTCTGCACCAGAATATCATAAAAATATGTTTCAGTCTACATAATAATTATTGCTTTTAAAAATATCAACATTATATTGAACATAAAGCAGGGGGAACTGAACATAAATTGCTCTCCTTCACTAAAAGAGAGGAGATTTGCAGTAATTTATTTTCACTCTAAAGTATGTGTTTAGAAATTATTACTGTTAATTTATTAAATTGTTTCTTTTCCCCTAACAAAAATATGCTTAATAATTTTACACACTGACCATTTGCTTATCAAAATTATCGGGGGTTTTATAAAGATGTACAGTCTTGGTATTAATATCGGTTCTTCAAGCATTAAGGCAGTGCTCCTTGATGAAGAAAAAATTATCTGGCACAGAATTGTACCGCATGAAGGTAATTTCAAGAATACCATTGAATCAATTATCAGCAGTCAGAATATACCCGCAGATGTTGCGGTACTGGCAACAGGTACTGAGGGGAGATATCTGCTCAACATTAACAGTGTAATAGAATCTATCTGCATTGAAGCAGCCCTCAGCGATCTTGAAGAAAAAGTTGATGCTGTCATCTCACTTGGCGGAGAAAACTTTGTTGTATATACTATTGATAAAGATTATAAAATTATAACCGAATTCTCCGGAAACAAATGCGCCTCAGGTACAGGTGAATTCTTCAGGCAGCAGCTTGGCAGGATGAACATGACCCTGGCAGACATAAACGATATTCCGCCCCACTCAAAAGTTGCAGCCCTTTCTTCACGCTGTTCTGTTTTCATGAAGAGCGACTGCACCCACAAGCTAAACAAAGGGGAGGCTACCAGATACGATATAGTATTGTCCCTGAGCGACGTTATGGCATCCAAGGTTGCTGACTTTTTAAAGAGAGCACGGATCACAACCGGCAGGGTTCTCCTTGCAGGGGGGGTTGCCAACAATAATTACATAATCAGGTTCCTCAAAGAGAAACTCCCGGAGCTTACAATTGTCGTTCCTGAAGAGGCTGCGTTTTTTGAAGCATATGGAGCAGCCCTTCTTGCAAAAAAATCGGGGAGTGAAATGCCCCCTTCAAACAGGCTCTTTAAAAAACATAATATCGGATTCGGAAGATACCCCTCACTTATCTCAGCTGCAGGGAGGGTAGATTACATCCCCTCAACAAGGGGGATGATAAAAAAAGATGGAGAATATATCCTTGGGATTGATGGAGGCTCCACAACAACCAAGGTTGCCCTTATTGATATAGAGAGTAATGAAATAGTTGCCGAACATTACGGCAGGACACATGGCGACCCTGTGGAGGCGCTGAAGCAATGCCTCATTGAGGTTAAAAAACAGGCAGCAGAGAAAATAGGGGACTCAAAACTGAATATCAGTCTTGCTGCAACCACAGGTTCCTCCAGGGAGATACTCGGTGTCTTCATGGAAACATCAGGAATTTATAATGAGATTATTGCACACGCTGCAGGAACCACCTATTTCAAACCGGAGATAGACACAATTTTCGAAATAGGGGGGCAGGACGCCAAATATGTATATATGAAGAATGGTGTGCCCATAGATTATGCAATGAATGAAGCCTGCTCAGCCGGGACCGGATCATTTCTCGAAGAATCAGCCTCAGGGGACCTGAACATAACTGACGTAAAAGAGATAGGCGAAATTGCACTCACAGCTGATTCACCCCTGAAATTCGGTGAGCACTGTTCAGCATTTATCAATTCCGATATAAGGAAAGCTATTCAGTATGGGGCATCGCGAGAGGATATTACTGCGGGTATTGTAACCTCAATAGTATCCAATTATTTAAACAGGGTTGTGGGGAACAGAACCATCGGACAGAATATTGTTCTCCAGGGTGGAGTGGCAAAAAACAGCGCTGTTCCCCTTGCATTTGCCATGCTCCTTGATAAAGATATAACTGTACCACCCGACCCGGAGCTTCTCGGCGCATTCGGCGTGGCACTCCTGGCAAAGCAGAAATACAGCGCGGGGATTCTGGCTAAACAATCATTCGATCTTGATACAATAATTCAAAGTGATATTGTATACGAAAAGGAGTTTATATGCCGCTCATGTGATAATTACTGCCCCATCAGAATTCTCAAGGTAAACGACCATCACTACATGTTCGGCGGAAGATGCAACAAGTATGCGAATTCAAGAAAGAAAGCTGAAATTAACGAAACTGAAGTTTTTAATTATATTGAAAAACGTGATGAGCTCATGTTTAAAGAATGCGCGCCCCCTGCGGAGCAATTCATAAAAAGGAAAGAGTACAGGGTGGGGATACCGAAAGGATTTTCCGTATACACCCTTTGGCCCCTTTACTCATGGTTTTTCCACACCCTTGGTATTGAAGCAAAACTTTCAGACTCAATAGACCCTGAAGGTATCACACGGGTTGAGAGCGCCTACTGTTTCCCCGCGGAAATAGTCCACGGCGCAATGAAGTCTGTAATTAAAGACGGGGCCGATTTTATTTTCATACCCCACTTCCGGGACATGCCATCCTACGAAAAGGATGTACACGCCAACTTCTGCCCCATTACCCAGAGCCTCCCCTATTACATGAAAAAGGCATTCCCTGAAATAGATGAAACGCGGATTCTTGCCCCGGTAATCAGTTTCAAATACGGGATGGAGAAAGCTCTGGAAGGCTTCCTCTCTATGAGCGGCCAGCTCGGTGTAACAGAAAAGGAGATAGAGGTGGCGTTCCATACTGCCTGCAAAAAGCAGGAAGACTTTTTTAAGCGGTACCGGTACATGGGAGCTGAAGCGCTGAAAAAAGCCAGGAAAGCAGATCACCCTGTAATTGCTCTTCTGGGTAGACCCTACAATGCATTTACAAAAGACGCGAACATGGGTATCCCGAAAAAATTTACAAGCAGAGGCTATTCAATTATCCCCTATGACATGCTCCCATATGAGGATGCACAGATTTATGACAACATGTACTGGTACTACGGCCAGCAGGATATGAGGGCGGCATCTTTTCTGAAAAATGAGGATAATATTTTTATAACATTTATTTCCAATTTCTCCTGCGCGCCTGATTCATTTATGCTCCACTATGTCAAATGGCTCATGGGGACAAAACCATTTCTTATTCTTGAGCTGGACTCACATTCTGCTGACGCGGGTATCGACACCAGGATAGAAGCCTTTCTTGATATAATCGAAGGATACAGGACAAAATATTCAGGAGCGGATGAGGAGAGGTACGATAACGGACTCCGGTTTATTAACAGGAAACGTGAACCGATACATATCTTTGATTCTGCAAATAACAGGAGGATAGAAATATTCGGCAACCCTAAAGTTAAACTTCTGCTGGCAAATATGGGGCGCCTCTCCAGTGAACTCCTTGCAGCATCCCTGCGCGGTATTGACATAAACGCTGAAGCAATGCCCCTGCCCGACATATACACACTCCAGGCTGCGCGAAGCTACATGTCAGGAAAAGAGTGCCTCCCGTCGCAGCTGGTACTCGGCAGCGCCTTAAAATACTTCCAGTCCGGTAAATACAGAAAGGATGAAAAATATCTCCTCTTTGTTCCATCAACAACAGGGCCCTGCAGAACCGGGCAGTACTATATATTCTACGAAAACCTTTTCCGGGATCTTAAACTGGAAAACGTTACGGTTATCACCCTGGATTCGGAAAACTCCTACAATGAACTGGGTCCCGGTTTTTCCAGAAACGCCTGGTGGGGAATTATAATTGCAGACTACATGAAAGATATTGAAACATCTCTACGCACCTGTGCCCTGGACCCGGCTACAGCTATCGCCAAATACGATGAGCTGTGGCACGAACTTGTTGAAATTGCAGAGAGCGATATTAAAAATGTCGTGCCTGCGCTGGAAAGAATAGCAGCGGAAATTTCCAAAATACCTTTGAAGCAGAATGTAAAAGATACACCCAAGGTTCTGGTTGTGGGTGAAATATATGTAAGGCGTGATGACTTTGCAGTTGATGAGCTTATAAGACTAATGAGCCGGAAAGGGATTATAGGGAAGGTTTCGGGAATAAGCGAATGGATCTACTATACCGATTATGTGCGGAAAAATGAGATAATGAAAAAATACAGACTCCTCCCATGGTACAGAAGATATTTTTCAAAGGAGATGAAAGATATTATTCTATGGAACCTGGAGGAAAAATGGAAGCACCGTGTGGAGAAACAGGTAAAGGATGCCCTTTCCTCAACAGGGCTTATCCCTGACACACCTCATGACATGACAGAGATCATGGATAACTCCCAGAAACATTTTGTATCGCGTGAACTCGATTCAGAGATTTCCATTTCAAGCGGTGTGGCTTCAACAGCTATGATGAAGGATTATTCAGGAATAATTAATATTTCACCCTTTGCATGCCTTATTGGACGGGTAATAGAAGGACTTATAACACCGTGGAGCAGGGAGAGGAATTACCCTGTAATGTCTGTGGAAATTGACGGGGCAGTTCTTCCACCAAATATTATAAGCAAACTGGAAATATTTATGCTCAATGTACTCAGATTCAGGCAGAACCCGGAAGACAATGATCTTATTGAAGTAAATGAATCAGCAGATGAATCAATGTGCAGAAGGATAATCAGATAGAGATAAAATTCCCGGCACGAATCTGCCGGGAATTACTGCTTAATATACTGAGATATGCCCTGATGAGATTGCCGAAGTTTACTTCTCCTCCTCGTCAATACTATCCTTTTTAAAATCCTTGACCCCTCTGAGAATCCTCTCTCTGTCCGCCTTATATTTTTCCATAATTTTATTATAGGCTTCCTGATACTGCTCTTTCACCTTCTGAATTTCCTGATAATTTTTAAGCTGCTGCTCTTTCACTTTATTAGATTTTTCAGCAGCTTCCTGAAATTTTGCGTAAATATCATCCCCTTTAAAATCATCCATAAGGCTGCGCACATTCATATTTGAAGCCTCAGACAGCATAAGATAAGCTGTGGTTTCCGCTTCAGCCTTCTCCACTTTTTTGCCTGATGCTTTAAGGTCATTTTCTGATTCTATACCCTCAACTTCGTTTCCTATGGCATTTATAGCAGTGCTGTTTTTACCGCTCTCCTGCTCAAACCTGTCCATATACTGGTTATACTTTTCTGCCTGCTTATCAGCCTTTGTTTCAAGATCACTGTTTCTTCCGCTCTCCCATGAATCAGCCTTAATCTGTCCCCTCTTTGAAACAGGTTTTCCAGCCACCTCAGATTCTACAGAATTTCCCGGCCTCAGCTTTACTGAGCCGTAAAAATTCTCAATATCAAGAGCGCCCTGGCTGAGGCTTGTCATGGAATCACCCCCCCTGCTTACAGCAACATCAAACTCGGTGCCTCTCACAGAACAGACAGTTGTGGGGGTATAAAATTTATACTCCCCCTTCTGAAGCCTTTCAAACTTACCCTTGACCTGTCCGGAAATTATTGAAACCTCGCCTGAGTCCTTAATATTGGCACTCCCGATTTTCACCACAGTATCACCCTGAACAGTGATTTTACTGTTATTGGGGTATGACAGTTCAACCATGGCGCCTTTCCCTGTTTTTATAATATCACCATTGCCTACAGCATCCCCCACTTTTAAGGAGGTCACCTTCCCCCCTCTCTCCATTTTAACATCACCAAGGAAAAAAGAGACTTTCATGGAATAGGCATAGATTGGTAATAAAAGAATTATTGATAAAAGGACTAATATTCTTATTTTCATTTTAATAACTCCGGAATTGATTTGGAATTAATATAAAATATCAGGGGGATAATTACAACAATTTTTATAAAAGTTTATTCAGATGTTAAACTGATATTACTTTCAATACCTGACTTTGAGTCGGGTACAGTTACATTTTTAATCTCTGTAGTATAACCGGTTTTTTCAAAGGAGAGTGTATAGTCTCCAGGGAGAAGAATTCTGTGGTAATAACCATCAGCATCGCTCTTCACAATAATATCACCATCAAAGGGTGATTCGTTAACACAAGTCAATTTAATCTCCACACCAGGAACACCTGCGCCATCATGCGTTACCCTGCCGTAAACACCCTGCCCACCCTTTTTAATGTAGGCAATAATAGAATCCCTGTTGTAATTGAAAACCTGCTCAACCCCCTCTATTGTCATGGGGCTTCGCTTTGCCACCTCAACGGTGAGATCAAGGCAACCTGTTTCAAGATAGCTCCAGTCCTGCAGAGAACCTGAAATAACATACCAGTTCCCCCCATTAATGATCCCGTTTTCCAGACGCAAGGGATCAAAAAGGTCCGGGTTATCCAGAAAAGTTCCTGCCATGGAATAAGCAAAAGCAAATTCCCTTACAAGGTTATTCTCTGCGGGCACAATTCCATCTTCAATTTCACTGACATAATCAAAGGGAATATTAACAAGCACAGCTCCTGAATGGAATGTGAGCGACAGATGAAAATTCTCTCCATTTTCTCCAATAGAAAAATCGCGCAGAGCTTGAGATTCAGGTTCGGAAAAGGGGCCTGTACCGTATCCGTAGCCGGAAACCCATGTAGAAGAAAAATTTCTGTTAAGATCAACTCCATTATCATTTCGCCTCCCTGCAACAGCAAGGCCGTCAGGGTTTAGCACAGGAATTACTGCTATGTATCGGGAATCAACAAGGCTTTTTATATCACTGTCAGTATCATAGTTTTCCACAAGATACCTGATAAAATAGACCATAAGCTCAGCGGAAATAATTTCCGATCCATGAATCCCGCCGGTAAGACGAATCCTCGGTTTTGTGCCCGGCTCCACCGGATCACCGGAAATTATTATAGCCTTAATCTCCCTGCCGCTTACGCTTTGTCCGATTGTTTCAATGCGGGTAATAGCCGAATTCAGGGCGTACATCTCATCAAGAAATTCATTTATCTCTTCAGGGGAATGATAAAACTCCGGGATTACATAACCGCCCGGCTCCTCCCTGTGGCCGCCGGAGCAGGAGAGAGATGCAATTATCAGAAAAGCAGTTAATATTTTCAGCAGGTATTTCATAGGAACAATTTCTATAAAGTGCGGGTTTAATTCAATTAAAAAATTGGGGGGGCCTGCATGCTGCCAAATTAAATTTAAAGCTGCAACATCTCCCGTAAAACGCGGTTTATTTCTGTAATTTCCTCATCTGAAAATACACCAATTTTTCCCGCAACAAGATCCTTGCTTAATGTAGCTAATTTTGAAAGTTTTAATACTGAGTCTTTCTTAAGACCATTTGTACCATTTCTTTTTAAAGAGATATCACCGATAGATTTTACTGCTAAAACACCTGTTATAAAAGCAACGATCAGATCATTCCCCGAATCAAAAAGAACCACTGCAGGACGCAATTTACTCCCTGACAAATCAGTAAAAGGAAATTTAATCAGCACAACGTCTCCTTTTATCATTCTGCCGGCTCTTTAATGTCATCATAAGTATAAAGTTCCTCTTCATCTTCAAGAAAATCAAAACTCCCTGATTCAGCTGAAAGACGCGTCATCTCTTCCGCTAATACAGCATCTTCATTTTTATTATATAAGTATTCTATATAATCCAGAGCTTCTTCTATTTTGTTTTCCGGTAATATTTTTAAATATTTTATTGTCTTATCTATAACCTGTTGGCGTTCCATAAAATAACCTTCTTTTATATAATTAATTAATTAATAATACAGCATCAGCGGCTCTTTGTCAATCAGTATCCACCAGATTCGGATGATTAATTTGTAAGGACAGGCAGAATATCTGCTGGTGCATCATCACCCATGCTTTATTAATATTTATAACCATAAACCCTTTTAATCAATATATAATCTTTTCATTGACACAGCGGTTTATTTAATGTTATTTTTGTAACATGATATTTCTTTAAACAATATATCACTAAATCAGAATTAACTTTAGAAGTTCCCACGGGTATATGTTTATAAAAAACTTTAGTAACGAAACGTTTTATATTTGAGTCCGGCAAATATATTTTAAGGAGCTGCTAATGTTCAGACCACGCGACATACTTGACGGGATAAATTCTCTCCCCACTCTTCCGGAAGCAGTTACAAAGCTTTCAGAACTCGTAAAAAATGAACATGCCACAGCAGAGGAATTTGAACAGGCTGTTCTGCTCGACCCTGTGCTTACTGTAAATATGATACGGGCCTCAAACACGATTAATCCAGGCAGCAGCGAACCGATAACCACTGTTCGCGAGGCAGTGGAGCTTATAGGGATGCAGCGCCTCTTTGAAGTGGCTGTCGGTTCCTCACTGCGGCGTACCCTTCCGGTGCGTATTCCCGGCTACGGCATTACTGCACAGAAGTTCTGGATACACTGTATAGCTGCAGCTACTATTGCAGAAGCCCTGGCAAAAAAACTTGATCTCCCCGCTGCTGACACAGCTTTCACTTCCGGGATGCTCCATGACATAGGGCAGCTCGTTATAGGGGATTTCCTTGCTGTAACCATGCCTGAAGCAAACTGGTGGACTTTTGATTCCCCTGACAAGGAGCGTAAACTTCTCGGATCCAACCACTGCGATGTGGGGAGTGAAATCGCCTTAAGATGGAATCTTCCGAAAATTGTAATCGACAGCTGCCGCTGGCACCACGAGCTTCCGGAAATTCCGGATAATTGCGATGCTGACATGATTATTGTAATGCATGCAGCAGACGCCCTGGCATACATGACAGGTTTCCCCGGGGTCGGCTATGTGGGTGAGGAGCTTCATGAGCTCACTCCCTCAAGACTGGGTATAAGCGCTGAGGAGCTTCTTGATATAGCAAAGAGCGTAAAACATATTATAGGGAAGAATGCGATTGCGACCGGTATGGGGAAGCAGGTGGAATAAAATTTCAATTGTTCGAGTAACAGAGGTTTTTTCGACGAAAAAATTTTATTGCTTTTTTCACAGATTATCCTATTTTTTACTTAGGATCTATCCTCAATGCAGGTTATTGATTCGATATTAACAAAATAAGAAATGAAAGTATTTCCTAATCGAAAAGTAAACCAGGCGGTTTAATTATGCAAATTACAATTACTAAAGAAGAACTCTATGCCATGATTAAAGACGCAGTACGGGAAGTTATCGGGGAAAAAGAAATTACCCATATTCTTCATTCTTTTCCGGAAATAACCGATTTAGAAATGAATGAAATTACCGAAAAATACGGATCACCTGATCAATATACCGATGTTGCATTTTCTGAGACTATCGATTTATGAGCTGGAGAGTAAACTATTCATCACAAGCGGCTAAATTCATTCAAAAAAATCCGCCACATGCGGGGGGTGTCAAAGAGTGCCTGAAACTATTTATTAAAAAACTTTCCGGTGAAACAGTTCCGCTTGATATTAAAAAAATGAAAGGCACATGGCAGGATTCTTTTCGGGTCAGAAAAGGTGATATCAGAATTATATTATCTAATAATTGAAAATGAAAAAATTATCCATATAAAAGTTATCGACTTCAGAGGGGACGTTTACAAATAACACCCTCTATACAGTTTTTATACTGCTTTTTCACGAATCTGTGCTTACTCGCATTACCCGAATCAAAAAGAACCACCGCAGGACGCAATTTACTCCCTGACAAATCGGTAAAAGGAAATTTAATCAGCACAACGTCTCCTTTTATCATTCTGCCGGCTCTTTAATATCAGCAAGAGTATAAAGTTCCTCTTCATCTTTAAGAAAAATCAAAACTCTCTGATTCAGCAGAAAGGCGGACAATCCCTTCTGTTAATATACTATCTTCATTTTTATTCTTCCTTTTTTATTATCGTTCTATAATTCAAAAGTGGCCTCCTACTCGGCGTCTTTCTACCATCATCATCTTCAGTATATAGTGCCATGGTGCTTGTATTTATATAGGTTGGTGTATTTGGATGGTTCGTGTCATTTACATGAAGAATAGTGTTTCCATTGCTATCTATAGACGCACCTGTTATATTCATATTGTGAGCTCTACTATTTGTATTATTCGGATTTTTATCATAACGAATATTTACTGTTCCACCATTATCTAACGCCTCAATTATTGTGTTATTTTAGTTGCTTCAACTCGTGATGTCTCATCATTGCGATTAACAAGCGTCAAAGGTCCTACTTTAGCATTATTATTCACACCGGCAACTGTTGCCACTGCCTGAGCTAACTTATCATAATCATCAACCCCATAGGTTCCCCAGTTTACTCCTATTGCTTTATTATCCTTGGCCAAATCATATACTTGTTTAATTTGTTCGGGTGTTAATTCAATATCAAGAGCTTTTGCAACGCCACCCACCGTTGAAAGGAATACACATCCGCTGGTTTCGCCAGGCATACCATATTTTGCAAGTTGGTTTTGATCCAGGATTGCAGTATTATTCTTGTCAATTATTGCCTTTCCGTCCCAGCCGGTTTCTTTTAATATTCTCCTTGTCTCTTCAGATGTCCTTGCAAGCAGCTCCTCAAAAGCCTTTGCTGCTCTTTCAATCTCTTCCTGCCTGGCCTTCTCTGCCTCTTCAGCCTTCACTTCCTCATCAGACTTAAACCCTTTATCATCAAGATAGTTGCCGGTCTTTTCTATAAGCTCACCGGCATCATTGTATATCTATATTAAAAAAATCACTTATTCTTTATTTCACCAACAATACCATCAATCGTATTATTTTTATTTTTCCGGATTAAATATTTTTTCTTTTTTCTCAACAAGTTGAGCTCCATGATAAATAGCCGCTATCTCAATGACTTCTCTTTTTATTCTGTAAATTATCCGGTAATTTTTATATATTCTCTCTCTTATTTTCTCATCCATATATTCAGGAACGACTCTTCCCGCTAAAGGATTATCATTAATTAATTCTATTGTTTCAAATATCTTTTTCGCAACCATCTGCGCATATCTTTTTGAATCGTTCGAAATATATTCAAAAATAGACTCCAGATTATCTGCTGCTTTTGGTGACCATATTATTTTAGCCATTTGGAAAACCGGCTTTCCACTTCTTCATGAGGAATCCCCTTCCCTTCATCCAGTTCTTTTAATCCGGCATCTACATGGGATTTAAAATACAACTCTTCCATAATATCATCCAGAGTTATATTTTCCGGTAAACCTTTTATCATTTCTATTACTTGCGATTTTATATTCTGCATTTATTCCTCTTCATCTGCTAAATAGAATATAAATAACTTAGCTAATCTGTCATTTTTGTCAATTAAATTCGCTTGAATTAGAAAATAGGATTAATTCAAATTTAATGTTCTTCTTCCGCATTTACTGATGGAGTTTCTCGCCTCTGGCGGATGGTTTTACGATTTTTTAGTTTAAGTTAATTTTCTGGAAAAATCCTGACCGCATAGCCCTCTCGATGCGGGGATTAGCCACAGGATGCGGCTATGTCGAGCAAGGACAGGAAGTCCAAATAACGCTCGACTGTGGCGCGCCAGAGGCGAGGAGGGGTCTTGCATATATATCCTGTTCCGGCATTAAACTGTTCCCAATGCCGGAATTCAAAAAAGGTCAGACTGTCTGACCTTTTTGTTGTTCTAATGTATTTTATCCTGCTTTTTATTCTGGTGTTTTCAATGAACTTTTATATTTACTGATTCATGATTTTGCAGCGGGTCAATACTATCAGTCTGTTGATTTTGCACCAACAATAAAGAGATATGTGAAATTTGGTTCCTTTACATTCTCTTCAGGAATTAAGGCTGGTTTTTTTAGGGGTCAGGTACAGTATCAGTACTTAAGATTTATCTCAATCCCATGTTTTTTTATCTCCCAGACCAGCGGGTCTGTTTCTGTAAACTGCTCAGGATTATATGGAACCGGTTCTATCCTGTTATCTATACTGTTTATAATTTTCATTAACCTGAGTCTTTCTTTGAATCGATCATCTGAAAAATCATCGGAAACAAGAGCAATATCTATATCGCTCCATTCATGTTCAGATCCTGAAGCGTATGAACCGAATAAATATGCTTTCTTTATTAAAATATTACTATTTTTTAGAAGCCCTATTGTTTCACGAACCTTACTGATTATTTCATCATTGACTTGAGCCATTGATACACCTCTTTCACGTCTTCCAGTTCTTTTTGAGTAAATTCTTTTGTACAAATAGTTCGGAAACTCCGTTTAATGTCAGGATATCTTGCTTCTATGTTAAAAGTGCTGATTCTCATCAGGCGCTCTTTCTGCTGTTCGGTCATATTCAGTCCTGACGATTCTGCAAGCCGCTCCAGGTTATGGATCAGAGGAGCATGTTTTTGAAATCTTTTAACATAATATCCCTTTAATAATTTTTCTATTGAAAGATGACCAAAGAAAAGGGAATATGAGTAATTCTCTTTATCTATAAGATCACCGGCAACTTTCAGATCGTTTTCCGCTTCTTCAAGCCAGTAATTCAGAACAGAATTCCAGTCTATTTTTTCATTCAATATTTAACTCCATATTCATGCCGTTTTTGTATCCGGCATTATTTATCCAGGAGAAAACTCTGAATAAATAATAAAGCTTAATCTGTTCTTTGTCAATAAATATCCGGGAGAACTTTGATTGTTTCTTTGTGGGATTTATATATATTATTTTATTTTCTGCGGCAGGTATTTCCGGGCGTGTCCCTGCAGCACTTTTATAAAAACGGACGTAATGCCTTACGTCCCTCCTCTGTGTTCATTTACCTGTTTTATAATATAATTTCTCTTTACCTTCTGCAGGACCGCGCTTTCCAGAGTACAGACTCATTGGCATGAGTTTCTGCGACCTCATCACGAATCGCATGGTCGTGCGTTTCTACAATCTCATTATAAATTGCATTTACATAGCAATTGTTCTACATGGGAGACGACTTTTCCTATAACAAAAAAAATCATCTCATTCTTTTTGTTACTCCCTTTTTTATCCTGTAATCAAGAATATGCGGCTCTTTCTCCATAAGCTCAAGAAGAACTTTTGCTGAGCCTGTGGGCTGCCTTGAGCCCTGCTCCCACTGTCGTACAGAAGATATACTTACATTTAGAAGTTTTGCAAATACAGACTGACTGTAGTTGGATTCTTTTCTTATCTTTTTAATTTTACCCGGTGTTATTGAAATATCATGGAAAATAACCCCCAGTTTTTTTAGTTCTTTTTCAGTAAAAGATGTTTTTACGCCGGAATCCATAAGATCCTGTACAGTTTCTTTTATTGCTTCTTTTAGTTTTTTTCTCATTTTTTTCTCTCCAGCTCAACAAGGTTCCCCAGCTTTATCTGTCTTTTTATTTCTTCAAGATCAAGACTCGTTAAGTCACCTGCGAGTTTTTTTATATGCGAGCAAAGATCTATATCCTCCGCTTTTACCCGCATGCTCTCTCGACAACCTGATTTTATAGAGATTACCCCCAAGATTTGAAACGCTCTTGCTCTCTTCCAGATCACTTAAAGCAATATTGAGATCTAAATCCGAAAGACTGTTTTTCGCTGCCCATTTGTGAAACCATTTTGTCTTTAATTTGAACATAAATTACGCGTATCACAATGTGATATATTGTCAATTAATAATTTGGAAAATATTGGAGAAGGATGCACCTGTAATTATACAGGCCTGCTGCGGGGTAACGCAAAAATCTGACGAGCATGGAGGCTCTAAGCAGGGATCATCAGAACATCATGTTCTTTGCCTGCAGGCGGTCATCGAGACCGCACTGCCGCCGGCGGATGGCAGGGAGGTGGCCCTCACGCATTGTGACATGATTAAATACATTTCAATGAACTTTTACACGCAAGGGGGCAGTTTCGCGACTGCCCCCCCTGCACCCCCCGCGCTCTGAGCAGAACGCTTTTCAGACTTCCTGTCTGCGTTCTGCATTAGGCCATCCATGCCCGTCATCATACGCCGGCAGAGGCTTACGCTCCAAAGTTTCCACGCATTCCTTAGGGAATGGCTGTGGAAACGTCCGGGCGTAATTGTATCTGCCTTTGGCGGATGGTTTTACTGACTTTTTAGTTTAAGTTAATTTTCTGGAAAAATCCTGACCGCATAGCCCTCTCCGTGCGGGGAGGGCGCGCCAGAGGCGGGGAGGGGTCTTCCCTATTCCTGCATTGAACTTTTTCCAATGCCGGAATTCAAAAAAGGTCAGACTGTCTGACCTTTTTGTTGTTTTAATATATTTTGTTCAGATTTTTATTCTGGTGTTTTCAATGAACTTTTATATTTAACAATACCCCCTAAAGCAAAAGGGATTAATCAATCCTTTTCTTCAATAAACTCACCATATAGGACATCGGTATTTGGCAACTGCTTCATCAGCCATTCAGCTCCGGCCTTTGTAACTTTTGTTCCTTGCAAATTCAGCTCATTTAACTCTTTTTGATTAGCCAGATATTTTAGTCCACCATCAGTTATAGCAGTATTGATTAATGATAAACCTCCTTTAAGCTTAACCTTGGCTAGATATTTTAAGCCTTGGTCTGTTACTTTCGTTTTATGCAAATTGATTTCAATATTGTCTTTAAATCTTATTTCAGAAATATATTTTAATCCTATGTCTGTGAATGGTGAATCATGTATTAATATAGTATCAATTTTTTTCAGATTTTTTAAATATCTAAAACCCTCTCCAGCAACTTTTGTATTATAAAGTAAAATCGCCTCTAATTCAGTTTTATCTTTCAAAAATTCTAAAGTATCATCAGTAATATTTTCTCCTCCAAGTGATATATAAGATAAATCGGGAAAATACTTTAAATGTTCAAGATCCTTATTAGTAATCTTATCAGCTCTTGCGAAATGAAATGAAATAGTTTTGCTGTATGGATTAATTGCTCCATATTTTTTCTTATAGAAATCTAGAGCTTCTTCCCGATTATTAATCAAAGCATTCTTGGAAGTTCCCAAAGAAGTAATTAAAAATATTGCTAATATCATAAAACCTATTTTTGTATTTTTATTCATAGATAAAACTCCAATACTATTTTTTCTTAATATAATAAAACGACTGTATTGTATCTGATGATATATATTGACCGAATTTTTTGTTATCAACATTTATACCCTTTTGGCTGCTGCTGCTCTGCCTGTAGCTTGTATCATATAATGTATATGAACCATCACCATTATTTATTACACTCATATTATGCATACCTCCACCTGTATTAACTCTCACTGTTATTACACCTGCTCCGCTGTTTTCCAGAGCTTCATAAAAACCGGTCATCACATCGCGCTGGCTGTAATCACCTGATGGAGTGCCCGCAAAACTACTCCCATCACGGTCTTTGCCGTAACCAATTACCTCTACTTTCCCTTCTCCATAGATTTCATCAAATACTTTTTGAGTTGATGCTTTCTGCATCCCTCTCTCATCCACCAGTCCTTTCTGTACAGCCGCTTTGTAGTACTCTCCCATTGAATCAGGTTCAGGAAAACCATTCACCAATCCCTGTACAAACATTGTTAACTGAACACACTGACCACCCTGTGTCTGCCTGGCAAATGTCTCTACATCTCGCGGATTATTCACATTCATGCCAGCCTTTTGCATTATTTCCCGAAAAGCTTCTGGATTGCCTGTAATTATATTCTCAAGTTCACTTTGCAATGTTGTACCACCTCCGCGGCTCTGGCGTATCGATTCAAAAAACAATGTTAATGTTATTTCATCAGGGATTCTCCCTTCAAGTATATCCAGCAACATCTTTGCTGTTTCTTTAGCATTACCGGACAGCAATTCAATCTCTTTTAGACGGTCTTCGATTTCTCTTATTTTATTCTCTTTTTCATTCTCTCTATTTTTCTCTGCCTCTTCAGCCTTCACTTCCTCATCAGTCTTAAACCCTTTATCATCAAGATAGTTGCCGGTCTTCTCTATAAGCTCACCGGCATCATTGTATAGACCTATTGTTGTTTCCTTATACCCCTCATATCCCTGAAGCACCTGTTCCTTTGTTTTGTTGTATGTATCCACAGGGCTGGTCAGGGTATCTACTAATGTGTCATCTACTGTAAACCCTCCCTCAAATCCTGTGTCGCGGGTTCCGTACTGGGCAAGGGCAACATTGCGATTAAGGCCTGTCAGGTAAAAATGTCATAAATAATTTCAAAGAGCAGATAGATCAAGTGCCAGAGGGATGACACCACTGTGCCGGCAAAATACCGGGAAACTACTTTTCATCTGCGTAATGAAGAAGCACTTTTTCTATGTTCTGATATTTATCAAATAATTTAACGGCAGTGTCAAATTCAATATGCTCACCTGCGGGATATCTTAATTTGGGCATATAAAAATCTATTTCAAGAACTTCATCTGCTATTTCATTCAGCTCGGGATGATATACTACAGCTTTATTAAGCAGTTTATCCAGCCTGTGAATTTTTTCAACAGCCGCGTTATTCTTCACAAGAATAGCCTTCAACAGTTTCTCTACTGCCTGATGAATATGGTATATTATGATATCGGCATGTCCTTTTTCTTTGAGGAGAATACGCACAGTATCAATATCATGACTAAAAACTTCGAGCCAGGCTCTTACTTCATTACCGCTCATAAATCTTCTTCCCGCATTTGTGAATATTTTTCCAGAAACTCAGGTCCTCATCTATTCTTTTCTGGAATTCTTCAGCACGTAAAACAAATAGATCAAGTGAGTAGTCTCTGGGAAAGAGAGACTTACTGATTTCAATACCTACTTTATCATTTTCCAGTTCAGAACTGTTTATAACGAGAAGATCAAGATCGCTCTCTTCAGAGGCTCTGCCTGCGGCATAACTTCCGAAAACATATATCGCTTCCGGATTATACTTACTGACAATTATATTTCTGATTGATTTTATTTTCTGCTCTGACAGCATCACCTGATCCTCTTACAATTACTTTGATGACTTAAATTTACCTGATAATTAAAAAATTGTCAATCCTTTATATCTCTTCCTTGCTGTATTCTAAACTCCCTGTGTCTGCATAGCAGTATGGCAGCGAACTTTAGCATTTCATAATACTCCTAATAATTGCAAATATTAATGCTGCAACAATAAGTATGACCATCCACCACTTTGACCACCCGCGAATCATACCCCATATTACAACAGCAAAATTCATTAATAATTTAAAAAGAAAAAAATCTAGAAAAGTATCCATTTCTTTATTTCCAGTTAAGCTTTAACTTTTTAAAACTCCTGGTACTGCTTTTTCTCATTCTTGGTTGCTTTTCGAGCCGAGATTATACTTATTATCTCATTCTCTTCTCTATAGCAATGACAAACAATCAGAGATAAAGAACTTATCATCCTTGTTATCCGTATACGACACAGATCTGATGTGTATAAAAATATGGTCTGAGATCAAATTGCATCCATATTTTAAAATCTTTTTAGCAAGGGGCTCCTTAATTTCATTATGCCTGGGGGCTGCTTCAATTGTGCCATTTTTAGGATTTATCCAGATAGAATGAGAAGCGCCCTCCTGCTTTAAATAACATCCGGCTATTCTTAACCTGCGCTCCAGGTCTTTCTTTTTCATCCAACGAAGACCTTTGCCCTGATTACATCATCAGGCAATCCGCGCAGCATATCAGTTCTACGGTCTTCAAATATAAGTTCAATAGCCTCTTTGAGACTTTCTTTTGCCTCATCCGCAGTTTCGCCCTGACCATTAGCTCCGGGCACCTCAGGGCATATTGCCCAGTACCCCCCTTCAGGCGCTGCTTCAATAATAGCTGTAAATTCTGATTTCATGGCAAGCTCCTTTTATAATAAATAAAGATAATCGATTCTTATTCAGGTTACATTTACTGTAATAAATTGAATTTAAAAATCAATCGAATACCCGATTTTTCCTTACCTGCTGTAATTGATAATACAGCTTCATCCCCTCTTTGTCAATCAGTATCCAGCCGGATTAACATTGAATATATTTCTACGCATTAGAAAACATTTTTTTCAGAAAAAAAACCTTGCCCCTATAACAGATGCTATAATTATTGATTATATTGTTAATTCAGCTAATTCTATATTAAACTAAGGTGTTATGAAAAAAATTAAATTGTTTAATATAATCTACTTTACTCTGGTCACTGTTCTCTTATCAGCTTCACTTTTCACTGGATGCGGTGGGGAGAGTGATGATGGAATCACATATGTCGAAACATCTCTCAGTGACGCTTATTCAGGCTCTGGCGACAAAATTTTTTATCCCTCAACTTCAGGAAATGTTGAACTCACATACTCCCTTGATCTTGGATCAAACACAAAGAAAGTATATTTCGTTTTTACCAACAGCAACACAGGAAAGGATGTATCTGTTCCTGAGTTGATGAATATCAGTTATTCAACTGAATCTTTTTCAGTCCCCTCAATTAACAAATCATCAATGCCGTCTGTAGGCATTAACAATAAACCGGCTACAAGGGGGAAGCCTGAAATAACAGCTTTTTACGAAACAGCCAGGGAACTCCTTCAAAATGACGGGAAAAGAACTTATAATATTGAGAGTTCAGAAACCGGTTCAAAGGTCCCCTTAAAGGCCTATACAGTTGGAAATACCTCAAGCCTTAATGATGATGACGGTAATCCGGTTCCTGCCACTGTGAGAAAAGTCGTTATAGAGCACGGGAAGACTCTTGTTCTATGGGTTGCGAATGACTGCTGGCATGATACAGGCTCAGGTAAAGATCACTATATTGATGATGCTCTGGCGAATGATATGGCAAATGCTTTTCTTCTGTCTGGAGATAACAATGATATCTATGAATGGATAACAGGGATCTTCGGGGATGAATGGGGGTCAGAGCATAGCTTCAATAATATCATAGGGGTAACAAATGAGATACATATACTCCTCTATGATATAGACAATGACAACAGCATAAATGGCGGTACACTTGGTTTTTTCCACCCCAGGGATACTTTTAAAACTTCCTCTGATTCAAAATCAAATGAAAGAATTATGTTTTACATGGATTCGGTGCTTTTTGCCACCAGCGATTACTGGAAATCGGAACTCATATCAACACTTGCCCATGAATTCCAGCATATAATTCACTGGTATCAGAAAGAAGTAGTATTGGATACTCCATCTGACACCTGGCTCAATGAGATGTGCTCCCTTGTTGCAGAGGATTTTGTGGCGGATAAACTCGAAGTTGATGGGCCAAGAGGAGTTAAAGTTGAAAATGGTGACTATACTGCAAGATTAGCAAACAACACTGAGGGGAGACTCCCGCTCTTCAATTACTGGAATGACGCACCACTTACAACATGGCTTGCAGACGATGAGGCATTAAGAAGCTATTCGATAGCCTATGCTTTTGGAGCGTATCTGGCCCGCAATCATGGGGGAGCGCAATTATTCAGGAATATTGTTCAGAATAATTACGGCGATCACAGAGCTATTGGAAATGCCATATCCGGATATACTTTTACAGATCTTCTCCGCGAATGGGGAGCTTCGGTTGTACTTTCAGACAAAACAGTACAGTTGCCCGATTTATCATTGCATGGATATAACAAAGATGCGGCATTCACTTCCACTTTAAGCCCCATTACATACAATCTTGGCTCAATTAACCTATATAATTATAAGTACGACTCACTCAACGGTCCATGGTATTATTCATTAAGTTCTCTGGAAAGCAATAAAGACATCTTATATCGCGGATCAAATACGTATGTTTATGCCGGTAGTCTTACGGAGCTGCAGGAATGGACATTCAGAATGAAGGATGGAGTAAGCCTCACTGTAATCGTCAGAGACTGAATTCAGCATTAAAATTTAAAGTATATTTTAACCACTGAATATCACTACTGTCCCATACATTTTAGAAGCCTAAATCCAATTGGACATCAGGCAGTTTCATTTTCTTTTTCAGGTGTCTAACTTTATTTTTAAGTAGCTCCATAATATTTCGAGAAGAAAAAATA
>Ga0334882_1001144_pt1 | contig 33682 bp, 24 predicted proteins | sample GraSluR1_MG_5_FD_207226 | JGI IMG/M metagenome (GOLD analysis project Ga0334882, IMG submission 207226) | Sludge microbial communities from methane-producing bioreactor in Wageningen University, Netherlands - Granular Sludge_15_04-R1 | ecosystem: Engineered > Bioreactor > Anaerobic >... | reverse complement strand
CTACCATGTAACGCCCTTGACCGCGTTACAAACCCGCATTTTGGAATTGTTGGACTTACCGCCAGATATTTACTCGGCGCTGGCGACGAATTGACCAAAGTCAAAACCATTTCAGCGAATGGTCAGAAGTGATTCTTGTAAATGGTTTTATTTCCGGTTCATTTTCTTAATTTTCATCATCCTACGCTACAGTTGGATTGCGGATGTATACCTGCCAGATAGAAGCCGCGTTATACTTGAAGTACGCCCACTTACTGAAGTTGTGATAAAACCCACAGCTTATCCAATACGCTTAGCCTTGAGTACATTAGGAATGTGCTCGATTTTACCTAGCACGCGCTTGAGTTTGTTGTAATTGGGCACTTCCAGCGTAAGGTAGACCGGAACGATGTTGAAGCGGTCCCGCTCCCCGGTGTTGACGCCCGCCATGTTGACATTTTCCCGATCAAGTACCTCGGTGATGTCATGGAACAGCCCGGAGCGGTCGTAAGCGGTAATGGCAACGCGCACCTGGAAGGTAACTTCATCGGTGCCCCATTCCATTTCGATCAGGCGCTCCGGCTCTTCCTGGACTAAGCGCAGCACGTTGGGGCATTCGCGTTTGTGAATGGTGACGCCCCGTCCACGGGTGACGTACCCCACGATTTCTTCGCCGGGAATCGGCTTGCAACACAGCGCAAGGCGCGTGAGCAGCCCACTGGTACCCCGAATATCAACCTTGGCTGGCGCCAATGGCGGTAGCGCTGCTTGCTGCTCCAGCTCGCTGAGCTTCTTGGCGGCTTCGGCCTCTTCAACCTGCCGACGGCGCACCTCCTCCAGGCGATCCACGATGCGCTCGGTGCTGAAATCGCCCATCCCCACCGCGGCCCAGAAATCCTCCGCACGCGGATAGCGCTTGGTAAACAGCTCCGCGACCTCATCCAGCGGCCAATCCAGCCCCAGCCGGCGGATTTCGCGCTCCACAATCGCACGCCCGCGCTTGATGTTCTGGTCACGATCCTGCTGGCGAAACCACTGGCGGATCTTTTGCTTGGCGCGGTTCGTTTTGACATACCCCAAATCCTCGATGAGCCAATCGCGCCCCGGCCCGCCGGAGCGTCCAGGAATTATCATCACTTGATCGCCCGTTTTGATTTGATAATCCAGCCCCACCCATTTACCGTTAATTCTGGCCCCCCGGCAGCGATGCCCTAAATCGGTATGGACACGATACGCAAAATCAATCGGAGTTGCGCCGCGCGGCATATCAATCACGCGCCCGTTAGGGGTGAAGGCGTACACATACTCCTCAAACACATCCGAACGCACAATCTCGATAAAGTCCTGTGCGTCGGGGGAATCCTGCGTCAGCTCACGCACACTCTGGCGCATTCCATTCATGTGATCGAGCAGGGCCTGACTGACCGCCAGGCCTTGCTCCTTATACAGCCAATGGGTGGCTACGCCGTATTCCGCCACACAATCCATCTCCCGCGAGCGGATCTGTATTTCCAATGTGCCGCCGTCATCGGTCATCACTGCTGTATGCAGGCTTTGATACCCGTTGGGCTTAGGATTGGCAATGTAATCATCAAATTCACCCGGCACCGGCTTCCACAGCCGATGCACAATCCCCAACAGTTGATAGCACTCCGGCTCCGTGGCAACGATGACACGTAGCGCCTCGGCATCGTAGACGCGCTCGAAGGAGACGTTCTTGCGATTGATCTTTTGGTTGATGCTATAGATGTGTTTGGGACGTCCCTTGACCTCAGCCACGATACCTTCGGCGGTGGCGACTTTTTGCAAGTGGGTCTTCAGGCGGGTAACACGCTGTTGCCGTTCCTCTTTGCGCGCCGCCAATAGTTTCGCCAAATCACCATACCTACCGGGATTGAGCGTGTGGAACGCCAAGTCTTCCAGTTCCGCCTTCCAGCTCCACAGGCCGAGCCGGTTGGCAATGGGGGCAAAAATATCGAGCGTCTCGCGTGCCATCCGCAGCTGACTCTTGCGCGGGAGCCATTCCAACGTGCGCATATTGTGCAAACGATCGGCCAGCTTGATAAAAATCACCCGCAAGTCATCTTCCGCCATCGCCACAAACATCTTGCGCAGGCTCTCCAATTCCTGCTGGTCACGATCGCGCTCGCTATCTTGCTTAACGTGCTTCTCCGCTTTTTCGATCTTGGTCACAGCTTCTACCAGCGTGACCGTCTCTTCCCCAAACAGCTCCGCCAACTGCTCGTGTTTCACTTTGCAGTCTTCTACCACATCATGCAACAAACCGGCAGCGATGGCTGCCGGTTCCAGATGCAAGTCCGTCAAAAGATAGGCGACCTGCAAGGGATGTTCGATATAAGGTTTCCCCGATTTACGCTTTTGCCCATCATGCGCTTGATAAGCGAAATCGTAGGCGCGGCGCACAAAATCAAGGCTCTCTGGTGTACGATACGGCACGGGTAGCGCCTGTAATACCTGCTCAATAGTGACATCTGGATACTGCGTCATGGTGCGCCTCCTCAACTTATAAAATGCGCGTAAAAATAACCGCTAATCCAATGCGCGGCCCTTGCCGGAGTCGCTGATGGTTATCAATGCCTCCGGATACGGCTCGAAAAAGGTTTGCCGTGCCAGGTACGGTTCATTGAACCGGGCGATCCATGCCCCTATCAAACTGACCGGCACACTCAGGGGGGCCTTTTGATCCCGATATTTCTCTAACGTGTCCAGAAAATACGCTTTTTCTTGCGACGAGAGGCCTTTGGAGAAGTAGCCCAGCGCGTGCATCAATACATTGATACCGGCGGTGCGCCGGGGGGGACGCGCCAACGCCTGGGTGAGATGTTGCGCGTAATCGGCGATCACGTCGGCCACCGGGCGTTGCGCGTGGTTGGCGACCAGCGGCCCCATCACCCGCAGCCGAGTCTCGTTGTAAGCCATCAACAGCAGCTTGTTATCGCTGTGGAAGCGCACCAGCTCGCGCATGGTCTGCGCGGCCTGCACCGCGCGGAAATCGGCCAGCGTAAATAGCGCCGTGAGGAAGTGCTCGCGGATGGTGAAGTTGCTGAGGCGGCCTTCTTCCTCCACCGGCAGATGCGGGAAATGCTCCAATACCGCCGCGCCGAAGAACCCGCGCCCCTTGTTATCGGACATCGCGCCCCGCTCAATGCCGCGATAGCGCTTCACGTCCTTGATGCCGCACGAAGGCGAGCGCCCCTTGAGAACGAAGCCATCTATGTCGTGCAGCGTCTCGAAGTGCTGCTGGGCAAACGTCTGCATCGCCTCGGTCATATCCGCGCCGGTGGAGGGCTGCAGCAGGCGCGGCGCATCCTCCACCAGCACCACGCGGATCGGATCGCGCGGCACGCCCAGGCCGATCTCGACCTCCGGGCAGACAGGCAAATAGGTGACGTAGGGGCGCAGCTGTTCCACGAACGGATCGGGAAGCGATACGCCGTTATAGCGACAGGCTGCAAAGCCCAGGCACTTGCTGACTACAACTTGCGGTTGGGCAAAAGTTCGCATCGAATTTGCTCCTTTGAGAATCGCGTAACGCGAACTGGACAGTTCGCGCGCGAAGCACACGCTTCGCGTCACATGGGTTGCTCAGGTATTGCAAAAAAGCGGCCCTGCTGAGAGCAGAGCCGCTTTTTATAGAACACATATAACAGGTGGGCGATAGAGGACTCGAACCTCTGACCTCCGCGATGTCAACGCGGCGCTCTAACCAGCTGAGCTAACCGCCCCTAATGAACACGATTATAGCATAATCTATAAGAAGCGCAAGTGAAATGAATGGCGAATTATCAATAGCAGATACAGCTTCTCGCTAACCCGCTGATTCGCTACGCCCTCCCATCCAACCCCTGCAACATCGCCCAGCCGAAGCGCGCGGCCTTCTCCAGCCCGGCGGGGACGAGGTTCTGCGTGTTATCCGCGTACTGATGCCAATTCTCCAGCCAGCCATCCGGCCCGTACCCGGCGATACACACGCCGCGATAGCCGCGCTTGCGCAGTGCGCCTACTTCCTCGCCGATGACCAGATTGCGCCCGGCGACACCCAGCTCCGGGTGGTGGCGGGCGGTCTCCTCGGCCCACGTCAGCGATTCCGCATCGGGCGTGTAGGCGCTCAACAGCGAAAAGCCGGTATGCTGGGTAACGTAGGCGATCTGCTCCGCACCTACCATCTCGAAATCCAAGAACCAGGCGTCGCGCAACGTATCGCCGTAAGCATCAAGCAGCGCGTGCGCGCCCATGCAGCCCACTTCCTCTGCGCCGGTGAACGCGAGCCAGACTTCGGTGTGCTGCAACGGAGCGGCTCGGAGCTGCGCGGCCAGCCCCAACGCGCAGGCTACGGCGGAAGCGTTGTCGCTCGCGCCGTCCACATAGCTGCCGCGCTCATCGAGCAGTTCCACGCCCAAAGTGACGCCCATCGCCAGCGCACTGCCCTGACGGAAGCGTTCCGCGCTTTTCCCGCCACCGAATCCTTGCGCCAGCTGCGCCAGCCCGTTACCGAGCAGCGCACCCAAGCCAAAGGTCGTTGCGCCCAATAGCGATTTTTTCATACCGGGGGTGAAGGACAGGCGATGCTTGTTGGTATCGGTATGTGCCAGCAGCACCACTTTGCGGCGCGCGGCTCCGGCAGGTGGAATGCGCAGAATCAACGTGGCGCTGGGTCGCCGGGGTGCCAATGCCGTGAGCGGCTGCTTCCCGACGCGCGTGGCATCCCAGAGCAGATAAGCCGCGCCGAGTGTGGTCAACCCGCCCAGCAGCCGGGCCGGGCGGCTCTTGCCGAGCGCGTTTGCCAGCAGTCCCAGCAGCAGCGGGCCGAGCATCGCGTACCCCCAGGTATCGGGCGCAGGGAACGTGAGCGTTTCCGGCGCGTCATAGCCCAGCTCGCAGAGGATTTGGCGGATGTACTGCCGGGCGCGCATCTCGGCGGGATGCCCGGCGGGGCGGGGGCCAATCTCATCGGCCAGCGCGCGGACGTGGGAAAGGAGAATGTTAGCGGACAGATAGGTATCCATTGGCAACCTCCCTGGAAAATCAGCAAATCACAAATCAGTAGGTTCGGGCGAGGCAATCCTTGTTAGGGTCAACATGGACAAACCTATTGGATATGCAAAGCGCTTGGTCAAGTGTGACGAAACGCGGATTACTTCAATAGTTCAGGCGAGGCAATCCTTGTTAGGGTCAACATGGACAAACCCATTGGATATGCAAAGCGCTTGGTCAAGTGTGACGAAACGCGGATTGCCTCGCCCCAACAAGTTTCACCCGGCGGGCGCAGCGACGATTTTGACGTTACCGTTGCCCACCAGACTTTCAACGCTCTCTCGCAGTGCAGGTGTGTAGCGGGTGCTGGTGTTGGGAAAACTTAGCGCGATAGGCTTGGTGTTACCTTGCAGAATCACCACAAACTGATCCCGCCCGCGCTCCTGAACAAGCAAATTGTGGACTTGTGAGACCCGATGAAAGTCACGTTCATTATCGCCGGTGCGCTGGATGGTGATGTAGAGTGTGTTGGCAGGTTCTGGTGGCTCTTCCGGCGGCGCACTAATCGTCGCAATAGCGGGCGCACTGGGGAGCGGCGCAACCTGCGCGGTCGCATCCCCTTGCCCGTTACCGGACGCCTGATATGCTGGGGACACCTCGCGGCTCACGCTAGGGAGCGGGGCATAGTCTGTCGCCAGCGGCGGATCTTCCACCGGACGCAATAGCTCGTGCGGTTCCTTGATCCAATCCGCCATCACGGGGTGATCCTCACGGTCGGGCCGCTGATCCAGTTTACCACAGACCACGATCACCCGGCCCGGCGTAAACAGTTCGTTGTATCTCTCGTAAGTCTTGGGAAAGATGACGGCATCGAGCGTGGCGCTGGAACCTTCGAGCGTAAGAAAGGCCATCGTCGCGCCCTTTTTGGTCTGGATGCGCCGCACGCGCTGGATGCTGCCCAACAGTACCAGCTGCTGGCCGGGCGTACTATCAGCCTCCACCCGGTCGAGCGTAGTGCTGATCAGGCCGGATTGCAAGAGTTCGCGCTCCTGTTGGGTTAAGGGATGCTCGGAGATATACGTCCCCAACAGGTCTTTTTCCCATTCCAACAGCTTGCGCTGCGCGATAGGGGGGGCGAAGGGGGGCAATTGCAGCGTGGGTGCGCTGCCCGCGAATGAACCGAATAGGGAAAGTTGTCCTTGTTCGCGGGCCGTATGGATTTGACTGCTGGCGCTTAACAGCCCGTCCATAATCGCCAGCAGCGCAGCGCGGGGGCCAAAGGCGTCCAGCGCCCCGGCCTGGATCAGGCATTCGAGCGTGCGCCGGTTAAGCTTGCGTAAATCCACGCGGTTCGCCAGCGCGTCAAGGCTCTCGAATGGCCCGTCTTTCTGCCGCGCGGTCACGATGACACGCACCGCCTCCGCCCCCACGTTTTTGATTGCGCCCAGGCCGATGCGGATTGCACGCCCCTCTTCAAGATGCTCAATGGTGAAATCCACATCAGAGGCATTCACACAGGGCGGTAACACCTGCATCCCGGTACGTCGAGCGTCGCTAACGAGGAACCCCAGCTTTTCGATGTTATTACGCTCAGTGGTCATCAGCGCTGTCATAAATTCCAGCGGATAATGGGCCTTGAGGTAAGCCGTCTGTGCGGTGATGACGGCGTAATCGGTGGCGTGGGCGCGGTTGAAGCCGTAGCGCGCGAAGAACTCGATGTCACCCCAGACCGCGTCAGCGACTTCGCCAGGGATTGTACGCGCAATACAGCCCTCGCGGAACATCTTGTGGTGCTTGTCCATCAAATCACGCTTCTTCTTAGCGACGGCCTTGCGGATGCCATCGGCCTCGCCCGGCTCGTAGCCCGCCATATCCACGGCAATTTGCATGATCTGTTCTTGGTAAATGATGACACCACAAGTATCATTGAGGGCTTGTTCCAATAAGGGGTGATGATATTGGATGGTTTCCTCTCCATGTAGCCGCTTGATGTACGTTGGGATGTTGTCCATCGGGCCGGGGCGGTAGAGGGCAATCGCCGCAACGATGTGCTGAAACTGGTAGGGGCGCATATCACGCAGCACGCGGCGCATCCCCGCGCTTTCCACCTGGAAAACGCCAGTGGTTTCGCCGCTGGCGAGCAGGTCATAGAGAGCTTTCACCTCAGCGTCTAACTGTGGGTCGTCTGGCACACGCTCGTAGGGAATCGTGTTCAGGTCGAACTTGCGCCCGTGCTCTTTTTCGATCCATTCGCAGGCTTTGCGCATGTGGGTCAGCGTGCGCAAGCCCAGGAAGTCCACCTTGAGCATCCCCAACGCATCCACAATCTCCATCGCCCACTGTGAAACCCGGTCAAGCGCACTCTCAGCACCCTCGCCTTTGGTGGGACGATTGAGCGGGAGATACGCGGTGAGCGGCAAATCGGAGACCAGTACCCCGGCGGCATGGGTGCTGGCGTGTCGCGCCACCCCTTCGAGCTGCGTGGCCGTGTCCAACAGCGTCTTGATATACGGCGTGCTCTTGTAAACATCTTTCAGCTCCGGGATTGTCTCCAGTGCCTCCTGAATGCTGACCGGCTTGCCGGGGAGATTGGGCACCAGGCGGGCCACGCGATCCACCTCGCTCAAAGGAATGTCCATGGCGCGGCCCACATCGCGGATGGCGGCACGCGCCCCCAATGTCCCGAAGGTGATGATGCCGGCTACCTTGTCCTTGCCGTAGCGCTCGGCGGTGTAGGCGATCAACTCCTCACGCCGATCATCAGGATAATCCAGATCAATATCCGGCATGGAAATCCGGCCCGGATTAAGGAAGCGCTCGAAGAACAGCCGATTCTTGAACGGGTCAACATTGGTGATATTGAGCGTGTAGGCTACCACCGACCCCGCGCCCGACCCGCGCACATTCCACCAAATATCCATACGCTCAGCGGCCTGGCAGAGATCCCACACGATGAGAAAATAATCATCGAAACCCATCTCGTGGATGATGGTAAGCTCATACTCCAGGCGCTCGATGTAGTCGGGACGGGTAGCGTCCGCACCATAGCGGACGGCCATGCCCTTATCGCACAAATGGCGGAGATAGGTCTGCGAATCACCGCAGCTTTCCGGCACGGGAAATTTAGGCACATGATAGGGCGGCGCGAATTGAATCTCTACATTACACTGCTCAGCGATCTTGACCGTGTTCTCCAGCGCATCGGGCGTGTCCTTGAAGAGCGCGGCCATCTCGTCCGGCGAGCGCATATAGTAGGAATTATCGCTCATGCGCATCCGGTTCGGCTCGTTCACGGTCTTGCCTGTGCCCACGCACAACAGCACATCATGCGCCTCGAACTGGTCCCGCCGGGCGTAATGGATATCGTTGGTAGCGACAAGCGGCACATGCATCTCACGGGCCAACGCGATGACCTTGGGGTTCACCTGCCGCTGTTCCGGGATATCATGATCCTGAATTTCCAGATAGAAGCGGCCGGGGAAATGCTGTTGATACCAGCGAACGGCCTCGCGGGCTTGTGCTTCTTGACCCTGGAGCAAGAGCTGGGGAACCTCGCCTTGCAAACACGCCGAGAGCACCAGCACGCCCTCGCTGTGTGCGGCCAAAGTCTCCTTATCAATGCGCGGCTTGTAGTAGAAGCCCTCGAGCTGCGCGAGACTGGCGAGTTCGAGCAAATTCTGATAACCGCTCTGGTTCTGTGCCAACAGGACAAGGTGGTAGGGTTTACCGTCGTTGCGGTTGCGGCTCTGGCGCGCACCGTGTGCCAAGTATGTTTCAATACCGATAATCGGCTTAATCCCGGCTGCTCGGCACGCCTTGTAGAAATCAATGATGCCATACATCACACCATGATCCGTGATTGCCAGTGCGGTCATGCCCAGCTGCGCGGCATAGCTCGCCAGGGCTTTGGGACTGCTCAAGCCATCCAACAACGAGAACTCAGTATGGGTATGCAGATGGACAAAGTCCGGCATGGATCAATGCTCCTCGCGTCACAGTAATAGCGTTGATTGAAAAGCGGTCATGATTTTTTGGGATGGGTGCGTGGTAAGGGGCACCATTCAGGTATGAACACACCCCTTACCCTGATTATAGACCAGAGTGGGGATTGTTCAAGTGATAAAGTATAGGACAAATTATTGACGAGCTTGTTTTCTGCTGTGTCTCATTTGGCATCGCAGCAAGCCGGTGTACAATACCAGTAATCAGTGGGGTGTGCTTCCTTCAACTACAATAATGAAGAGTGGCGCGGTCAAAGACCAGCTAAAGCGAGCCAGGGCCGGTCTCTAGCTGTGTCCCACTCAAGAAGAAACATCCCCATATCAGCAAACGACCTTGATAATAGTATGGGCAGATAACATCCTGCTATAAGCGGAGAATAAAAGAGTTATGTCTCAAAGAACGCAAGATTTGCTTGTGCGTGGCATGGGTGCGGCACGGGCAAAAGACTTTCAAGAAGCCCAATTCTATCTCGAATGGGTGCTTCGTGAAGATTCCAACCAGGAGCAAAAGCTCGAAGCCTGGTTTTGGTTGAGTGAGATCGCTGATGAACCGGGCAAGAAACGGGGCTATTTGGAAGACATCCTGGCGCTCGAACCGCACAATCAGCGCGCTCGCCGCTCGTTGGCGTTGCTGGATGGGCACATGGATACGCGCCAAAGCACCACGCACTCCCCGGTCGCAGATGTGGACATTTCCGCTGATATACCTCCGGTCGCGTTGCTCCAACAAGGCATTGAAGCGGTCAAAGAACAGCACTTGCCTGAGGCACGGGCCTATCTCACGCATTTGCTAAAGCACCCACAGGGCACACGCGAGCAAAAAATTCAAGGCTGGTTCTGGCTTTCAGAAACTTGCGACACGCTAATAGAAAAGCGCCGCTGCCTCAACGCTGTACTGACACTGGATCCCGACAATGCAGTAGCCCGGCGAGCCTTGAGCCGCCTGGAAGATCAAACTGAGGCGCTACTTCCTACGCCTGAACAGGCAACGGTTACAGAACGCTCCCCAGGCACCGAACCTAAACCGGACAGGGTAAATCTAGCGGCACTAACCCAGACAGTGATATCTCGCACTTTCCCTTGTCCACACTGCGGCGACACATTAACCTTTAACCCGGGGAAAAACGCTTTCTTATGCGCTTATTGCAAGTACCAACGCTCCCTTTTAGAGGCCTTGCGCCCTGAAGCCGACATCGAAGATCAAGCTTTTATAGCGCAACTTTTCCAGCTCAAAGGTCAGGCGCGGACAGTATCCATACCCACGGTAATGTGCCCGTCCTGTAAGGTCACTTTTTTGCGGGGAGCCACAACCTGCCCTTATTGTAGTAACACACAGCTGACACCGTTGCCACCACAGGAACTACTTGCACCGCAAGGGGCATTCCCCTTTGCATTGTCACAAAAACAGGCGCAGCAAGCTTTAGCCGATTGGCTTCAACGCGAGAAAGTGCGGGCGAAATCAGAAACGCTCTCATTACATCCCCTGTACTTGCCGGTATGGAGATTTACGATTGGTGGCGCGCTCACCTGGTATTCCAGCAGCAAGCGGTTGCAGGAAGGCGCAGTAGCCACGCTGGCCGCGGGCATGATCTCACCCACAGCGGCGGCGTTTGAAGCGGGTAAGGCGCTTGCCAGCTCCGACACTCAACGGGGCACAGAGCCTATCGAACACAATGACCTACTCATACCGGCCAACCATCGCCTCACACCAGAACTATTGCAGGGCTTATCGGCGCTAGCTCTGGATGAGGCCGTGCCTGTAACACCCCAGATAATACAAGCCGGCACGGTCGAAATTTACCAGATCACGCTTTCAAATGCCTCCCTGGCAGCGCGGCACCAGGCTCTGGAGCGCAATCGCGAACGTCTAGCGGCACGCATTCGCGGCGTGGGGAGTATTGATGTGCAGAACATCTCTTTCAGCACAGCGGATATGGCTGTGGAGGCTTACACCTTACTCCTGGTGCCTTTCTGGATCACAACTTACGCCGTTCAGGACGTCACGTACATCGTAGTTGTAGATGCACAATCGGGAATAGTGTACGGACAAAAACCGGCGAGTGGGTTCAAGAAACTCCTTGGCGGGCTGTTAGGCGGTTGATAGAGTTGTTGTTGACCCTGGTCGAAAAAGAGGAACGTAACCTGTGACTGATACCATAACCCTCACCTCTGCCCAGCGCGCGTTGATCGCCGCGCCACTTGATGCTAAGGCGTTCCTCACCGGCCCGGCAGGCAGCGGCAAAACGACGGCGGCGACAGCCCGGCTGCACCACTGGCTGGCGGAAGGCGTCCCAGGACAGCACATCCTCCTATTGGCGCCGCAGCGCACGCTGTTGACCCCGTACCAAACGGCGCTGACCCATCCCGACGTGGTCGCGGGCGGGCTGGTGGAGTTCGCTACGCCGGGGGGTCTGGCCCGCCGCATGGTAGACCTCTTCTGGCCCCTCATCGCTGAGGAGGCCGGATTCGCCCATCCCGACCAACGGCCCACGTTCCTCACACTGGAGACCTCGCAGTACTTCATGGCGCGCGTCGTCGCGCCGTTGCTAGAGCAGGGCTACTTTGAGGCCGTCGCTATTGACCGCAACCGGCTCTACAGCCAAATCCTCGATAACCTCAGCAAAGCAGCGAGCGTGGGTTTCCCGCACACCGGATTGGCGGATCGCCTGAAATCCGCCTGGGTGGGCGAGAGCAGCCAACTCCGTATCTACGATGAAGCGCAGGAGTGCGCCAATCGCTTCCGCGACTATTGTCTGGCGCACAACCTGCTCGATTTCTCATTACAACTGGAACTTTTCCTCAATCATCTGTGGCGCGAACCGCTCTGTCGCAACCTGCTGCTGGAGCAATACACGTACCTGCTCGTGGAAAACGTCGAGGAGACGCCACCCGTAGCCCACGATTTGTTGCGCGATTGGTTGCCGCACGCGGCGGGCGCGCTCGTGCTGTACGATGACGACGCGGGCTATCGCAGTTTCCTGGGGGCCGACCCGGAGAGCGCCATCGCGCTGGCCGAACTCTGCTCCGAGCGCCACGCGCTTACCGAGTCCTTCGTGATGACCCCGCCGGTAGCCGCCCTGTGTACCACGCTGGCCGAAGCGGTCGTCAATCAACGTTCACACCCCGCAGCCGGAGCTACCGATGTCCCCCACGCCTTGCAGTACGCGATGCGCCGGTTTCACCCGCAGATGCTCGATTGGGTGACCGAGACCATCGTCGGGCTAATCCATGATGAAGGCGTGCCGCCAGGTGAGATTGTAGTGCTGGCCCCCTTCCTCACCGATGCGTTGCGCTTTTCGCTGGCCTATCGCCTGGAGCAGCGCGGCGTGCAGACCCGCTCGCACCGCCCCTCGCGAGCCTTGCGCGAAGAACCCGCCGCACAGACCCTGCTCACGCTGGCAGCGTTGGCACATCCCTCCTGGAACATTGCGCCCACTCGTCACGATGTGGCCTACGCGCTGCAACAATCCATCGCCGGGCTGGATCTCGTGCGGGCGCAGCTCCTGGCGGAAGTGCTCTATCGCGTACAGCACGGCACACCTACGCTGGGTGCATTCGAGCCGCTGAACCCGGAGATGCAGGAACGCATTACTTATCTTTTGGGCGGGCGCTACGAGGCCTTACGCACCTGGCTAGCGGAGTTTGCGGAGGCCCCAGATGCGCCGCTCGATCACTTTCTCAACCGGCTCTTCGGCGAGCAACTCTCGCAGCCCGGCTTCGGCTTCCACGATGGGTTCAATGCCGGACAAGTAGCGGCGAACCTGGTAGAATCGGTGCAAAAGTTCCGCTGGATTACCGATACCAGCGGACTGGAAGAGGGCGTTTCGCTGGGGCAGGAATACGTCCGCATGGTGCAGGCGGGCGTGGTGGCGGCGCAATATATGCGCAGCTGGCAGCCGCCCGCCGAAGAAGCCGTGCTGCTCGCGCCAGCCTATACGTTCCTGATGAGCAATCGCCCGGTGGACTATCAGTTCTGGCTCAACGTGGGCGGAAGCGGCTGGTGGGAGCGGGTCTACCAACCGTTGACCCATCCGCACGTCCTCAGCCGCCATTGGTCGCCTACGCGCCAATGGACGGATGTGGAGGAGTTCGCCGCGCGGCAACAGGCGCTCCACCGGCTGGTGCTGGGCCTGCTGCGCCGCTGTCGCCAGGGCGTTTACCTGGGCCTGAGCGAGCTGGGCGAGCAGGGCTACGAGCAACAAGGGCCGCTGCTCGCCGCCTTGCAGCGGGTGTTGCGGGGCGCGCGTGAACCGGCTTCCCCTCTGGATGCAGCTATGGATCAAGCCACACCGGACAACCTGCATGAAGAAGTCGCAACAGGCAGCCCTGCCGGAAACGAAATCTGGTAATTGCTTTCAAAGATTTTTACTGCAGAGATCGCAGAGATATTTTCTTCTCATTACGCATTACGCATTACATTTTATAAGCGAGTCCAACTATGAAAACCATCAACCTGGCTACCTGGCCCCGGCGCAAACACTTCGAGGTGTTCCGGGAGTACGATTATCCGCACTTCAACCTGTGCGCCAACGTGGACGTAAGCCGCCTCTACCCTTGGGTGAAGTCACACGGGCTGTCGTTCAATACCACCGTGGTCTACATCACCACGCGCGCGGCCAACGCGATTCCCGAATTGCGCCAGCGCATTCGCGGCGCGGACGTGGTGGAGCATGACTTCGCCCATCCCTCGTTCACCGTCCTGGCGACGGGTGACCTGTTCAGCTTCTGCAACGTGGCCTACACCGAGGACTTCACCACGTTTCATGCGCGGGCCGAAGCCACTATCAAGCAGGTACAGGCCAACGTCGTCCTCGAAGATGAACCGGGGCGCGACGACTATCTGTTTATGACCAGCATCCCGTGGATTTCGTTCACCAACATCCAGCATCCCATCCACACACACCCCGCCGACTCCGTGCCGCGCATCGCCTGGGGCAAATACCACGCGCCGGGCGACCGGCTGCTCATGCCCCTATCCATACAGGCGCACCATGCCCTGGCCGATGGCATCCACGCGGGGCGCTTCTACGAACGGGTGCAAGCCCTGCTCGACAGGCCAGAGGGTTTGGAATAGCCATGCCCGCCTTCTCCCCCCGCCCCGCGCAGCAAGCCGTCCTCGCCTACACCGGCGGACAGATGGGCGTTTCCGCCGTACCGGGCAGCGGCAAGACGTGGACGCTCTCGCTGCTAGCGGCCAATCTGCTTGCCTCTGGCCGGCTAGAAGACACTCAGGAAGTGTTGATTGTCACATTGGTCAATTCTGCCGTGGACAATTTCTCCGGACGTGTGCGGAAATTCCTCAGTGCGCAAGGACTCTTTCCCATCGGCTACCGGGTACGCACGCTGCACGGCTTGTGCCACGACATCGTGCGCGAGCGGCCCGCACTGGCGGGGCTGTCGGATCAGTTCGACATCATGGATGAGCAGCTCGCCAACGAGCTGTTGCGCGAGGCCGCCAACAACTGGCTGCGCGCCAACCCGGTCGCGTTAGACGATTATCTGATCCACGATCTCGATGCACGCAAGGCCCAATGGGTGCAGCGTCAACACCTGCCCGATTTAGTCGTCAATATGGCAACCGCGTTCATCCGGCAGGCAAAGGATTTGCAGCTCACGCCGCCAGAGTTGCGCTTCCGTGCCGACCGGCTCAGCTGGCCGTTGCCGCTGGTGGAGATGGGATTGGCGATTTACACCGACTACCAGCGCGCGCTGGCGGCACGGGGCGGCGTGGACTTCGACGATCTCATTCGCCTGGCGTTACACGCGCTGCGCCAGGATGAGGCCTACCTGACACGGCTACGTCAGCGCTGGCCCTACATTCTTGAGGACGAGGCGCAAGACAGCAGCCGCTTGCAGCAGGAAATCCTCACACTGCTAACCGGGCCGCAGGGCAATTGGGTGCGCGTGGGTGATCCCAACCAGGCGATCTATGAGACCTTCACCACCGCCAACCCGCGCTATCTGCGAGAATTCATCCACCGGAAAGATGTGCAAGCGCGCGAGCTGCCCAACTCCGGGCGCTCGATGCTGAGTGTGATTCAGATCGCCAACGCCTTGAGCGATTGGACCCAAGCCGAGCATCCCGTGCCAGAGCTGCGGCAGGCGTTGACCCGGCCCCACATCGCGCCCGCACCGCCCGGCGATCCGCAACCCAATCCACCGAACGCACCGGAGCAGGTAAAGCTCGTGCTGCGCAAGTTCACGCCGCAGGAGGAACTCGATGCCGTCGCCAACTCGCTGGAGCGGTGGCTAGTCGAACAATCCGCCAAGCCGCCAGAGGAGCGCGAGACTGCCGCCGTGCTAACACCGCGCAACCAGCGGGGGTTCGAAATCACGGAAGCGCTCAAAGCGCGTAAAATTGCCTTTATCGAGCTGCTACGCAGCTCCCGCGCCACCCGCGAGGCCGCCGGCGCACTGGGCAACATCGTCGCGTACCTGGCCGATCCCGCCTCTCCGCCGAAGCTGGCAACGGCATACCGCGTCTGGCGGCGCGAGGATCGCGACGCCGACGGAGAGCGGCAACGATTGGAGGCAGTGAGCAAGCAGCTGCGCAAGTGCCGCTTTGTGGAAGACTTTCTCTGGCCCCGCGCCGACCGGAACTGGCTCGATGCACTCGAATTGGAGGACACCCAGCCCGCGCTGCATGAGCATCTGGCGGAATTTCGCGCACAGGTGCGCCGCTGGCAAGAGGCGGTCGCATTGCCCATTGACCAGCTCGTCCTCACCATCGCGCAAGACCTGTTCACCGCACCGTCTGATCTGGCAGTAGCACACAAGCTCGCGCTAGTGCTGCGTAGCGCCGCTGCTGCCCATCCCGAATGGCGGCTACCGGAGCTCACGCAAGAACTGGCCGTAGTTGCTAAGAACGAGCGTAAATTTCTGGGCCTCAGTGACGAAGATACCGGCTTCGAGCCGGACGCGCACCGGGGCGAGATCGTCGTGGCGACCATGCACAAGGCCAAGGGCCTGGAGTGGGATCGCGTGTACCTGATGTCAGTGAACACCTACGACTTTCCTGCTGCGATGCCCGGCGACAGCTACATCTCCGAGCGGTGGTTCGTGCGCGACCGGTTGAATCTGGAAGCGGAGGTACTAGAGCAGTTGCGCGCTTTACGCGACAACGATCTCTACGATGAGGGCACGGCAACGGAGCTGGCGCGTATCGAGTATGCGGCGGAACGGCTGCGCCTGCTCTATGTGGGCATCACGCGCGCCCGCAAGGCGCTCATCGTCACCTGGAACACCGGGCGACAAGGCTCCGCGCGTCCCGCTGTGGCATTCGATGCGTTGGAGGCGTGGTGGGGGGAGCAAAATCAGCGCGTAAGTGAGTAAGTGATGTTGAAGGGATTGTTTGTAAGGCGACGCAGCAAGAGTGGCTTTTCGATTGTGCTGTTGATTTTAGGCGGGTTGGGCTGTCTCTCGTCGTTGTTGGCGGTGGGACTGGGCACGCCGATGGCTTTTGCGAATGCGCGGCAGGTCGCTGCATTGCCACAACCCGCCCCCGATGCACTTGCCGGGCTGGCGCTCGGCGAGCAGGCGCTCTTCGTGGGGCAGCTGCCGGATTCCACCGCTACTGGCCCTTTCAGCCTGTACCTGTACTATTTTGAGTCGGAGGTGACGACCACCTCCGAAAGCGGCGCGGAAACTACCCGCTGGGTGCGGATCGCCCCGCCGCCGGAGCAGGTGACGGTCTATCTGAGCGATGGCGCGCCGCTCACGGTACGGTTGCCCGCAGATGTCGCTTTTCTCAACGCGCACCGGTACGATGCGCAAAGCGATACGGATCAAGAGGGTCGCCGCTATGTGGGCTATCATCCGCTGACCACGTTGACCATCGAAGGGACGTGGCAGGGCGAGGGGCGGGTGTTGGCGCAGCAGCTCTATGCCGGCTCGGCGGAGAGCTACCTGCGTTACCTTCGGGCGCAACCGGGGCAGCTGTTTATGAGCGGGATGTTCTGCGGTGGGCTGGCGCTGATTTTGTTGCTAAGCGGCGCGCTCCTGGCGCTGATGGGGAAATAGGCGTCGGGGATGTTTGTTTGCGCATGACCAACCACATGCAATGAAAGCCTTGTCCGCTTGATAATGAAACGTGAAACGTGAAACGTGATGCGTGAAGAAAATTCTGTTCCTGTGTTCTATGAAACGCAGGGGCTTGCAAGGAAATTGTTGATGAACGCTGTACCACCTGAATTTCAGTTCAGCCAGGGCAGTCTGGGGGATTATGTGGCCTGTCCGCGCCGCTTCGAGCTGCGCTATGTGCTGCGCGTAGCCTGGCCTGCTGTGGAAGCCGAACCCATCGCCGAGCAAGAACGTCGCATGGAAGCCGGTCAGACGTTCCACCGGCTGGTGCAGCAGCATCAGGTGGGTATCCCAGCAAAGCAGCTGGCGCGCTTCGCCGCCAGCGATGCAGATTTGGAGCGCTGGTGGCTCAACTACCAGACTTATCGCCCGTGGGAGATCGCTACCGGAAAGCATTTCCCAGAGATCGGACTAGCGGCGACGTTAGCAGGCTACCGACTCGTGGCGAAATATGACCTGGTAGTAACGACACCAGAGGACGAGGCAGTAATCATTGATTGGAAGACTGCCGCACGACGCACGGAACGGCGGCGACTGGAAGAAGCCATGCAAACGCGCGTCTACCGCTACTTGCTGGCGCGCGCGGGGACCGCGCTCAACGGCGGGCGCGGCTTCGCGCCGGAGCAGGTCACGATGGTCTACTGGTTCGCACAGTATCCGGCCGCGCCGGAGCGCTTGCCCTACGCTGCGGCGCAGTTTGCCAGCGACGCAGCACATCTAACGCGCCTTATCGAAGAAATCACCGCACGGCCCTTGGGCGATTTCCCGCTGACCAATGACGAGCGCGCCTGTCGCTATTGCTGTTACCGCTCCCTGTGCGATCGCGGGCAACGCGCTGGCGCACTGAACGAACAAGACGAGCTCGCTGAGCCGGGCGATTGGCGCAACTTCGAACTGGACTTTGACCAAATTGGCGAAATAGCGTTCTGATTTTAGATTTCTGAAATCCAAAATCAAACAAGGCACGTTACCGAACCTGTGTATAGCTCCAATAATGAAAATAGGCAGTACCGCACAACTAACCCTGTAGGATGCTCAAAACACGCTTATTGCCGGCTGTGACAGCGCGACTTTTACGCGATGGCCATCCAGGCAATAACGTAGGGCAACCGGGAGAGGCTTCGGCAGGCTCAGCCACCGGACTTCTCCGGTGCCTGAGCCTGTCGAAGGCCTCTGCGCTCGTCAAAGGTCGTACCGCAAAACACTAACCCTGTAGGATGGCTCAAAACACGTCTATTACCAGCTGTGACAGCGCGACTTTTACGCGATGGCCATCCAGGCAATAACGTAGGGCAACCGGGAGAGGCTTCGGCAGGCTCAGCCACCGGACTTCTCCGGTGCCTGAGCCTGTCGAAGGCCTCTGCGCTCGTCAAAGGTCGTACCGCAAAACACTAACCCTGTAGGATGCTCAAAACACGCAGATTGCTGGCGACTTTTGCACGATTGCGAAAATAGGCAACTGAGAGCGAATTAAAGTTCGCGGTACATTTGCGATGTTGATTTGAGATTTGTTGATTTGAGATTTTCAGAGGAGGGTTTGATGACAACTAAAACCGATTTCACTCGTGACGAATGGATCACGCTGCGTGCGCTAATGCAAGCGGCTTTTTTCAATATGGCGGTGGCCGACCGGCTGCTCTATGATGAGGAGGCCGAGGTGTGGGGCCGCTTGCGCCCGTACACCGTGCCGTTTGTGCAGGAGCTCATTCAGCACAGTGATGATCCAGAGGAAGATGATGCTGTGCTGAATAAGGCCGTACACACTGAACTGGCCTTGCTTATCGAAACGGCCCGCGAGATTTTGCAGACCAAAGCCACGCCAGAAGAGATGGACAACTTCAGTCGTACTTTACAGGCGCTCGCGCACGCCGTCGCTGAAGCCGACGGCAACGTGGCGGATCAGGAAGCCGCTTTTTTGGCGGAGCTCTGGCTGCACTTCGAGGATTGGGACGAGCAAGCGTAATCCCCGGTTTGAACAGCGGCGGAATCAATATCATTAAGTTTAGGGCATAGACCTGGCAGGTTTCCAGGCCTTCAGTCTACAAAACGTCGTTATTCACCGGTAAAATACTACTCAACCCAATTTGTGCGAAACCTGCCAGGTCTTAACTTAATGACATTGGCGGCGGAATCAATAGGGTATGTTTCATTTCAGTTATGGAATGAAAACTGGCCCGGTCGGAGACAGGCCAGAGCAGGCTGGGGTCGGTCTCCGACTGTGTCCCGCTCAACACAAATGAAACATACCCTAATCATTTCAGCGATGAAAGTTTGGTGCGTAGTGCGCCGCTTTGGCATACACTGCACGCCGATTTTGTCTATGGAGCTTCATTCATAAAGCAGGCATAATGAGACACTGGCGCGATCCCTCTGAAGTTTTCGTCCCTGCAGAGCTACACGCTCTGGTAGGCGGTCACCCGCTAATAGCACAGACCCTTGTGCGACGCGGACTTGCGACGCCTGAAACGGCCCGTGCATTTCTCGATCCACACGCCTACGCACCCGCCCCCCCCACGGCTCTCCCCGATTTAGAGCGGGCCGTCGTACGGTTGGAAGAAGCTCTCCGCAGAAAAGAATGCATTTGCGTCTGGGGTGATTTCGATGTGGACGGGCAGACCTCAACGACCGTGTTGGTTACCACGCTGCGCGCGCTGGGCGGCGAAGTCGTGTACTATATTCCTGTGCGGGCGACTGAATCGCATGGAGTAAATGTGCCCAATCTCGCCCGAATGATTGACGCGGGCGCGCAATTGATCCTCACCTGTGACACCGGCAGCGATGCACACGAGCCGATTGCTTATGCGCAGAGCCGGGGCGTCGAGGTGATTATCACCGATCACCATGATTTGCCGCCGGAGCTGCCGCCGGCCGCGGCCCTGGTCAACCCACATTGCCTGCCACCCACACATCCGTTGGCGACATTGCCAGGCGTAGGAGTGGCCTACATGTTGGCACTGGAACTCTATCGCCGGGCCGGGCGGGAGACAGAAGCTGCTGCATTGCTTGATTTGGTCGCACTAGGGATTGTAGCGGATGTAGCCGAGCAGATGGGTGATACACGCTATTTGTTGCAACTAGGGCTGGAGGCTCTGCGGCACACCACGCGGCAAGGGTTATTGGCAATGTTGGCGCTCAACAATCTCATCGCCGCGCAACTCAACACGGAACATATCGGCTTTACACTAGGCCCACGCCTCAATGCTCTGGGACGCTTGGATGACGCCAATGTAGGTGTAGAATTCCTCACTACCACCAACGTGCAACGCGCACGGGTGTTGGCACAGCAATTGGAGGGGCTAAACACTGAACGCAAGCGGCTCTCCAACCTGGTACTGCAAGGCGCGCTGGCACAAATCGAGCATGATCCCAGTTTGCTAGATTACGGCGCGCTAGTATTGGCCGATCCGCAATGGCCGGCGGGCGTGGTAGGGATTGTTGCCAGCCGCCTGACCGAGCAGTACCATCGCCCCGTCGTGCTGATGACGGCCCCGGCGGGGGAGCTCGCACACGGCTCGGCACGCTCCGTCGAAGGGTGCAATATCATCGAGGCCATCGCAGCCCAGAGTGCGCTGTTGGAACGGTTCGGCGGGCATCCACAGGCCGCCGGGCTGGCAATCCAACCGGAGCGTATCATGGCGTTCCGCCGTGGGCTTTCAGAAGCGGTGGAGACTCAGTTGGGCCAAGAGGTGCGCGTACCAGAGTTGCGGATTGATGGCTACCTTTCGCTGAAGGAGCTTTCAATGGAACTGCTGGATGATTTGGAGCGGCTGGCCCCCTTCGGACAGGGCAATCCACCGCTCACGCTGGCAACCCGCGGACTGAAGCTCCAATCGCACAGCACATTAGGCCGCGATGGCAATCACCTCCAGCTCATTGTTGAAGACGAAAGCAAAACGGCGCTGCGCGTGTTGTGGTGGCACGGGTCGGGCAGTGAACTGCCCGAAGGCCGCTTCGATCTAGCATATACGGCACGAGTCAACATTTTCCGTGGAGCGCGACAGTTGCAAGTAGAGTGGCTCGACGCGCGCTCCATCGAGGCCGCCGTGGTACTGGCCCCAGAACCGTTACCGCTGGAGGTGCTTGATTACCGGCGCGAACCCCAGTCGCGTATTCTGATCAAGCCACTGCTAACCCGGACAGATGCGCAAGTATGGGCCGAGGCACAATCGGAAATCGTAGGGCGCGCGCGGCAGCAATTGGAGCCGGCAGCATTACTGGTAGTATGGACACTACCACCAGGGCCGGAAGTGTGGCGCGCCGCAATGAACAAGGTCAAGCCCCACCGCATAGCCTTATTTGCTTACGACCCGGAAGTGGATGCGTTGGAGCCGTTCCTCAAGCGCCTAGCGGGATTGGTGAAGTACGCGCTTAACAATACGGAAGGGCGTGTGCAGCTCGTGGCGCTCGCGGCAGCCATGGCACACCGCGAAGCAACGCTACGCAAGGGCCTGGCCTGGCTAGAAGCACGAGGCTATATCGTGATCGAAGGTATCAAGGAAAACGAATACACACTGGCACCCGGGCGGGGTGAGGTACACGAAGACGCCGTGCGCATCACAGTGGATCTCAAGGCCCTGCTCGATGAGACGGCGGCCTACCGGCGCTATTTCGCCCACGCTGAGCCGGAATCACTCTGGCCGGGAGCGCAACGCCACGCTGGATAAGAAGGCCCGATTGAATCAGACCTATCCACACAACCAACGCACAGTATTCTTGCGCCGTCCAAAAATGGTAGGAGATGCGGGAAAACGGCTGTCGCGGGTGCTACCCTGAAAACAGAGTCAGCAGGCCCTATGGCAACTTGACGAGATATGAGTTTGCGGTATAATTTCCACCGTTGATCCTCGGTAGCTCAATCGGCAGAGCGACCGGCTGTTAACCGGTTGGTTGTAGGTTCGATTCCTACCCGAGGAGCTCTGGTAGCGGCCTCTGGCTGTGGTGTGCAGCCAGCAGCGCCTCTACGATAAAGGCGGGCTTTCGGTTTCTCCTTATAGAGACGCAACCCCGCTACCCAGTAATGACTTTCCCAGGCCTCTGAGCCTAAGTCACAAACTGCCCGGCAAAATACCGGGCAGTTTGTGTTAAGTCATTTACTGATCAAGACATAAAAAACTAAACAGGTTTTGGCTTTTGGTTGCTATAGCTCAGGTTGAAAAAGTTTAGCAAATTTTGTCCTGATCAGTAATGAGAAGTGACGATGGTAACTTCTGATCCTCCCCCCTCTTATTCCCCTTACCCAAGCAGCTGCGAAATATGCGATTCCTCTGCAAGTGTTAGTCAAAGCTATTGATGATAGCATTGTTCGAGCGGCCATGGTTAACGATGAAATTGCAGTAGCAGATGAAGATGTGAGTATTTTACAGTTGGGGATTTCAATACGCTCTGAACTGCAAGGCCAACCCATCCGTGTTATGGACGCTTCAGAAAAATACAATGTTAATCATCGCAGCTTAGGTAACTGGGCAGAGGCAGGGTGTATTCGCATTTTAGATCGTGGCCCTAAGCTGTTAGTGCTTGACGAAGGTGAAGTTCAGCGAGCAGCAGAGATATTCCATCGCGCACGACAAGCCACTGGCTCTTATGTGCGTGCGGGTTGGTTGCTCAAACGAACACTTGCTCAACTTGACATTCAATCTGCCACGACATGAAGATTAGGTATATAGCTCGGCTTTTGCAGTAGATTGGACTATTTGAACATAGTATCCAAGTTAACTGCTATTTTCATGCCTGAACAAGAAAATGGTCATTGAAGGAATGGGTACAAATAACTAGCCCCAGTTTGTATCTGCATTGTCAAGAGAAATGGCACACTTATTTCGTACCCATTCCTGAAATACCTGTAGCGTCAACATTATACTATATTCCGTATAATGGATGGGAAAAATTAAAATCTCCCCTAATACTACCGCATTTAAGGCTCTCCGCCCCCGTCTCGGGGGCGTTTTTAGTGTACGCGAGTAACTGGCTGAGTAGTTACAAATGCTTTACGATCCGGAGGATGGCCGATGGAGAATAGATCAATTTGTGCAATGGATACCCCGCCCGGCGCCTTAAGCCGGGCTTTGTTTGTACTGGCTTTGATTTTACTGGTGGGGCTGGTGTGGACATTCTCTACGCCGGCCCTATTGAGCGCGCAGGGTGGATGTCCACCACCAGGCCCGCCTTGGTGTCGTGACGATGGCGGTGGTGGCGGCAGCGACCCCGGCAATCCCGGCCAACCCGGCCCCGGCCCAGGGCCGCAACCCACCCCGCCCCCCGGGTGGGGGCAATCCGCCACCCGGCGGAGGGACGCCCGAACCGCCCCCACCGGTACAAACCTTCTGGTGTACGGCGCATCCCGGCTGCCCGGAACTCGCCAACGTTTCCTATTCTTGTTCTCACGGCAACTGCTGGCCGATCTGGATCTTATGCCAGACCTTCGAGGAGTGTCGCCCGCCAGAAGGCGACCCCGGCACGCCCCCCGCAGACAACCAACCGCCCTGCGTGCCGGTCGTCACTGCTGACGGCATCACCCTGGAGTGTGACAGCCATGGCCGCGAGGGTTGGGACTGGGGTTATTACATCAACGCTTGGGCCAGCGTCCCGCCGCATCGCGTCCAGATTCGCCCCTTCCCGCGCTGGCTGGTGGCCCTCGAGGGGACCATGAGCCTCACGCGCTCGCCCGATTTCTCCGTCACCGGCGGGCCGACCGGCGCGGGGCTGGCGGAAGGCTTTTGGTCGGCGGGCGTCAATCTGCCCGTGAACCTTGACCTGGCTGATCCCAACCCTGGCGACATCCGCGACTACCGGATCGGCGTGCGCTGGCGGATGCTGCGGCCCTTCGAGCGGCCCTTCGAGCGGCTGTTCGGCGGCTCGCCGGTGCCCGAGTCGTGTTGGAACTTCGATGAGCGAGAGTGGAACATCGCCGGCGGCTACGCAGCCCCCGGCGCGTGTGGAGATGCCGTAACGCACGCCTACGAAACCGCGTCCTGCGGCAAGCCCGAGAACGGCGGGCGCTTCGTTCACGAAAATACCGGCTGCGCGCGCGTGCCTTCGGAGGATGGCGACTGGACGCTGCCGGCCTACCAGGTGCACGTGCCGACCTACTGGACGGTCGAGTGGGCTGACGATTGGTATGTGTGGACTGAGAATGGGTGAGAGTGGGACGATGCCTGCTTCTACCGCGCCTCGCCGCCTATCGGCCAGCAGTGGGCTAACTGTGACGGGAACGGTGATGGGCAAAACGACCCCGACTACTACCGCCTGGCGCGGCCCAAGTACGAGTGGGTGCATCAGCGCGTGGGCTGGTATCCGCTCGACCTGCGCCCCTACGGGTATCCGCAGTGGTACTATGAGTCGTGGGCGGTCGTGACCACCGGCGCGGGCGAGTGGTGTCCCTTTGAGTATGCCGACCTCAACCCCGGCGACACAGTGCGGATCCCGGTGATCGAGGTGCAAACCGTCCTCGTGGACTGGTGCCGGCTCGACGGCACTTGCGGGAATCTGGAACCGCAAACGCCGTGGTAATCCGCCGCGCGCGGCTCACCGATCTGGCTCCCCTGGCCGCCCTCGAACGGGCGGCCTTTGTGTATCCCTGGGGCGGTCTCGATCTGCTCGTGGGCTTCCTGCCCGGCGGGCGCGTGCTGGTAGCGGAGCGCGGCGGGCAGGTGGCCGGCTACGCGCTGTGCCGGGGGCGCAGTCTCGTGCGCCTGACCGTATTCCCGGCTTACCGCCGGCAAGGGGTGGCCCGAGCGCTGGTGCAGGCGGTGCTGCGGCCCGGCTTGCAGGTGCAGGTGCGCGCCAGCAACCCAGCGGCGCGGGCGCTGTATGCAGGGTTGGGGGTTGCTGAGGTGGGAACGTGCCGGTATCGGGATGGCGAGGCGGGGATCCGGCTGCGGTGGGGGTGAACTGTTTTTGTCAAACGAAACCAGCGCGCGGCCTAGCTAGGCCGCGCGCTGGTGTTATGGATTACGCATACCGATTGGGATTATCGGTACTCAAGCCCTCAGCAAGTGCAGCGTGCAGTAAGGCATCATCTGCTGCCAGGAAAACCAGATCGGGCAAGCCGTTAGCACGGCGCAGAGTATGTAACGACACTGCGGCGGCCAGATGCACCGCATCATAGCCGCGCAACTGATGCTTTTCCACCAATTCCATGGCGCAATTGGTCAGCGTGGCGTTGATCGTAGAGCCGTTCCCAGTCGGCTTTGAATGCCTGGATCAGATGCCGGACCACAGAGCGGGGGAGTTCGCCAGTCCGCACCTTACGCACTAATGCGGCGACCAGTTCCGGGCCAGCCAATCGCACGGTGGTAAGCGGGTGCAATGGGGGCGACTCGACCAGCGCGCGCATCCAGGCACTGCCGCTTTCACGGGCATAGCACTTGACCAACACACTGGTGTCCAGGTAATACAGAGGCATCTTAACGGCGCTCGGCGATGATAATTTCTGAAAGGGGTGTGCCGGGCACTTCAAGAAGTGCGGGGAGTTGCCGCTCATGCGCGGCTAACGGAGTGGGAATTTCCACCAGCAGGCCCATGTCTACCAACTGCTGTTGAAACCGGGCTTCTGCCGCCGCCAGGGAGACCGCATCAGCCTCGCCCGGCGCGGACATGGGGGAGGCCAACTCGCGCTCGGCTTCGGGCAGTGCTTGCGCAATCACCCGCAAGCGTTCGCGCGGCGGTAAACGGCGGAGCACAGTCAAAGCGCGCTGCATTTGCTGGGTATTTAGTTCGCTCATGGCACACCTCCTTCAAAAGTGTCCTTATCATAACGCGAAACCACCAGGATTCAAGCGGGAATGCCTTTCAGTATCCTCGAACGGATCGTGGGGGGTGAAACTTATCTCGGTGAAGACGGTTTCGAGAGCGCGCAGGTGGTGGGCATGGCGATAGAGGCCGAAGATTGGTCTTCATGCCCCTTTGCACACTGACACACACTGAGTTCACTGAGACACTAATGAAACCCCCGGCAGCGTTTGACTCTCTTTCAGTGACATCATCTCCGCATCTGCTCAGTGCGCGTTTTTATGCCCCTTCGAGCATTGTCTGCGGGTTGACGGTAGACAGTAGACGGTAGACAGTAGACGGCGTTCGTTGAGCGTGGGAATACTCCACAATCTAAAATCGCAAGCCCCTTCGAGCATTGTCTGCTTTCTGACTTGACTTACTAGAGGGGGACTACGGCGACTTGTTGGCAAGTCTTAATGCCCCTTCGAGCATTGTCTGCTTTCTGACAGGACGGCGAGCCGCAACCGGTGCATTGGGGTGATCCAGATATGTCTTAATGCCCCTTCGAGCATTGTCTGCTTTCTGACCCCAGCCGGTGTAATATGCGGGCATTCGCTCCTGCACGTAATCGGGTCTTAATGCCCCTTCGAGCATTGTCTGCTTTCTGACGCTCACACTGCGCCGCAATCAAGAAATCTGCCAGCTGCGCTGGTCTTAATGCCCCTTCGAGCATTGTCTGCTTTCTGACAGTGCTAATGTGCAAATCAATATAAGCGTGCTTGACTATTTGTCTTAATGCCCCTTCGAGCATTGTCTGCTTTCTGACGAGGTTTGAGATGAGCGAGGGTAAAAGTCTGTTGGACGTCTTAATGCCCCTTCGAGCATTGTCTGCTTTCTGACGCACATACCGGATGCCGTTCACATCCAGATACGGCAACGTCCGGTCTTAATGCCCCTTCGAGCATTGTCTGCTTTCTGACTATCTCTACCCGCAACAGGCCGCCTTCGATGATGATCCGTCTTAATGCCCCTTCGAGCATTGTCTGCTTTCTGACGCAATGAATTGGAACAGGAACGCTACGCCCTAGCTAAGGTCTTAATGCCCCTTCGAGCATTGTCTGCTTTCTGACTAGTATCGGTCACATCGGCGGATACTATACAGACGGCAGCAAGTCTTAATGCCCCTTCGAGCATTGTCTGCTTTCTGACCTTCCGCTCTGCAAATCCAGGTACGTCGCGTACACGTCCAAAGTCTTAATGCCCCTTCGAGCATTGTCTGCTTTCTGACTTGTTACCCCAAAGGAAGTGCAGCGATGGAACAATTGAATCCCGTCTTAATGCCCCTTCGAGCATTGTCTGCTTTCTGACATGTATGCGCAACTTCTCAAGCGGGGCGTGGTGGTGGAGTGTCTTAATGCCCCTTCGAGCATTGTCTGCTTTCTGACTTGGGACTGTATGGCCCACGGCGGTCTGGAACGAGTAACACGTCTTAATGCCCCTTCGAGCATTGTCTGCTTTCTGACTTAACATGAAAGCCATTGTAATTTTGAACGAACAACAGTCTTAATGCCCCTTCGAGCATTGTCTGCTTTCTGACGTTTAATCGTGGCCGGGGCGTTGCTCACCGTGCTGGTCGTCTTAATGCCCCTTCGAGCATTGTCTGCTTTCTGACGAAAGATGGTTGGCAAAACACCGACTGGGAAAAGCAGCAGTCTTAATGCCCCTTCGAGCATTGTCTGCGGGTTGACGGTAGACAGTAGACGGTAGACAGTAGACGGCGTTCGTTGAGCGTGGGAATACTCCACAATCCACAATCTAAAATCGCAAGCCCCTTCGAGCATTGTCTGCGGGTTACCAGTAGACGGTAGACAGTAGACGGCGTTCATTGAGCGTGAGAATACTCCACAATCCACAATCCACAATCCACAATCTAAAATCTAAAATCTAAAATCGCAAGCCCCTTCGAGCATTGTCTGCGGGTTGACGGTAGACAGTAGACGGTAGACAGTAGACGGCGTTCGTTGAGCGTGGGAATACTCCACAATCCACAATCTAAAATCGCAAGCCCCTTCGAGCATTGTCTGCGGGTTACCAGTAGACGGTAGACAGTAGACGGCGTTCATTGAGCGTGGGAATACTCCACAATCCACAATCTAAAATCGCAAGCCCCTTCGAGCATTGTCTGCTTTCTGACACATAGCGTACTAGGTGAAATAGTAGCGCAGATGAGTTTACGTCTTAATGCCCCTTCGAGCATTGTCTGCTTTCTGACGGGTTCTGATTTACCCGGAACATCGTAGCCTCCCCTGGTGTCTTAATGCCCCTTCGAGCATTGTCTGCTTTCTGACTATGCAACCGTTACATCGTTCCATTACCCCAGTAGTGCTGTCTTAATGCCCCTTCGAGCATTGTCTGCTTTCTGACGGATGATGTTGTCAAGCTGATGGACAGGAAGCCATTTGAGTCTTAATGCCCCTTCGAGCATTGTCTGCTTTCTGACGATTGGTATACCGAAGAAATCCTAGAGGAAACGTGGTACGTCTTAATGCCCCTTCGAGCATTGTCTGCTTTCTGACCTACCGCCCTGATGGGCCACGTACTACTAACTATGGCAACAAGTCTTAATGCCCCTTCGAGCATTGTCTGCTTTCTGACATTCACGCCGGTGGCTACAAGAGCTGGCCGAAGATATCCCGTCTTAATGCCCCTTCGAGCATTGTCTGCTTTCTGACAGTTTCTTACTGATCGTAACTTCACGTTGCGGTACGTGTCTTAATGCCCCTTCGAGCATTGTCTGCTTTCTGACTTACATGGAAAGCAACAACTGGTACACGGTACGCTGGGATGTCTTAATGCCCCTTCGAGCATTGTCTGCTTTCTGACTGCATGGAAACAGTCGCAGATCTTTTGGTGTATGGGATGCAGTCTTAATGCCCCTTCGAGCATTGTCTGCTTTCTGACGCTATAATTAGAGCATAAACAGAGACAGCAGCGCGAGTGAGAGTCTTAATGCCCCTTCGAGCATTGTCTGCTTTCTGACATATCTGGTACGTGGCAAGAGGTGTGCGGTTGTTGCATCAGTCTTAATGCCCCTTCGAGCATTGTCTGCTTTCTGACCCACATTTAACCCACAGAGGAGCATGACATGGAAGCAGGTCTTAATGCCCCTTCGAGCATTGTCTGCTTTCTGACATAGCCGGTGTCTGTGGGTGTCACCCCCACGATTTGCGCGGGTCTTAATGCCCCTTCGAGCATTGTCTGCTTTCTGACTATGTGCATGGCTATGGCTACGATGCTGACGGCTATCATGTCTTAATGCCCCTTCGAGCATTGTCTGCTTTCTGACTTGGAAACGGATCTGCGTCAATGGCGCGGGCAATCTGAGGTCTTAATGCCCCTTCGAGCATTGTCTGCTTTCTGACTACAAGATTACGAAAAACGCAGAGCCAGACGACATAGTTATGTCTTAATGCCCCTTCGAGCATTGTCTGCTTTCTGACATTTCCTCAAGCGCCGCCAACGCGATTTTGCGAGTTTGGTCTTAATGCCCCTTCGAGCATTGTCTGCTTTCTGACATTACGCAGGCGGAGATCGATGAGGTTCCGGCGTTTGTGGAGTCTTAATGCCCCTTCGAGCATTGTCTGCTTTCTGACCCAGGCGTTGCTGGGTGGCCTTGAGCGCCGCGTCTGTAGCCGTCTTAATGCCCCTTCGAGCATTGTCTGCTTTCTGACGAGTTTTCAAATTCCTTGGAGTTAGTTTCCCGGGAGGAGTCTTAATGCCCCTTCGAGCATTGTCTGCTTTCTGACCTTTCTGGAAGGCAACCCCGATTATAGTCAACTGAGAATTTGTGTCTTAATGCCCCTTCGAGCATTGTCTGCTTTCTGACTGACAATAACGCCATCTACAATTGTGCAGAAGCGATTGGTCTTAATGCCCCTTCGAGCATTGTCTGCTTTCTGACCCAATCCCCTGGCCGCCCTCTCGTATGCGAGGGCTTATGTCTTAATGCCCCTTCGAGCATTGTCTGCTTTCTGACGTAAATTCACCCGCCCCGTGATTGAAAAGGCCTACAATCCGTCTTAATGCCCCTTCGAGCATTGTCTGCTTTCTGACGAAGGATTGGACGGTGTTGCTTTATCACGGCGTATTGTCCGTCTTAATGCCCCTTCGAGCATTGTCTGCTTTCTGACTACAGATTGTAAACGCGAAACGCGCGCGATTACTCCAGGTCTTAATGCCCCTTCGAGCATTGTCTGCTTTCTGACGCGCTGAATTTTGACACAACAGGAGGGACGCATGAATAAGTCTTAATGCCCCTTCGAGCATTGTCTGCTTTCTGACCTAACTAATACTAACATATTCTCTCAAAAAAAGATAGGGTCTTAATGCCCCTTCGAGCATTGTCTGCTTTCTGACCCAAACACTAAGCCGAGTATAGACTTTATATTTAAACTTGTCTTAATGCCCCTTCGAGCATTGTCTGCTTTCTGACCAGATGAATACCTGACAGAACAACCTGCTGCTATCCAACAACGTCTTAATGCCCCTTCGAGCATTGTCTGCTTTCTGACCAACACCTGTGCCAATGGCAATGCCAGTAACTATATCGTCTTAATGCCCCTTCGAGCATTGTCTGCTTTCTGACATTTTTGGACGGCGCAACGGCGACGCGCAACAACGGTAGGTCTTAATGCCCCTTCGAGCATTGTCTGCTTTCTGACATGAGCATACCACCTACATAGCCGCGCGGGCTGTAGCCGGTCTTAATGCCCCTTCGAGCATTGTCTGCTTTCTGACCGAATTACACGACATGATGACGGGCAACGGTTTGGTATGTCTTAATGCCCCTTCGAGCATTGTCTGCTTTCTGACGTATGGATTGCAGGCTTGTGACGCTGCGCAATTTATCACGTCTTAATGCCCCTTCGAGCATTGTCTGCTTTCTGACGCAACAGACACGGATTAGCACACTACAGGACGCCATTCGTCTTAATGCCCCTTCGAGCATTGTCTGCTTTCTGACGTGCGCCGCCATGAATTTCGCCCGTGCCGTCTCATCCACTAGTCTTAATGCCCCTTCGAGCATTGTCTGCTTTCTGACTACATCAAGCAAAACGGCGAACGCGTGCGGCAGGTATCCTGTCTTAATGCCCCTTCGAGCATTGTCTGCTTTCTGACTTCACCCTAGAAACCGCGTACCCGGCGGTATCTACCAGCAGTCTTAATGCCCCTTCGAGCATTGTCTGCTTTCTGACGTGTTTGTACTACCACAGACGGCGGGGGTGCGTGGGTAGTCTTAATGCCCCTTCGAGCATTGTCTGCTTTCTGACCACCCTTTTGGGTGAACGGCAAGGTTAAACGGCAATGTTTGTCTTAATGCCCCTTCGAGCATTGTCTGCTTTCTGACGAAACATTGCCCCAGATAGACGCGCCAGGTGTTACGCCCGGTCTTAATGCCCCTTCGAGCATTGTCTGCTTTCTGACCAAACACGCCCCGCACAAGCCGGTGCGCCAAGATTCGAGTCTTAATGCCCCTTCGAGCATTGTCTGCTTTCTGACTTCACGATGCCGCTGTTCATAAACCGCAAATCCACAATGTGTCTTAATGCCCCTTCGAGCATTGTCTGCTTTCTGACCACATGTTATCGTCTGCATTTCCAGCGGCCAGATCATCCAGTCTTAATGCCCCTTCGAGCATTGTCTGCTTTCTGACCCGTAGAGCAACGCCTGGCCGAAAATGAGCGGCGGTTGACGTCTTAATGCCCCTTCGAGCATTGTCTGCTTTCTGACGAGGCTGTATTGTGGGAACTGCTCGGAGACTATGTGCTCGTCTTAATGCCCCTTCGAGCATTGTCTGCTTTCTGACCAATCTCAAACTCTGCCGGGTTGCGTAGCACGCCGTCTTTGGTCTTAATGCCCCTTCGAGCATTGTCTGCTTTCTGACTCTGTGATTACATTATCACAAAAGACCCGTATCTTTACGTCTTAATGCCCCTTCGAGCATTGTCTGCTTTCTGACCCAACTGACCCGTCTGTGGGTTATGTGGTGCGCGCGCATTTAGTCTTAATGCCCCTTCGAGCATTGTCTGCTTTCTGACCCCGCGCGCCGGGTGGGGGATTTTGCCCCATTCCAGGCTAATTTTAGGGTCAGAAATGCAGTAGACATCCCATTTTACCACCTGCAATTGCCCGTAGAGCGCACCTTGCGCCCCACCGGCAGCAGCCAGCGTATGACACTTTTGCAAGCCGGACTTTTTAGATGCTGCGGGCGCGACATACGCTTGCAGCATCCAGTATACAGCACGTTAGATTACGCGCAACCCCGGCGCGTCGGAGGGCTGCCCCGCACCCAGTACCACCCGCTGCCCCTGGCAGTTCCGGCATAGGCCGTAGATGCGCACACTGCCGCCGTTGGGGGGCACGGCTGAATCGTCCGCTGTCGCCGCAGTTTTTTCGCGCTCACTGATTTTTACCCAGCGCTCCAACTGCTGCCGCAACTTTTCCAGTTCTTTCTCCGTAACCCAGACCTCGAAGACGCTGTACTGCACCCGCTCCCCGTAGCCTTCCAACAGGTGCGCGATTTTGAGCCGCCGTTTGTCGTCGGGAATATCGTAACTGATGAGATAAAATGCACGGTTCATAGTGAATGGCGGATGGCGGATGGCGGATGGCGAATGGCGAATGGCGGATGGCGAATAATTCCCCCTCGCCCTCTCGCCCCCTCACCCTATCGCTCCATCACCTGAAGACCAGCGCGCGGTACTCGGTGACGCCCTCGCGGACGCAGCGTGCCACCTCCTGCGCTTGAAGTTCAATGAAACGCCACAGGGCCAACCGATCTCCGGTACGCGGATGTTGGATCACCTTGTCCATCCGCTCCTCGTAGGCCGTGACAAACCGCTTCACCGCCTCCCGTTCCATCACCAAAGCGCGTTCACCCGCTGCCACATCCCCCGGGCGGAAGTCCTCACGGTGGATGATATCATGATGGCAGACATGCAACACCAGCCCCTCGATCACCGGGCGAAATTCCTCCACCAGATCCAGCGCCAGGGAGGGACGATTGTAGACGTCCTTATGCAGGAAGCCGACATACGGGTCGAGGCCCACCGCGCGCGCGGCGCTCTCAGCAGCGCGGGTAAGCAGGGTGTAGCCGAAAGAGAGCAGCACGTTGATAGGGTCACGCGGCGGGCGCCGGTTGCGGTCGGTAAACTGCCACGCCGGGTCAAACAGCAAGCGATAGCCGCTAAAATACCGCGCCGTCGCGCTCCCTTCCACCCCTAGCAGGGCATTGTGCATTTGGGTGCGGCCAGCGCGCGCCTCGTAATCCTCCAGATCGCCCAGCTCGGCCAGCAACTCCGTGTGCCCGGCGCGCTGCTGCCGTTGGAGCAGCACTCGCTGATTGCGAATTTTTCCTGCTACGATGCGCTGCGCCAGGGCCAGCGTGAACGCCGGATCGCCCTGCCAGCGATACTGCGCCCGCCGCAACGCCACATGCGGCGTCGCCTCGCCGGTCACGCGCCCGTAGTAATGCCCATCCAGGCTCAAAAAGACCAGATCAATGCCCTCTTGCATCAACCGCTTCAGCGCGGGCGTCGTAATTCCCACATTGCCTAGAATGACGATGCGCTCCACATGGCCCAGCGGAAACTCCGCCAGCACCGCCTCATCTTTGCGCACCTCCAAGCGGCGATGATCTATGCCCAATTGGGCGCCTTGTTCAGTAATGTAGATAGCGCTCATAGGAATTGCGAATGGCGAATAGCGAATGGCGAATGGCGAATAGCGGTTAGGCTGACCCGTCCTGAAATACGTTTACAGCAAATTAGGTATACTGTACATCACATCAGGAGGTAGGTCATGACAGAAAAAGAAATTTACAAACGGTACAGCGAAGCCTTCAAACGGCAGGTCGTGGC
>Ga0334882_1001143_pt1 | contig 33697 bp, 31 predicted proteins | sample GraSluR1_MG_5_FD_207226 | JGI IMG/M metagenome (GOLD analysis project Ga0334882, IMG submission 207226) | Sludge microbial communities from methane-producing bioreactor in Wageningen University, Netherlands - Granular Sludge_15_04-R1 | ecosystem: Engineered > Bioreactor > Anaerobic >... | reverse complement strand
ACACGCGTCAGTAACCTCAAATGTAAGCTGGTGGAGGTTTCGAATCTGATTCAATATTTGCACCCCAGACACTCTGGCCAATGCTCTTTTTGACAATACTCTCATGTAATTCATATTATAACAACTTACAGGGATATGAGATTCTAAATTCTTTAATGATCTTAACATCGGGGTTTATCTATACTTTTTAAGATGCACCATAATAATTACCGGATTTGAATCGTCAGTGAGACTCTCTGCAACTTTAATTCTTTCATTGGCAAAGGGGGCAGCCAATGCCTGTTCTGTCTGATACTGGTTGGATCCGTATCTTTCTCTAAATTCAGATGAACTATAACAAGCAATCCATATGTCACCTTCCTTATTAGTCCAATTCGGATAAAAGCTGGGACCTCCGCTTAAATCATCGGTGAAACCGAAATCATCAAAAAAATATCGTCCATGGATTTTCCCCTTGTGAGTAAATTGCATACTGCTAACATCTGTTGTAGCTTTTTCATATCTGAAAAGATATCTTATGCCCTCCATGTCCAGATAACGAAACACAAACTTTGGAGTCTCGAAGTATTTTGATAACCCCTCAAGAAAACGTGTGTTATTTGGAGAAATCTGATATCTCTGGTTATAATCCGGTGAAAACTCTTCTCTGTTTAATATAAAAGCTGGTTTTAGCCCTTCCTCTGTAAGAACAAATGAGGTGTCATTATTCTGACCGGACATAACTGGTTGTCCGTTGTAGAAAGTAAAATCACTAATGCCAGACTGACTGGAATACCATGTACCTTCAGATGTAATAAGGTTTACCCCGGCCAGAAATGGTGAAGGGACTGCATCTATAAGCTGCCCTGATTTATCAAATACCTGATACATTTTCAGGTCATCAATAATAGACTTCTGCCCTTTGACAGAGTAACCATAAGGTTGTACTATAATGACTCTGTCTTTTCCTACTTCAAATTGCATTGCATTTTGCGATATTAGTGGTAATTTCCCTTTAAAGTATCCGCTATAATCAAAGACAATGAAATCTCTGGGACCTAACCACCTGAAAACAATAACCTCTTCACTTTCAGGATCGATAGAAAAAGACATTGTGAGATATTCCCCAGGTCCTCTACCAATTTTGCCTACAGTGTTTATAAACGACCCCTCTATGTCGAATCTGTAAATGTATGATGATGTCTGACCCTGTATTGTACCAACAAATATATTTCTCTTATCTATGTGTACCGGCCCGGCACTCGCTAACAACACATTTTCATTTGTCTCCAGGCTAATAAATGATATACTATCCGCAATCTCACTTAGCTTAAACACACAGGCATGACCGATACCTTCTACTATATTGATGACATAGGGGTAGTTAGTGTGGTCTGGGTAGAGCAATACTGTCTCACTTTTTCTTTGTTGACAGCCAATGTTTAAAAATAATACTAGGAAGAAAATCCTATACAACTGATTTTTCATTGATATTTAACGCTTTAGATTAAAAAGGAGTCAGCATCTGCTGACTCCTCAGATGAAACAAATATTAGATTAATATTCAGGGTTACTTGTACAATAGTCAACGCTAGTTACAGAACCGTCCCCATTATTCAGAGCACATGCAAGAGTAGGCCCGCATATAGAGTCCTTTCCCTGTAGGGAGTTAGCCCCAGCATTAGTTACGATATCCGAACCACCCTCTTCACCCTGGTAGCAGCAAGCGCAATTGCAACAGCTCTCAAAATATAGGTTTCCTCCACGTAAGGAATGTTGTTCCCTTGCATTAAGCTCTTTGCCACTCAGGTCAGAAAGATTTATATTCAACTTTTTCATTTTCATTCATATTTAATTATAATTACACCGGCATCCTCGCTCCTCCCTGCCAATTATCTGAGTTAACCGGCTAAAATTCTGATATCGCTCCCTATGACCTGAAGCAGGAGCCACCTGGAACCCCTGCATCAGGATTTATACCTCTATCTCAAGGTGACCTCCTTTCTTTGCATAGGGAATTCCAGGGAGGAGGTTTTCTCTTCAATATACTCAAAGTAATACTTTAACTCATTAATATCTAAGCCTTCCTGTAGTTTGTAGCCATTGACAAATATGGCCGGTACCAGCTTAATGTCATACTCCTCAAAGAGCTTGTTATTATAACCGACAAACTCATTTGCATCAACAATACCAATCTCCGCTTCTTCCTGGAGGAAATCGACTTCCTCCTCAATGCGCTGATTAAACCAGTCGTCAAGATGCTTTAACGCACCTGTCTGGTCTCCGTACAAATATGATGAACTAATCCTTTTGGAAAGTTGGGTCTCCTTATTCCCGGGTGGTGTACTGATCACTAATTGTACTGACACCCGGCTTTCTGACGAGATAAGGTTTCTGACCTGTCTGTAAATTCTTGCGCACGCCCCGCAATGAAGGCTAATAAACACTGTAAGATGTGCTGCCCCCCTATCCACTCCGAAAATCAGATTATTCCTGTTATCAGGTATATCAATCCGGCTGCTCTTCATAAGCATCGCATCAATTATTACAGGATCTCTCCTCAACTTCTGGGATGCTATTCTCTCCCTCAGGTACCTGCCCCTGTACTGATAAAACCTGCGATAATAAAACAAGAGAAGAAACACCATAACCATTGAGGCTGAGGTTGTAGCTACCCCTTCAATACTTACATTCAGCCCTTCCGCAGTAGAAATTGAGAGCACCCCCTCAGCAATGATTATTGCCTGTACTCCCATGCATAAAGGACACCATTTCCTGACCTTTATAACCTGGTAAAGTATCAAAACCACCGGTACCGGCAGGCTTAATATTGAAAGAAGCTTAACAATAGGAAGCGAGTCGCTCAATGGACTAAACAGCATCGAAAGCAGTGCTCCACCAAAATATGCAAATCCGATTTCGGCCAGGCTTACACCTCCATAAAGAGTAGCCAGACCACTACGGGTAATGCTGCTGCAATCGGCGTTTTTGCTTACATGACACAATCTGTTTATGAGAGCCGAAGGAATCTTCATCTCGTGCATTAACAGAAGAATTGTAAAGCAAAGACCAGTTATTTTCGTCAGGATGAAGAAATTATCAGGTAAAGTAAAGCTCTCACCCCCGGTTGCAGATGCTATGAAATTTGTGGTAATAAGTAATAGAAGGAGGAATGCCATAATACCAGACCCCCATTTTATCAAACTTGCACTTAACTTATCCTCCCTGTAGTGCTTTATTTGTTTATGATCTGTTACAATATTGCCATCGGCAAAGAGTGCAACACCGCTCCATTTTTCAATAAACTCTTCGGTGCCAATTCTGACAATTCCACGCCTGTGATCTGAACAGAAAACATATTCAGCGTTTATTGATTTAACGAAGTACAGATAGCCACCACGCTCCTGTGTGTGGGCAATAAAAGGGCCACCGGTTCTAATCAGCTCTTCAGTGGTTAGTTTGATAACCCGGTGCCGGACTCCGTTCTCGTCAAAGAAGTCTGATATAGCCCTGAATGAGGGATAGAAAGGATTCGATCTTAATCTCTCAGCAAGAAAGTCACTGGAAATACTTACTCCGAGTTCTTTGCAAAGTTCACCTACGACATATGAAACATTATCATCCATTGGGGGAGATTGATAATATTACAAACATTGATTAGCGCTAATTTCACAAAAAAAGAAATACGAGTCAAGTGCAAAGCCCGATTTCTGACAATGATTTTTGACTTCAATAACTACAAGGCAACCCTCAAGCTGCCATAAAATGGGAATCTGATTTTACCCCCCCATATGTTAATTATTGTTAATTAATGTTAAGCACCATTATACTATTGCTTTAGCCTCATCCTTGGCAATTGAAGGTTGTATTCTATTACTATCTTTGTAATATCCTTTCTTTGCATAGGGAAGGTCAGGGACAGGCATCCGGGAAGTGATTTCGTAAGCCTGTCCCGTTTTCTTGATGAACTTAATTCTTCAAGTATACCTAAACAGCAATAATTCTGACCTCAAATCTGAGTACCATTCCGTCAGATGGCAAGCGTTACCGACCACCGACCATAGATTACCATTTTTCTATGCCTCCCAACGCACAGCACAGAACTCCGCTTCGCATTCCTCATATGTAGGCACCAATATAAATCACCTTTGTGTCAAAAAGTGTCACCCGGCAAAAAGAAAATTGCAGACACTATAATAATATCCACAAACCCAGATTGCGTTTTAGTGTTGTTTAATCTCTCTTATTCTATCATTTCTCCCGACCTCCGGAACCAATCGTCCAACTCTTGGGTTAGACTGCAGATAAGCTGTAATACTCATTATCCGTTGCAAGGTCAGGGAAGCATATTTCACCGAATCAACAGAAATATAATCAGCAATGGATTTTAGATCAGTCAAAGACCATCTGATTCCGAAGTTAATACATTGATAAATAAACAAATACTAAATTGTTATAAGTACAGGCTGAATGTGGACAAGGTTTCCGGCTTTTGCATACTTGTTTCGCTTTCTTATAAGATAGCCTCTTCAAGAAATTCTTCAAATCTGAGTATCCGTTTGCTATTTTCTTTATTGAACAGCAGATGTTCAAAATCTCTTGCTTTGGTCTTCAGGTCAGTAATTTTAATACGCTTTTTGATTTCAACCTTTAACTCATCTGCATTTTTAATGCCGGTTCTTTTTGTAAGAAATTCATAATCAGGTTTAGTTTGACCCAATAAAAACATCAGGTCGTAGAAATCACGACCCTTTCCTCTTTCCAGAAGGGCAGTCGCTTTCATTGCACATAATACAGAGTCAGAAGGCACCGGGAATGGAAAGTAATAACCACATCCTCTTATGCTTTTCATTTCCGAGGTATAAGCCACTCCCTGATCCTGAGCTTCAACTTTTATAAGGAACCTTTCATCCCTGTGTCTTGAAAGCCCAATATCAAAAAGGAACTCTGGAAAGTAAATGTTTTTTCTGAATGCCGTTAGTTTAGGACTATCTTTATCCCTGGATTCTACTTTATATCCGTTCCTTCTGAGGAATTGCATAACATCATCACTCATTTGTATGAACTCCTCCTCATTTATCTCCTTACAGTCAAAATCCAGATCTTCGGAGAATCTGTCTATTCCCTTTACAAGACGAAGGTTGGTCCCGCCAATGAATATGAGTTTTCGGATGTGTTGTGTTGTGGACAGGTAATCGAGAATAGACAATTGAATATATTCCTGCATCATGCTTTTACCCAGAAGTGTATTATTCCTGATCTGCTCCGGGAAAAAGTTCCTTATTAAGTTCAGGTCTATCATATGCATTCTATTAGAGGTTATGGACTTTTCTCAGCAAATCAATGCGATTACTGAGTGCTTTACTCCCAATACGGTCAGAAAATTCCATTAATCTGTCTGTATTGAAGTCATTCTCCATATATGATTCATCGAGACGCAATTCTTCGAGTTCCCGTTCTGTATTATAAAATGGATATAGGTAGAGCAGGTCTGCTAATGCCTTTTCAGGCGTGGCAAACATAATTCGTCTGCCTCCTTCCATTACCCTCAATTCATATCCGAACATCATATCAGGCTTGATATTTTTATATGAATATTCCCCGAAATCATTGCTGAATGTTTTTGTCTTCAAAGTTGTCACGCTTGTTATATTAGGTACAGCCTCAGGGATAATCCCATAGAATGACAAAGCAGTTTGTAATGATATGTAAGAGGGCTTGTATATAATGTTAGCAAAATAGAGTGTAAAGTCTGTTGATTCTCTGTATTCAGGGAAGGCATAATAACCCTGCCGAAGCCGGATGAGGTAACCCTGCCTGACCCAGTTCACAAGATTGTTCCTGTTAAACTCCGGATACGATGCGTATACCTGGTTTGTGTTAAAGCATGCCAGTGCCAGAAACCTGTTTCTGAATTCGATGAAATTCATTATATTTCTATTATGCACCAAAAATAGTGCATTACAGAAACAAAAACAAATTATATGCTCTTTTTTCTCATACTTTCGTCTGCAATGTAGAGAAGCCGGTGCCCAATTTTTACTATATTGCCGTAAAATCGGTTCAGACCTGACCAACACTAACTAAAATGGATATTACCCGCACGTTTGACCTGCTGGAACGCTACAAGTCGTTGCCGGCTAAAGATGATGCACTCTGTTTCAAACAACATGGCAAGTGGATCTGCTACAGCTCTAAGGAATATATAGACAATTCAACAAACATCTGCTATGGATTGCATCAAATGGGGATCAGAAAAGGAGATAAAATTATAACCATCTCTTCCAACCGTCCGGAATGGAACTTCGCCGATCTCGGTATGGCTATGCTCGGAGTGGTCCATGTCCCGGTATTCACCTCACTCAGCACCCCTGAATATGAACACATCATCAGGGATTCCGGGGCAAAAATGGTGCTCGTCTCCGATGCCAAGCTGCATCGCACTGTCGAACCGGCTGTCAAAGAAACAGGCAGTAATATCGGCTTATATACCTTCGATGAAATTGAAGGGGCTCCCAACTGGAATGAGATAATTAGTAGGGGTGTGGACTGCCCTTCTGAAACAAAGCAGGAGATCGACAAACAAAAAGAGTCCATTGATCCTGAAACATGCGCGGTTCTGATATATACCTCAGGAACCACGGGTAAGGCAAAAGGTGTGATGCTCTCGCACAAAAATCTTGTCAGTAACTTTCTGGCAGCGGCAGAGGTGTTTGATCTCAAGCCTGAAAACAAATACCTCAGCATCCTTCCACTGTGCCATGTAGGAGGCCGCCTCGGCAACTACCAGACACAGTACAGCAATACCAGTATCTACTATGCCGAAAATATGGGTACCATAGCAGCCAATATGCAGGAGATAAAGCCCGACGGATTCGATGCCGTCCCCCGCATTCTTGAGAAGTTCTACGACGTGATTATTTCAAAAGGCAAAAAGCTGACCGGCGTAAAGAAAAGCCTCTTCTTCTGGGCAGTAAAACTCGGCGACCGTTACAAGCCCTTCGGTGAGAACGGCTGGTTCTACGAAAGAAAGCTTGCCATTGCCGACAAACTAATATTCAGCAAGTGGAGGGCAGCCCTGGGCAATAACGTCAGACTGGTAGGCTGCGGCGGGGCAAGCCTCCCTCCAAGGCTGGAAAGAGTGTTCTGGGCTGCAGGCATAAAAATCATCAACATGTATGGCCTGACCGAAACCTCACCGATAATAACAATTAACAGGCAGTACAAGGGTGGCGTCAAACTTGGCTCAGTCGGATTCACCATTGAAGGAGTAGAGGTAAAGATTGCCGAAGATGGTGAAATCCTCTGCAAGGGTCCGAATGTAATGATTGGTTACTACAACGACCCGGAGCTCACCAAGGCTGCATTCGACGAGGAGGGTTGGTTCCGGACAGGTGACATCGGATACCTTACCGATGACGGGTTCCTGATGGTCACCGACCGCAAGAAGGAGATATTCAAGCTCTCGAGCGGAAAGTTTATCGCTCCCCAGCTAATTGAGAATATATTCAAGGAGTCGGCTATGATTGACCAGATAATGGTAGTGGGAGAGCATGAAAAATTCGCCAGTGCACTTATTTCACCAAACATGAAATACTTTGAAGATATAGTGGCACAAAAGCCCCCTGAAACGCGTGTTACGGGCAAACTCATTGAATCTGAAGAAGTACTCTCAGCAATCTCTGCCGAAGTTGAAAAGTACAACAAGCGGGTCAGTCCGCATGAAAGGATACTCCGCTTCCGCCTGGTACCCGATGAGTGGAGTCCCGCTACCGGAGAACTCTCTCCCACGCTCAAGCTGAAGAGGCAGGTAATAACAGAGAAATACCGTGAACTGCTTGACGAGGTATACCGGAAATAAGGTTCAGTCATGCCGTTTCTGCATACCTGTTTGCGTTACTCTCAGTAAATTTGTTTAATCCTTGACACTCACGACATGATCATTACCAGGGTTACTGACCGGAAGACCAGGAAAAAGTTCCACAACACCGCCAGGAGATTATATAGGGATGATCCGGTTTGGGTTTGTCCGCTCGACATGGATATTGAGTCAATATTTGATCCGGACGTGAACCCATATTTCAAACATGGTGAAGTTGACAGGTGGATACTTGAAGATGAAAAGGGAAATCTTATCGGAAGGGTCGCTGCTTTCATAGACCACAACCTTGCAAATAGTCACGACCAGCCTACCGGGGGTATGGGATTCTTCGAATGCATCAATGACATCACCGCTGCTACGGTACTGTTTGACACAGCCCGCAACTGGCTGGCCGAACGGGGTATGGAGGCAATGGACGGACCGATAAACTTCGGAGAAACCGACAAATACTGGGGATTGCTGGTCGACGGATTCACCCATCCCTCGTTTGATGTGCCCTATAATCATCCATATTACAAAGACCTTTTCGAAGCCTATGGGTTCCAGACATATTACAAGATGGAAGGCTTCCACATGGATGTCACAACACCCCTTTCCGACCGCTTCAGGAAGATAGCCGAATGGGTGGCAGCGAAACCGGGATATTCTTTCCGACACTTCTCCTGGAAGGACGAGGAAAAACTGACTACTGACTTCGCTGAAGCCTTCAACGAAGCATGGGCATCGTTTAAGACTCACTTTGAACCTCTCAAGCCCGAGTATATAAGAGAGGTGCTGAAAAAGGCAAAGCCGATTGTTGATGAGGAGTTTATATGGATTGCCTATTTCGAGGGAAAGCCCATAGCAATCTACCTTATGTTCCCGGATGTAAACCAGATATTCAAGCACCTGAATGGAAAGATGCACCTTTTCAACATGATCAGGTTCGTGTGGCTGAAGAAGCGTAAGACCATGACCAGGGCGAAGGGGCTGCTTATGGGTGTGATACCGAAGTTTCAGAACCTGGGTATCGAGTCGGCATTCATACTGCACGTTTACGATGTACTGAAGAGGAAACCCCACTACACGGAGGTTGAATTCTCATGGGTAGCAGACTTCAATCCGCGAATGAGGAAAATATTCATATCTGTCGGGAGTGTGCCGGTGAAAAATTATATCCACTACCGTTACCTGTTTGATCGCACTAAGGAGTTTAAAAGGTACCCGATACCTGACATAAAATAGAATCTATATGGATTATGACATAATTGTTGTTGGAGGCGGACTGGGCGGACTGACAGCAGGCGCCAAGCTGACCCGCGAAGGCAAAAAGGTGCTGCTGATAGAACAACACACTCAGCCCGGGGGATGTGCAACCACTTTCAGGAGAGGTGACTACACCCTTGAGGTGGGGCTGCACGAAATGGATGGTCCGTCACCCCGCGACATGAAAAACCGCATATTCAGTGAACTGGGAATAACTGACAATGTACAACTGGTAAAAGTTCCCGAGTTCTTCCGCTTTCTGTGCCGCGGTGTTGACATAACCGTGCCGCACGACCCTGAAGAAGCCGCCACGGTGCTAAAGGAAAATTTCCCTGCCGAAACGGCCGGTATTGATTCCTACTTCGAACAGATTCTCAATCCGAAAAGAAAGGGACCCGGAGGGGAACCACTTCCCGAGATGAGCGTGGGTGAATGGCTCGATTCCATAATATCCGATGAGGATCTTAAACTGGTACTGCTGGGCAATCTTGGCTACTTCCACGACGATCCCTATTCACTATCGATGACCTACTACAACATCGCCCAGGGAAGCTACTATGGCGGCGGAGGAGCCAGCTTCATAAAGGGAGGCTCGCAGATGCTGTCAGATCACCTGGCAGGCTTTATCAGAAATCATGGCGGGGAGGTGTTGCTCAGCCATGTTGTAACCGGACTGACAACCGACAACGGAGCCGTTACAGGCGTCACGTATGTTAAGAAAAGAGGCTCACGGGAAGAGCAGGTAACGGCAACTGCTGCTGAAATTGTAATGAACAATGCTCCTGCGCACTTTGCTGAATGGCTTCCGGAAGAATACCGTGCAAAACTGAAAGGTGAACTGGATAAACAGAAGACCGGGGCATCGCTGTTGACGGTATATTTTGGTTTCAGCGGCGATCTGGCATCGGTTGGCAACAGTCACTACTCTACATTTGTCTTTGACGATTCCGTTGAACGTCAGTCAGACATTCTGAAAAACAACCATGCCGGCTATGAAAAGAGAAGCTTCACTTTCGTCGACTACGGCAGAATCGACTCGGGACTGGCACCGGCAGGCAAGAGTGTCGGTGCCTTGTGCTGTATCGATTACCTCTCTGACTGGGAGGGCATGGCGAAAGGTGACTACAACAGGAGAAAGGAGGAGGTTGCTGAGATATTTATTACGCGGATGGAGAAGATACTGCCGGGGTTCCGGAAACTGGTCGATTACTGCGATGTGGGAACCGCAGCAACAGTTAAACGCTATACACTCACTCCGGGTGGTGCCGTTTACGGCTTTGCACAGGTTCCCTCAAAGCCTGCAATTGATGCCTCGGCCCTGCCCGCCAACGTACATATTGCCTCGGCATGGGGCAAAACCGGAGGCGGTTTCTCGGGAGCCATCTTCGGAGGCTACCTGTGCGCCTATAATATACTAAGAAAGAGATAATTGCCGGATTTACAGCCAGTAATGTCAGAATTTGCACGGTGTCTGGCACGGTTGCATGATTCCCTGTTTTTAAGTATCTTTAGGTCACTTTCCTCAAACCCCCTCGACATCGCAGGTACAACATTACCATTTAGCATCATGTTGGCTTAGACAGAATAAATAACGTCCGTATATGACCTTCTACGCCCTTCTACGTCACTATGCCTTTACGCCTGATACCTGATACCTGGTACCTGGTACCTGATACCTGATACCTGATACCTGATACCTGATACCTGATACCTACCCGTTATACTCGTCAAAAAAGTCGTTTCCCTTGTCATCGGTAAGGATGAAAGCAGGGAAGTTTTCGACAACGATCTTCCTGACGGCCTCCATGCCAAGCTCTTCGAAATCTACCAGTTCGACAGATTTGATGCTCTCTTTTGCAAGTATTGCAGCCGGACCGCCGACCGAACCCAGGTAGAATCCTCCGTACTTTTTGCAGGCATCTATCACCTGCCGCGAGCGGTTGCCCTTGGCAAGCATAACCATCGATCCTCCGTGGCTCTGGAAAAGGTCAACGTAAGAGTCCATCCTTCCCGCCGTGGTTGGTCCGAAACTACCAGAAGCCATACCATCAGGTGTTTTGGCCGGTCCGGCATAATATATAGGATGGTTCTTGAAATACTCGGGCATCGGCTTGCCTTCATCTATCATCTGCTTTATGCGAGCGTGGGCAATGTCGCGTGCTACAATCAGCGTTCCGCGAAGTTTGAGGCGGGTCTTGACAGGGTGTTTTGTAAGTTCGGCAAGAACCTCCTTCATCGGCCTGTCGAGATCGATCTCCACCGGCTTCTCCAATTCCGGGGCCATTGCCGGCATAAAGCGGGCCGGATTCATCTCGAGTTCTTCGAGGAACACACCGTCAGCGCTGATATAACCCTTGATATTCCTGTCGGCACTGCAGCTAACCCCCATACCCACCGGACATGAGGCAGCATGTCGCGGAAGCCTTATAACCCTCACATCGTGAATAAAGTACTTGCCACCGAACTGGGCTCCAACGCCGTACTCCTGACATATCTGCTCCACTTTGGCTTCCCACTCCAGGTCGCGGAATGCTCTTCCTGCCTCATTTCCTGTTGTTGGCAGGTCATCGAGATACCCCGCTGACGCTTCCTTGACCGTCTTGAGACAGTTTTCGGCCGAGGTTCCGCCAATAACAAGAGCGAGATGGTATGGCGGACAGGCTGAGGTGCCAAGCTCCTCTATCTTCTGCCTGACGAATTTCTTCAGCGACTCTTCGTTGAGGAGTGACTTCGACTGCTGGTAGAGGAATGTCTTGTTGGCAGAACCACCGCCCTTGGCAACGAACAGAAACTCATAGCGGCTGCCTTCGGTAGCATATATATCTATCTGTGCCGGCAGGTTGCTGCCGCTGTTCTTCTCGGAAACCATCGTTGCTGGCACTATCTGTGAGTACCTCAGATACTTCTCATCATATGTGCGGTAAACGCCCTTCGACAAATGGAGCGCATCATCAGTTCCGGTGAAGATATTCTCACCCTTGCGAGCCATGACTATTGCCGTACCGGTATCCTGGCACCATGGAAGCTTACCTTCGGCAGAGATAACGGTATTCTTGAGCATTATGTAAGCCACGAAGCGATCGTTGTCAGTAGCCTCGGGGTCATCAAGTATCTTCTTCAGCTTCTCAAGGTGAGAAGTACGCATGAAGAAATTGACATCATCGAATGCCTGTCGGGCCATCAGCTCAAGAGCCTCCGGCTCAACTTTCACAATCTCACGTCCGTCGACAGAAATCTTCTTAACATAATCTTTTGTCAGCAGCTTGTACTTTGTTGTGTCCTTTCCGTGCTGAAACGGCTTTTCATAGATAAATGCGGCCATTATGGTATGATTTGGTTAGAATTATTGGTTAACGCATTAAAGATAGGAAAGAGTTTAGAAAAAGGAGTGGCTAAAGTGAACTAAAATACGGTAGACGGTAAACGGTAAACGGAACCGAGCCGCAGGCGAGCTCGCGACCGAATGGGAGCAAAACGGTAAACGGTGTCCGGTGCCCGGTATCCGGTGTCCGGAGCAAATCTCAACCCAACCCGGAATTGGTCGGGGTGAGCTCACAGAACCGAGCCGCAGGCGAGCTCGCAACAACGGGAGCAACCGAGCCGCAGGCGAGCTCGCGACCAGAGGGAGCAAATCTAAAATCTTAAATCGTTAATCTTAAATCGTCTATCCACCCTGACTCCCTTCTCTGTCCGGGCCACCGTGCAGCACTCCGTTTCCAGGTCATGCTGGAACATCAGCAGATAGTTGTTCTCCGCTGACTCCTCGAGAAGGGCGCTCTTCTCCCCAATAGTTTTAAGCTGATCGAGGTCGTAGCTCATATTCCAGAGAAGCGGAATATGGTAGGTGGTAGGTATCAGGTCGGCAGCAAAGACCAGCTTGCGGTCGCCCAGGTCAACAACCGGAATTATCTGACCCGGCGTGTGTCCGTCGGCGATACGCAGCTCCACGCCGTCGCACAATTGCATCGGTCCGTCGATAAGCCTCAGTCTGCCGCTCTCCTGCATGGGAAGCAGGTTTTCGCTCAGGTAGGAATCGGCCTCGCGAAGGTTCGGATTGAGGGCCCACTCCCACTGTCGCCTGCTCACAATATAATCTGCATTGGGAAACACAAGCTCATAGCCGGCACCCCCCGCGCCGCGCCTCACCCCTCCCCCGCAATGGTCGGAATGCAGATGTGTGAGCAGCATATCGGTAACATCCTCAGGCTTGTAGCCCGCCTTCGCCAATCCCCCGACAAGTCCGTCGCCCCCGTTCAGATGCACATGCCTGAGATACTTCTCACTCAGCTTGTCGCCATAACCATTATCGACAAGAATCACCCTGCTGCCGGTATCGACCAGCAGCGACCGTATTGCCCAGTTAACCAGGTTATTACCATCAGCCGTCACCACCCGGCTCCACAGCGCCTTCGGCACCACACCGAACATCGCCCCGCCGTCAATTTTAAAATTCGTGATATGAATCGGATAAATCTTCATAATTATCTTCGTATTTTTGAGCCCCTCAACAAATAAACAAGGGAAACCGATATTAAGTTTACCCACCAAAACTATAAAAATTTGGCCGGAACCAAAACCAACATGGAACGAGTACACTTCATAGCGATAGGAGGAGCCGTGATGCACAACCTCGCAATCACCCTTAAAAACAAGGGCTTTGAAGTGACAGGCTCCGATGATGAGATATACGAACCCGCAGCATCGCGCCTCGCTAAGCATGGTCTGCTGCCAAAGCATACGGGCTGGTTCCCTGAAACCATCACTCCCGATACAGGCCGGATTATTCTCGGTATGCACGCCAAAGCCGACAATCCGGAACTTCTGAAGGCGCAGCAACTGGGAATAACCATCAACTCATTCCCCGAATTCCTGTACGAACAGACCCGCGATAAGAAGCGTATCGTTGTCGGTGGAAGCCACGGCAAGACAACCACCACGGCAATGATCATGCACGTGCTGAAATACAACGGTATTAAATTCGACTACATGGTCGGCTCGGCAATCGAAGGATACGACACCATGGTATCCCTCAGCAGCGACTCTGAAATCGCCGTCTTCGAAGGAGATGAATACCTCTCCTCGGCAATCGACCGCCGCCCCAAGTTCCATCTTTACCACCCCGATATCGCAATCATCAACGGCATCGCCTGGGATCATATGAATGTCTTCCCCACCTGGGAGGGCTATGTCGATCAGTTCCGCATTTTCGCTGATATGATAACCCACGGTGGAACCCTCGCCTATTATGCCGGCGATGACAATGCCGCCGCCGTAGCTGAAGCAGCCCGTCCTGACATAATCAGAAAATCCTACAAGGTACACGCCTATATGCAAAACAGGGCTGGCACCTTCGCCGTGGCTGTTAACCGCACCGTTCCGGCACCCTTCTTTGGCGACCATAATTTTCAGAATCTCAGCGCCGCTTTTAAAGCTTGCCAGGCAGCAGGACTGACAGGAGACCAGTTTTACGATGCGATCCCTTCCTTTCCCGGAACAGCCCGCCGCCTCCAGAAGCTGCGCGATGACGAACATGTTGTTGTGTTCCAGGATTTTGCCCACGCCCCATCAAAAGTAAAGGCAACCATAGACGCCGTTGCCGGTGCCTACAGCAAGAGGAAGATTATCGCTGTCCTTGAACTGCATACCTTCAGCAGCCTGAACTCCGATTTCATCGGTCACTATGCCGGAACAATGGATAGTGCGACAAAGGCATTCGTCTATTACAATCCGCATGCCCTGAAGATGAAGAGGCTTCCCGATCTTTCAAGAGAGGATGTGGCTGCAGCCTTCCGCCACAGCAACCTGTTTGTTACCGACAACTCTGAGGAACTGTTCAGAGCTGTTGCAGATTCCTCTGAACCGGAGAGTACTGTTTTGCTGATGAGTTCAGGAGACTTTGACGGTGCCGATCTCAAACAAATTGCAGAAACCCTTTAAAAGAAACATAAATGGAGTTCAACAACTACCTTTTAGCTTTCCTGCTTACCCTCTTTGCGGGGCTGGCAACCGGTATTGGAAGCACTCTGGCTTTCTTTGCAAAACAAACCAACACCAGATTCCTCTCTTTAAGCCTGGGATTCTCAGCCGGAGTAATGATCTATGTCTCCTTCGTTGAAATATTCTTCAAGGCACAAGTATCTCTTGCCGAAGCCCTCGGCGAGGATAAAGGATGGCTTGTAACAGTACTGGCCTTCTTCGGGGGCATAGCCCTGATTGCCTTGATCGACAGGTTTATCCCTTCAGAAGAAAACCCACACGAGGTAAAGAAGATCGAGGAGGCACAGGCCGGAAAATATAAGCACCGGCTGATGCGTATGGGACTATTCACAGCCCTGGCCATCGGTATCCATAACTTCCCCGAAGGACTGGCAACCTTTGTTGCGGCGCTGAAAGATCCTCAAATAGGGGTTGCCATTGCCATAGCGGTGGCCATTCACAATATACCCGAGGGTATCGCCATCTCTGTTCCTGTATACTACGCTACCGGGAGCAAGAGAAAGGCATTCATGCTTTCATTCCTCAGCGGTTTGGCAGAACCTGTCGGAGCAGTCGTCGGATACCTAGTGCTGGTACCATTTATGAACGAAACCACATTCGGAATACTATTCGCCGGAGTTGCCGGTATTATGGTATTCATATCGCTCGACGAACTGTTACCCGGAGCAGAAAAATACGGCGAACACCATCTTTCAATATACGGACTGATCGCCGGTATGGCAGTAATGGCAATAAGCCTTCTGTTGCTGCGTTAAAAGGATGTTATTCGATGTAGATATTTAGAAACGAAAAGATAATTTTATTAAGTTTGCAACCCGCCTGACGATGTACAGGGTACCAGCCTTCGCTAAAGCTGCGGTGGACGCGGCAGGGTGAAGAAGGCAACGATGCAACCCCGGCAGGGTTGAATATTAATAGAATGTGAGGGCACCCCCCTTAATTGTTGCGAAGGGTACAGGCAGGGTCCTCCGAAGCCTTGGCGAACGTGGGGTGCATGATGAAGAAAACAAAAGACATTATAATAACGAACAGATAAACTTAATATCCATGAAAAAAGCACTATTCATCACGATTCTTGCCCTCGGAATGGCAGTTGCAGCAAACGGACAGGATTATAAGACAGCACTCGGACTCAGGGCAGGATTGCCCTACGGGCTTACCGTAAAGCATTTTGTAAGCCAGAAAAATGCATTCGAAGGAATACTCGCCAGCAGCTGGGGCGGTTTTGTAATTACCGGACTCTATGAAAATGTTCACTGGACAGGCAAATATCCCGGTCTTAACTGGTTCTGGGGATTTGGTGGCCATGCCGGTTTCTGGGACAACAGTCCGTATTATACCAACGTAGACGTCGGTATCGTCATCGGTGCTGACTTTATAATCGGACTGGAATACACCTTCGACGAAATCCCGTTGAACCTCTCGCTCGACCTCCTTCCAAGCTTCAATATAATCGGACATTCAGGATGGAACGGCATCAACGGAGGTCTTTCAATAAGATACGTATTCTAAGAGATTATGGACTTGTGCGCGATTGCGGGAAATATTCTGATTTTTGAAAAAATATTTTGCGGTTTCAAAAAAAAGTAATTCCTTTGCATCCGCATTTAAAAAGTTCTTTGACGCTCCGTTCGTCTAGGGGTTAGGACGCCAGGTTTTCATCCTGGTAACAGGGGTTCGATTCCCCTACGGAGTACCAACCGGAAGGAGTAACTCAGTGAAACTGGGTTATTTTTTTCGAAACAATTAAAAAAGTATATATCAAAAATGGCAAACCACAAGTCATCAGTAAAAAGGATCAGGCAGACCGAAGCCAGAAAACTTGAGAACAGGTATCACGCCAGAACAATGCGTAATGCAGTGAAAAAGCTTCGCAGTACCAGTACCAGGAGTGAGGCAGGCGAAATGCTTCCAAAAGTAGCATCGATGCTTGACAAGCTTGCCAAAAAGAATGTTATACACCCCAACAAGGCCGCAAACCTCAAATCGTCGCTTACAAAGCACGTTCAGGGTCTCGAATAGTAACGACTTCATAATATCAGCAAGACCGTTTCAGAAATGAGACGGTCTTTTTTTGTGGGGTAAGCGGTAGGAGGTATGAGGTATGGGGAAACGGCACAGAGCAAAGGGCGCAGAGCATAGGTACGACAGCATGGCGGCCTGCAGATTTTTTAGGATTGAGAATTGTTGTGAAGGTCAAATAAAAGAGTCAGGCTCTCATTTCACAGAATAGAGCGTTACTGTTTGAGCCGAAGGCGAGTTGTAACGTGTATATTTGACCGGAGTAACAATTCCCTGAAAAATCTGAAGCCTTGACTTTTTGGTTCTTTTTTGTCAAGAAAAAAGAACAGAAGAATAGATGATAAAAGAAAATGAATTCATAAGAATTTTACTAAATTGTATCCCGGAATAATATCTCGCTTCATGGGAATCAAAATCACCGAGTGGGCCCCTTCTGACCGTCCGAGGGAGAAACTCATTGAAAAGGGCGCAGCAGCCCTGAGCGATGCCGAACTGCTGGCAATACTGATCTCTTCAGGCACAAAGAGCAAATCGGCCGTAGACCTGGGACGTGAGCTTCTGGCGCTCGCTGGTAACAATCTCAACTCACTGGGCCGTCTGGGCATCCCCGAGCTGAAAGCTTTGCAGGGTATTGGCGAGGCCAAGGCGGTTACCATAGCCGCTGCCCTCGAACTCGGCCGCCGCCGCAAGCTGGCTGAAGCCCCTGAAAACGGACAGATAAAATCTTCCGCCGATGTCTTCAACATCTTCCAGCCACTGCTGGCCGACCTGACACATGAAGAGTTCTGGATACTCTTCCTCAACAGGTCGAACAAGCCCATAAATCGTATGAAGATAAGCCAGGGAGGCATCAGTGGCACCGTAACCGACGTACGCATTATCATGAAAAAAGCCGTCGAGAACCTGGCATCAGGATTGATTGTCTGCCACAACCACCCTTCAGGCAACAACAATCCCAGCGAATCAGACATTCAGATAACCCAGAAGATCCGCGAAGCAGGAGCCCTGCTCGATGTACAGCTCCTCGACCATATAATCATCGCAGGCTCAGCCTACTACAGCTTCGCCGACAATGGGTTGATATAGAGCCCTTTATTGGCTTGCCATGATTCATGTCCCGCTTACACCCTGAACGACTTCTTTAATTGTTCCAATACAATTTCAGGGTCTATGTTGCCTAAACCCATCTCCTTAAAAATTGCTCTGTCGGGTAAATCACCTGCAATCAACCCGGCAAATTGGTCAATATCTGCCCGGATTACATCAGGCAATGGAAAATCCGATTCAGGAGTGAGCATAATCGTTAAACGAAAAACATCAGCTTTATGCTTTCTTAGATGCTTTGAATCCTCAGCACTTCCCCTCCCTATTCGTTCTTTGATTTCCAAAAACGCCTTGGCTTTCAGACATATTAAAGCTTCAATGTTGGCAAGGTGAAGGCTTCCTTCAATCGTGCTGTGCTCTATTATGTAATTGTAATAATCTTCATTCAGTAAAATGGCTGAAAGACTTGACAGGTCATCATCTGTAGGAATAGGTGTAAGAAAGGGGTCTCCTTCCAACAGAATAACATCGGGCTTTCTTGAAAAAAGTTCAATTTGAAACGGGAAGTTCTTATCCTCAGGTTTTATGAAACGGTAGTATTCCTTTTCGTCATTACTCTTCTCACGTAACTGATATTTTCCATCATTTATAAAAAACCAGAACTGTTTCACAAAATCAGTGGTCAATGCCTCAACAACCAATATAATATCAATATCTTTTGTAGCTCTGGGGACAAACCCTGCTTCACCAATAAAAGAATCACAGGCAGCACCTCCGATAATCACGTAATTTTCAGGGTATTGCTCGAAGTACTTTTTGAAAATGTCTAACCCTCTTACCATACATACCTTGCTATTATCTGCTCTAACGCCAATTCAACTCGTTCATCTTTAACCTCTTTCAGGCTAAGACAAAGAGATAGCGGATCCACTGCCGGCTTATCAACATGAATTTCCCCCACAAGTGTTTGTGGGTTGTACTTCCATACTTCCAATGCATACCTGCCTTCGTGTTCATTAACATTTAAAAGTGCATTGCGCTTATTTAGGCTGTAATAAACGGTTTTCTCTATTGCAAAGAATTGCTGTCTGCCCGGGCTCATATCGGTATATTCAGACAGCGCAGACATATTAGCTGATAACAAACTTACACCCTCGGGTTTATCATCAAAATATACCGTTTTGAATACCGGGCTTACAAGCAGGTCTTTTTGTAATGATGTAGACCACAAACCATTTCTGTCGTAGCAAAACCGAACAAACTTTTCCTTAGTCCCTGTTGCTTCAACCAACTCATGATATTTCAAATTCTCCACGATATTGGTAATAGTCATGGGAGTATAGCCGAGCTTGTTAGCTATTTCTTTAAAAGTGAGCTCCTCCAGACTCCGGTTCTCATCTCGGTGGATAATATAGTAAATCAAAAGGGACTGGGCAGATGGGAGTAATTTCTCACTTTTCTGCTTTGCTTTCTTGCCTGCATTACCCTCCCTTAAATCGATAAGTAGTTCTGGCAAGAAAAGTTGTTTGCCGGGAACAATGAAGTTAATACCTTTCCCTATCAGTCTTTTACGATTATATGCCGGCACATTCTCCAATACCAGCACAACTTTTAAGTGAAGTACAACTCTGATCTGACTGATGTGCTTTTCGGCTTGTAGTATACTCAGATATTCTTCATCTTTTAAAGCAACCAATATGATTTCTGTATTATATAGGGTTGTTTTGTACAGCTTATACTTTTCACGTATATAAAACGGGAGTTTATCAAGAAATGCCTTTTCTAAATATGTCAATACAACCTGAATTCCCATGACTTCATGGATATAGTGTATTGTATTTCTGATCTTTTGATTCATAATAAACGCGTATATGCTTGATATATCTATTTGCTTTATTGTGCAAATATATATTTATTATTTTGATTATCAATACAAGGAATGAAACATATCTTCACTCTTCATGCGAACATTCTTCTATCACCGGTTAAAGCCTCGCAGGAACCTTCTCCCGGAACCAAGCCCCTCTCCTTTCGAAAATATTATAAAGGTTGCCTTGCCGATTATGTCATAATCAGGCACCGGACCGAAAAACCTTGAATCATGACTCGCATGCCTGTTATCCCCAACCATGAAGTAATAATCGTGTTTGAATGTATGGTTATCAGTTTGTGTGACTGGTTCTCCGTTCACTACATCAGTCCTCCTGATCTCACAGAGGGCTTCCAGTTTGCCATAGAGTTGTAACGATTTCTCATCCCATACTATCTCCATTCCCTTGCAGGGCAATATATATGGCCCCCAGTTATCAATATCCCAGCCTAGGGAATCAACGCCCGGATATACCTTCCAGGCAGGTACTTCAGGGCCGCCTCTTTTTACTTTAACAGCATCAACAACCACTCTTCCGTTCACTAAAATATCACCTCTCCTTATCTCCAAAGTATCCCCCGGCCCGGCAACACATCGCTTAATAAACGCCTCAGTCGTACCAGGCTTGTTAAAGACAACCACATCATTTGCAGCAGATGATCTGTAACCCTTAAGCCTGGATGGGATTCTTGTAATACTGTAAATATCAGCCGGTCTCCCCTTAATCAGCCAGTATCCAACCCCCACCCATGGAATATCGTAAACCGAAGTTGGCAACAGCGGACCGTAAATTAGCTTGTTTACCCAAACATAATCGCCGGGAACAAGGGTATCCCTCATTGAGTTTGAACCCACATTATAAATGCCAAAGAAGAATAGTCTGACCACTATTGCTAAAACCACTGCGATAAGAAAGAGCAAGGGGGTCTTAAGAAATCCGATCCTCCTTAAAAAGGGATAATCACCCCACCTTAATGAAAGAAGCAAAAATACCGCAATAGCGATAAACATAGACACTGAAAGCCAATACATGCCTGCTGCCAGAGTAATCATTACACCTATTGTAAATATTGCAGCTACAACCTTCTTCATAGCCTTTCTTAAACAAAAATTGAGATTGTTAATCTAAGTAAAGATATTCTGAAAAGTTAAAAATATAGCGGTAAATTACCATTTCGGGTGTGCCTCTGTATTAAATAAAGTATTTTTAAATATTTCAAGAATTTCTTTGCAATTCCCGTTTTTTTTTTTTTATTTTTGTAATTATCTGATCTGCAATCAGTGACTGATAGTTGATTTTAGGGATGCTGTCGGCAAAATAATAAGGTCCGGCCCGAGTGTGAAGAAAAGAATCAGGTATCATTAGGAAGGTCCGGTTATCCGGAGAAGGCAGGAAAAATGCAGATTGTATACGGCATGTTATATTTGGCATCAAGTATATAATTACTGTCTGAATGACAATAAAGTCAAAACAAAAATCCAGGGGCACCATTGCAATAGCAATGGTAATAATTGCCATTCTGGCAATCAACCTTTACTGGTTAAATTCGCGCCGGTTCTACGATGAAATACCATCCCTGGCCGGCAGGAACAGAAGTGAACTTGCAAAAGTTCTCAGGCACTATTCCGGGAATCACGGCGACTCCCTCAAACTTGAAGCAGCAAGGTTCCTTATTAATAATATGGTATATCACCACGGAATGACCCAATACCTGTCAGGACAAGCCGGAAAAAAAGTAGACTTCGACTACAGTTCATTCCCTCCGGGTGATTTCAAAAGACTCATCTGGGTCATGGACTCACTCAGGTACAGATATGTAAGAGGAACCCCGGTTTATGACATTCAGATTATTAAAGCCGATTACCTGATTGAAAACATCGACGATGCTTTCACTGCATGGAACTATCCGTGGGCACAGCATCTCTCATTCGACGATTTCTGCAAGGATGTCCTGCCTTACAGAAGTCAGACCGAACCCCTCACATCATACAGAAAACACTTCATGGCGATGTTCAGATGGCTGCCTGACTCTTTGACCGAGAACAATGAACTTATTGACCTAGTTAACATTGTAAAACGCCATCTCGAGAAAAAAATAGTCTATTCTGAAGAAATACCTCTTTTCTATCAGGGTTACCTTGACCCCTATGAACTTGAACAGGTGAAAGTTGCTGCCTGCGAGAATCTGGCCCTCTATTTTCAACTGGCACTGAGGTCGCTGGGCGTGCCTGCCAGATGCGACAAGGTACTGGCATGGCGTCACCGGAGCTCTCAACACCTCTACAACTCTGTCGCCGATAAAGATGGAACCGAATACTTCTTTGGCCTGCACGGTAAGTTCAGGGGAGTCATTGACAGGCACCTGAACAGGACCCGTACTTGGAGGCTCACTTTCGCCCTTTCCACTCCTCCTGAGGAACTGGCAGCAGCCAGAGGGCTACACTCTCAGTTTATTAATCCTTATTACTACGACATTACGCATTTATACGCACCTGCTAAGATGCTTGAGTTTCAGCTCGAAAGATACCTTGAGGGTGAATATGTCTATTTATGCGTATTCAACTTCGGTGACTGGAGACCGGTTGCCTTTACCACTGCCGGCAAAGAAGGGAAGGTAATATTACCCTCAGTTACACCGGAAACCATTTACAGGTTGTGTAACTTCAATGGAAATGACATGGTCCCTCATACACTTCCCTTCAGGTTCGACTCTTTGGGCAGAATCAATATGCTTGTCCCCGATTTCGGGAACCCACAGTCTGTGGTTATCGAGAAAACACCCGATCAGCACTGGATAAAACTTAACAGAAGCGGCACCGATTCATGGTTCACATTACAGTATCTGGCTAACGGGAACTGGGAGCCGGTTCGTTCCGACAGCTACAGGTCTTTCTACTATGGGGCTGACAGCGTAAAGGTGTGGTATAATGACGGGGATATACTCCCTGACAGACAGGTACTATATGAAATATCCTTTAACAGGCTGCCCGGGAATGCCCTCTTCTACTGGGGCGGATTCTCGAAACCTTTTTCCATTGACAACAATACGATAGTATTCTGAGGGGATGAAGAAGGAGATATTATATATAATACCGATGATAATAGCCACAGGATTCCTGTTCCTGAGTCCGCTGGCTGTATCAAACCTTCTGTTCGATGGACTCATTACAGCTAAAATGATGGCTGTGGAAAAGGCCGCTATTCCTGTTGCAATCATAACCGCTATGGGTCTTATTTTGAAAAACTCAATCAGGATCACCACTGCAGATATCCTCGTAGTAAGCTTCATTGTATGGTGCGCCCTGACAGAAATCTTCATCCACAACGGTATTGAAAGCTTCAGCCCCACCCTGGTTTACAGCTATATCCTATGGACAGTTATCTGGCTGGCCTTCAGAATCATTGCCACAAACCCGGTATTTATTACAATTATCCCTCCAGTATGGATCGGAGTTACTCTGATTATTTCCGTAATGGGATTACAACAACTCTACGGAATGATCCCATCGAAACACAATCTGTTCAGCATTACCGGGCCCTTTCATAATCCGGGCCCCTTTTCAGGATGGATAGTCGCCGCCATGCCTCTCTCTCTATCCTATTTTATCGAACTTTATGGCAACAGGCCTGAGGTTAATGCTGAGTTCAGAATTGTACAACTATTGAAGAAAAATGTCCGGATTGCATTATCTCCTGAATGGTATATCCGTCATATTATTCTCACTCTGTCGGTAGTAACAATAGCCACAATCGTTCTGGTTCTGCCACCCGCCGCATCGCGCTCCTCGTGGATAGCAGGAGCTGTTGCATCCTTTTTCGTTATAATGAACCATAAACGACTGAGATCCTGGAGAAAATCCATACTTACAAGGGTAAGGAATATTGGAACTGGCGCCATAATCCTGATTGCTTCCGGGATGCTTATACTTCTTCTTTCTTCTGCCTTTGCACTTTACTCACTTAAGAGGGAGTCTGTTGACGGGCGGTTGCTTATATGGAAGGTAACTACCACTCTTATAGGCGAAAAACCTCTTACAGGTCATGGAACTGGCTCTTTCGCCCGCGACTATATGCAGGCTCAGGCAGAATGGTTTTCATCAGGAAGGGGTACACAGTCAGAGATCGATCGTGCCGGGTCACCCAACTATGTTTTCAACGAACTCCTCGAACTGTGGCTCGAAAAAGGACTTATTGCATTAGCTATCAGCATTCTCTGCATCTATTACATTTTACACCCGCGATTGACACGCTCCGGTAATCCACCTCCTTCCTCATATAGTGAGAAAGGATTCGGTGAACAACTGAACGGAGCAACCATAACAGGATTAAAAGGGGCGCTGATTGCCAATATTACTTTCAGCCTCTTCTCCTATCCCTTCAGCCTTTCTCCGTTCGTTTTGCAGATAGTGGCTGCTACGGCCCTGCTGGCAGCTTATTCACAACAGATACTTGTGCTGAGAGGCCACCTACGAAGGCTTAGTATTGTGCCTCTAGTCGTAATTATGCTGCTGCTTCCATTCATTTTCTATTCGCAGCGAAAGGATTATTATGCAGCTCTGAAGGAGTGGCGCGAGGCTCACAGGCTATATTCCATGAAGGCATATGATGCCTCGGTGATGAAATATGAAAAGGCACTGGTCCCTTTGAATGATGATGGATTATTCCTGCAGATGTATGGTAAGGCACTAAGCCAGGCCGGCGACTACCGGAAAAGCAATGAGGTACTCGACAATGCCGGAAAATACTTCAGCAGTCAGATAATCAGCCTCACGCGGGGAGATAATCACAGGGCACTGGGCAACGTCAGTCAGGCAGAGGTAGCATACATAAATGCACAAAACATGATACCGGGTATGCTATATCCCAGATATCAGCGTTTCATGCTCCTTACTGAATCTGGACAGAAAGATCGGGCATCAGAGGTTGCTGATGATATTCTTTCCATGGATATCCGTATAGAATCGACCGCCACCCGTCAGATGCTTGATGAAGTAAAAAGAATCAACGAAAATCCTGATAATGATGAATAAAAACAGAGAAATCATTAATAACCGGGATGAAGAAGAGGAAGCCGATAAGCCTTGCGAGCCGGTGCTTCCTCTTCAGACTCCCCTACTGTAACAGCAGAAAGGAGGTACGAGGCAAAGATATAACAGAATAACCCATGAAACCACTGTTATGGCAGAACCAATCATGCCACAGCAGGAACAAAAAGGTACAACTGTACCGGGAAACCGACCCTACAGCCAAAAGGCTGTCTTCTATGAACCAACACACTTAACAATCAATCAATTCAATAAATAATAAATAATACAAAAAAATGAAGAAAAAACTAATTATACCAATTGTGCTCTGCCTCTTTGCAGGGCTTACCGTGTTTAACATCGGCCTCGCCAACAGACCCACCAACACCGACACCACCCTAGATCTAATCTCCGTTATGGTGAAAGCGTTTGATGAGGGTGAGGGATCGGGTGAAACAACCTATTGTGTCAAGTGCATGACCCAATTAGAAGAACTTATTGGGCATCTGGTGTATTCAACAGATGATCCCTACGCAGTGAATTGGAAAGAGGTTTGCGAGGATGAGTTTGGAGACGAACCACCAACTCAGCGCGTAAACTATACTGAAAAAAGTGGCCCTTGTGGGGAAGAAATGTAGTATTAATTAACGCTAGGAGGGTTCCCTGTCTGGCTCTTGCATAAGACAGGGCTTCCTAGTTGTATAATAGAATTTTACAAACCTAATATTCAAAAATGAAATATGAGACCAAAAACAATCTTAATTGCAGTAGTAATGCTACTTGCCCAAGGCTGCCAGGAACAAACCAGAGACGGAGGTAATAAGCTTCAATCCGCTAAGATTATCGATCTAACTGAGGTATTTGGGAATGTCAGAGACTATAAGTTATCTGATATTGCCAACTCATTTGAGCTGATATCCCTTGAGACAATAGAAGCTAATCTGCTGACTGGCAGGCCACTTAAAATCATTAATACCCATGGCCAGTTTTTTATTGATTCAAAGTCAATAATATATCGCTTTTCAGAGGAAGGTAAATTTTTAAACTCGATAGGGTCGATAGGAAGAGGTCCAAAGGAGTATACTTCGTTGCTGGATTATGATGTAAGCGAGGATGGGAGCCTTATTATAATACTTGCCCCAAGAAAAGTTCTTATCTATAGCGACTTTGGAGAAATGATAACCTCCTTTGCTGTAGAATCAGGGACTCAGAAAGTCGCGACAAATGAAAATACTATTATAACCTATAAGGATAATTTTACTAAGACTGGAAGTACTTCATTCTGCTTTTATGATTTTAATGGTAGGCAAATAAAATGCTTGCCTACCCTATACCACACACCAGAAGTTGTTAAGACAGAAACATGGTTCCAAAATTCTGTCTTGTTCTATAAAAGCAGAGGGAAGCTATTTGCTAAGGAATTGCACAGCGATACAATCTTCGCTATTTCAGAAACAGAACTTAACCCACATCTTATCCTTTCCTCCGGCTCACACAGGTATACCCCGGAAGCCCGTGCATCGGGTCTTTCAAATCCAAATGTGATAATTGTGTACGAGGTGCAGGAAATTGATAATTATATTAAAGTAGGTTATTCTTTTATGGGGAAAGGCATTTTATTATATCACAATACTCAAACATCTGAAAACACAGTTTTAAATGAAAGCAATGGAATCATGGATGATAAGATCTCAGGTGGCAATATTTACAAATTATTCAATTCAAATTATGAACCATCATTCTTCTACATGATTAGCGCTATCAAATACCTTAATTATAAGCAGCTAACAACAGAGCCCGAAGATGATATCATTGACAAAACCAGAAACGTAGAACAAACCAGCAATCCTGTAATCGTAAAATTCAGGCTAAAAGAGCTTTAACCCGGTGGTGCGTAACCTTTCGACTTCATAGTCTCATGAAAACTCTATCCTCTATCTTTTTTCACCTGATTATTTTGTTTCTCAATGCCTGTACCAGTCCGTCAGTGCAATATGCTGATTTTAATACTGTGAAAAACATAAAGTTAGATGAGCACAACGTCTCGGTATTGCTTGGAATGCCAATGGATATGCTGATAATGAATGATCTGGCAATAATTCTGGACCACCAGACCGACAGGTTCTTTCATGTTTTTTCGATTGACAGCCTTAATCATCTTGGAAGCTTTATAAGAAAAGGGAGAGGTCCTGGCGAGGAGGTTGCAATAGATCCGTATTTTAAAATTCGGACTTCTGATGAGATTTATTACCAGAGCCAAAACGATATTAAGGTTGCTAGAATCACTACGTCAAAGGATACTCTAAGAATGGTCATTCAGGATAAATATGAACTACCCGCCTCTAGGTGTAACAGCCTGGATTTCAACCTGGTTAATAATATTTTTCACTCTAATCCTACCAACCCTAGATCAAAAGATTACGTTATCTTAAATACGGAGACGGGCAATCATTATGAGTGGGGAGGTCCGATACTTTTGTCAGACAACAGGAAATTTCAATCCAGAAAAGCCGAGATCAATACTAAGCTTACGACAGTTAATCCGGAAAGGAACCTGATAGCATCAGTTTACGACTTGTTACCCATTCTCAGAATCTACTCTCTGACAGAGGAAAAACTCATTACTGAACAACAAATGTCGGATGCCTCAGATAACCTTAATCTAATTCTCACTGATCAAACCATGAAGCTGACGAATTATTATCATCGTATAAAATCTACCAACGAATATATTTATGCCCTGTATGGTGGCTATCCAATTAATGATTTCTTCACAGAGGGAAGACTACTTTTAGTTTTGATTGGTCAAGAGAAATACATATCTGGAAATGGGATGGAACTCCGGTAATGAAACTTATTCTTGACAGACCGGTAATTGGATTTGATATCACCCCGGATAATAAGAAGATTATTGCCACTTCTGTTGTTGACACAGATAAGCTGTTTGAGGCAAAGATTCCCTGGAATTAGGTTAGAAAGAATCAGATCTGAATGAAATCTGTCCCAAGATAAATTCTGAAAACAATATGAAAAAAAGGTTAGTATCAAAAAAAAGAAATAGTGAAAGCTTGAATCTGAATTGCTATGAGAACAATACCATTGCTTTGTTTTGCAATCCTGGCCGGCTGCAGCAATCAACAACCACAGACAGCCCGGGAAATGGAGAAGGTTATAAACAAATACCTCGATGTAATGATGTTTGATTCTGTTTCTTATGGAAACGGCACTGTTTCATTTGCCGATTTCAGGAAGCAGTACGAATTCATTTCGGTTGTATTCCTGCAGGAGGGTTGTGCTCCCTGCTATCCGAAATTTGTGGAATGGCACAGGAAAATGGAATCAGTCAGCCATCCTGAAAACTACACCACCCTGTTCATAATCAATGCAGGAAGCTATAAACACTTTACTGACGGTTCTGTGGGCTACGAACAGATTGATGAACGATACTACCATGTAATTGACCCCGGGAATAGATTTCTCAGAAACAATAGTAATATCCCCCGGTGGATTATCGACAGAACACTGCTGATTGACCGCGAGAATAAAATCAAGCTGATAGGAGCTCCTTATTCCACAGAAGATATGACAAAGGTGTTTCATTTAATTACAGGTACAAAAGAATGAACTAAAACTGTTACCGGGATGAAGAAGAGGAAGCCGATAAGCCTTGCGAGCCGGTGCTTCCTCTTCAGACTCCCCTACTGTAACAGCAGAAAGGAGGTACGAGGCAAAGATAATACAGAATAACCCATGAAACCACTGTTATGGCAGAACCAATCGGGTCACAACAGGACAACAAGGTACAACTGTACCGGGAAACCGACCCTACAGCCAAAAGGCTGTCTTCTATGAACCAACACACTTAACAATAAGTCGATTCAATTAACAATACAAAAACAAAAAAATGAAGAAAAAACTAATTATACCAATTGTGCTCTGCCTCTTTGCAGGGCTGACAGTATTCAACATCGGTCTCGCCAACAGACCCGCAAGCACAGACACCACCCTCGACCTTATCTCAGTTATGGTAAAGGCGTTTGATGAGGGGGAGGGAGGAGATCCAATAACAGCTACGTGTTATTGGACTTACGAAAGACTCTGGCCTTTCAATTCACTTAATTTCATTCGTTGTACTACATGCCAAGAGTACAATGCCTTCAGGATATGGAATACAGGCGAGTGCAACTACACAGGAGGTCCAGAGTGATGCTATAATTAATTTCTCCATGATTCATGAATAATATGGATCATGGAGAAATTAAATTGTTTTAACTAATCCCCTCAAACGAACGCAAAAGATGAAATTACCAAATAAATTCCAATGGATTATAATTATTGTCCTTCTGATAATATCTGCTTGTAAAAAGTCAGATTATAAACAGATAGTTGTCAAGAAATTCTTAGTTGAAGAAAAAATCCTCGGGTCAGCCATTTATCTGGCACAACCCCCTCAATGTCCTGATGGCATATGGCTAATGGACTCATTAATATTAATCAAAAACGAATCAGCAAATTGCGATGATTACTTCTTCAATGTGTATAATCTGAGAACTCTTGAGCTTATTTGTCAATTTGCTCCTCCTGGAAGAGGTCCGGAAGAATATACTAGCATTTCATTTAATGGGCAAAGCAATATGATCAATTCTGATCTTATGATTACACTATTTGACCATGGGAGACTACAATTCCAACAGCTAAACCTTTCTGCTACATCTGAAGCCGGGAGAATCGAAATTGTCAATACAGTACCAATGCCAGAAGCAATCAGTTGGGCAATAAATCCTTTCTTACTATCGGAGAAAAAGGTTATTGGTAGAGCAATGCGTATACAGGGTAGGTATTTTAAGTATGATGATAACAACTTAGAGTATTTCCCATTCTACCCCCCGATAAAGAGAGAGATCCCCGATGACTTCGTTCATAACATCTATTCAAGTTGTGATTTTTTAAGTCCTGATGGCACTTTATTTGTGTCAGCATTAACGTTTTTCAAACAATTAGATGTCTTTACATCTGACCTGGAACATAAATTCTCTCTGGTTTTTCCTGACAGCCCAACCGACATCGACTTCTTCAAAGATAAAAACCAACCTATGGGGGATAAGCTTGTTTATTTTTACACGGATATTCATGTCTCCAATAAACATATCTATGCAATCTGCCAGAATATTAAGTTAGCTGAAATAAGTCAGATGGACAGAGGGCTCTCAGAGCTTCATGTATTCAACTATGATGGAGAACCATTAGCAAAGCTTATACTTAATCATACAATTTTCCGAATCACTGTAAATAATGAGGACTCTAAACTATACGGCGTACCTGGCTTCCAAAGTATTGAATCTTCAGATTTGCCAATTATTTGCTTTGATCTACCAGAGCTTCAAGACATTAAGAGGCCTGACTCGAGAAGTATTTGGAACCATCCATTTTTCAGGGTACAACTACCTGAACAAATGATTTCGGCAACTGACATAAATGAGCATGCCCCTATTAGGGAAGATATTAACTTCATTTTCTACCGATCTGCAAAAGTATTTCCAGAGCGTCATTCATCGTCAGGAACAGTTTTCTCTGTAGATATTTACCAACCTAAAAATGATAGTACGATTAAAATGCCCAGTTTAATAAGGGAATTGCAAGGGTTTGATCACTTTGAAATAAAAGACACAATAAAACTACATAATGGACTATCTGCTGTAGAAACATATCACACATTTACAGGGCAATATCACGACGGCATTAAGACCCTGAATTGTTCTAATTGGATTATTCAGGGTAGATGTACTTACATCTTTCAATTAAGCTCGCCAGATAAAACTCAATATATAAATAACGTGAATGGCTTCCGCGAGGCAATTTTTTCCTTTATTGAAAAATGAAATAAACAATCCGTGAATCCTTAATAATCTTGAATCATAAAGTAGAAGTATCATGAGATACAGATTCCTCATAATGTTTCTTGCTTTGTTGACTAATTCCTGCCTAAATAATTCATCTTTAGAGGATGAATTCTCTAGGATTGTCAACACTACATTGGATCTTACAATGATTTCGTCAGTTAGTATTAGTGGCAAGGAAATGCCCTATCTTGAAATGAGAGAAAAATTTAAATTCATTTCGGTTGTATTCCTGCAGGAGGGTTGTGCTCCCTGCTATCCGAAATTTGTGGAATGGCACAGAAAAATGAAATCAATCACACAGCCTGACAATTACACCACCCTGTTCGTAATCAATGCAAGAAGCTACCAACATTTTACTGACGGCTCCATGGGCTACGAGCAGATTGATGACAGATACTATCATGTCATTGATCCCGAGAATAGATTTCTCAGAAACAATAGTGATATACCCCGGTGGATTATCGACAGGACCTTACTTATTGATCAGGAGAACAGGATTAAACTTATTGGCGCCCCTTATGCAACGGAAGATATGACAAAGGTGTTTCACATAATAACAGGAACAAAAGAATGAACTAAACCTGTTACCGGGCCGAAGAAGAGGAAGCCGATAAGCCTTGCGAGCAGGTGCTTCCTCTTCAGACTCCCCTACTGTAACAGCAGAAAGGAGGTACGAGGCAAAGATAATACAGAATAACTCATGAAAAAACTGTTATGGCAGGTATAAATAAGCCTTAACAGCCTCATAAGGTACAACTGTACTGAGAAACCAACCCTACAGCCACATCGCTGTCTTCTCTGAACTAACACACTTAACAATAAATCAATTCAATAAATAATACAAAAAACAAAAAAATGAAAAGAAAACTAATCATACCCATTGTGCTCTGCCTTTTTGCAGGGCTTACATTGTTCAATATCGGTCTCGCCAACAGACCCGCCAGCACCGACACCTCCCTCGACCTGATTTCAGTAATGGTAAAGGCGTTTGATGAGGGAGAAGGTGGCGGTGAAGGTTGGGTGCAGACAGTGGATCTGCCACCCGGGAGTGAAAATAGGTATAGAACAACTCTTACACCCCCTTACTGGGTAGTTCCTTTGCGGCTTTTTGACCCGGGTACATGTCCTTGGGTATACTTCGATGATGAGTTTGAAAAAGACTCATGGTGCAAAGTAATAGAATCACCTGATCCCAGTTAGGGATATTGAATTGGTGAGAACAAATCTTTGTATATTTAATGATATTTGGTTTATCCGGAACAGGGCTTAGATAAAAACCCTGATCCGGATATTCCTTAGGAGTTATCTTGTCGATAGTATCAGAAATAGAATAACCAGTTCTACATAAGCCACTCTAGAGATGAACAGAGATCATTATAGCATAATCACATTGGTACTACTGCTATTTACAATATCATGTAATAATGCAGGGGATAATAACATCTCAACAGCAACCTTTGAGGAAGAGTACTTTATTCAAGGTGAAAAAATGAATGTCGGTGAGTATTATGATTTCAATATGGTAGTAATCATTGACACATTTCTTTTGATTAGCACGGAACGTGCTGATAAACACCTGCTTCATGCATTCAACACACGAAATGGAACCCGGTTGGGAGAAATCATATCTAGGGGAAGAGGCCCCTGTGAGGTGGTAAGAGCAGATATTATACCTCAAACCGATGAAATTGAAACAGGCTTAATGCATATTTACGATATAAGTCAATTGAATGTAACTGAGATTAACCTTTCCCAATTGTTTCTTAACCCGAACTATAGATGCCGAAGGGTTTTAATTGAGATACCGAATTCTGAGGGGCCTTTCTTATCGATAAAATATAGAGGAGAGGACATAATCATTTATGAGAATGGGAGAACAAGGTTTAGCATTTATAACCATAGCATGAAATCAACTATAAGTGTCCCGTACCAGTCTGAATCATTTTCCTACAAGCTTAAAAATGAAAGAGAAAGCCGACTCTTTTACTCAGGGGGGCTTAGAGTGAACTCCCGACTGGGAAGAATAGCATCTACCCCATATTCGGTTGGCCAGATAGACTTCTATGAGATAACCGGAGAACACAGATCAACAATTATATATTGTGATTATGACGAGCTTAAAAAAAGTATTGAACAATTCAACAATGAAGAGAGTCCATCACTAAATTCTCTTAACTTATACTCATTCAATTTGTTCTCTGACAATGATTTCATATATGTTTCATCAACTACACCTGTGTTAAAAAGGGAAGAAGTTTTGAATCCTCAAACAGATCTTTCGAAATATAAAAGTGAATTGCTAATTTTCGATTGGGAGGGTGTCCCTGTCAGAAAAGTTGTTTTAGACAGATTCCTGATACAAATCGGGATGGATCTGAAAGAAAAAGTAGTATATGGACTTTCTCCATCTTTGGGGGAGGGGTTGGAGATGTATAAATATCCTTTCGCTAACATTAAAGGCAATTAATCAATGTCATTCTCCGAAATTAACTTTGTGAGGTTCGAATGTACTTTACCCATCATCAATACTAATGGGATATGTCTTAATAGTACTCCATTATATTAGAGAAGATATGAAAATGGTATTTTATATTTTGACATTAATAAAAGAGTGAACTATATCTGTTACCGGGACGAAGAAGAGGAAGCCGATAAGCCTTGCGAGCCGGTGCTTCCTCTTCAGACTCCCCTACTGTAACAGCAGAAAGGAGGTACGAGGCAAAGATAATACAG
>Ga0334882_1001138_pt1 | contig 33782 bp, 28 predicted proteins | sample GraSluR1_MG_5_FD_207226 | JGI IMG/M metagenome (GOLD analysis project Ga0334882, IMG submission 207226) | Sludge microbial communities from methane-producing bioreactor in Wageningen University, Netherlands - Granular Sludge_15_04-R1 | ecosystem: Engineered > Bioreactor > Anaerobic >... | reverse complement strand
GCCAACCCGCCAGAAGGAAAGGAAATGCCCCGGGCAGTTCGATCCTGGTAAAATTCTGCCAGGGGGTAAGCTGATAGTTCCGGCCGATAAGGCTGTAAACCTCCGGAAGCTGGTCAAAACCCGACATGAGATTGGTGGTGAGGGGCCAGACGATGGAGTGGATAAGGATAAAAAACACCGCCGGGGTTCCCGTTCCTATCCAGAGGATGATCAAGGGCAGCAGGGCAATCCCAGGAAGGGGATGGAAAAGGGCCGTCAGGGTCTCTACCAGACTTCGTCCCAGGCGAAGGGAACCGGCCCTGCCGCCCCGCCGGCGGGAGAGAAAAAGCAGGAAAAAGGAAATAAGGGTTCCCACCCCCAGGGCCAGGGCCACCAGGAAAAGGGAAAAAGCCGCCTGTTTAACTAAGGTTCCTTCCGCCAGGCCCTCTCCAAGAGCCTGAAAAATCCGGCCCAGCGACGGCATCAGCAGGGGGGAAGCATCCCCCAGGACCCGGGCGGTACCGTAAAGCCCCGCCAGGGCAAAAATCCAGAGAATCCGGGCTGCTTCGTTCTGACCGAATTTTTTCACCGTCCTTTTCCGGCAGATACAAAATAATCTTCAGGATTACCAGGATTTTTCAGGTACCCCTGGGCGCCCATGAAAGAGATAAACCTTTCCAGACCCTCCACCGCCCCGCCGTAGGAAACCCCGGGCCAGGTCAAATATTCCAGAAGCTTTTCCTCGTCCAGGTTGTAGTCGGAAAACAGCAATTTTGCCGCTTCATCCGGTTTTTCGTCAAGAAATTGAAAGGCCCGCCCCAGGGCTCGTTCCAGCCCCGCCGCCAGTCCCGGATTGGCCGCAGGAAAATCTTCCATGACACAGCCAATGATAAAGGTGTAATCCGAGCCTACCGCCTCTGTCCCTTCCATAACCAGATGCATGCCGGGTTCGGCCAGCTCCATCATGATGTAGGGGGGGGCGGTAAAATGGGCGGCCACCTCTTTACGGCTCAACAGGGCGTTCATCCCGTCGGGATGAGAGAGGGTCACCATCTGGTTGTCAAACCGCCTGGGATCTCCCAGCTGCTTTTCCGCCGCCATGGCCAGGAGGATGTGCTGGATGCTTCCCGGCTGGGGCAGGGCGATCCGGTCCCGGGGGGTAAAATCCGAAAGGCCCTTAAGATCGGCCCGCCAGGTGACAAGCCCCACCGGGGCCCGGCTCACTCCGGTAAAAAGGCGCCACTCCATGCCTCCGTCCACCCCGATGAGAAAGGGAGGAATCCCCATGAATCCCACATCCAGGCGGCGGCTCACCATGGCTTCCCGAATGGCTGCTCCGTTGACCAGCCGGAGCCATTGGATATCCACCCCCGGAAGCTCTTCTTCCAGCCAGCCGGTGCGGCGCAGCAGCTGCAGGGGGGCGTAGGCCAGGCCGTACTGTTCCGCCAGCCTCAGTTCTTTTTGCTCTGGCGGGCTGCCGTTGCCATCGGGGTTGTTTTTTCCTCCGCATCCAGAAAAAACCGGCAGGATAATAACAATTATTATCGCCGCAAAGACGGTTTTCATCATGTTCTTCACCTTGGTATGTTCTTTCACAAAAGGATTTTACCGGGAATGGCGGGCAAACTCAACCCAGGGAATAAGAAGATCCTCCCCTTGATCATCCTTCACCTGGAGAACCTTATGAATCTTATCAAGGGTGCGGTTAACCTCCGAGGCCGTGCCCCCCTTAACCACAAAAGAGAGGGCCCTTTGGCCCGAACTATCCAGGGGTCTAATCATCGTTCCCGGAGGTTGAAGGATCTTCACACCGGTGACGCCTCCCATATCACGAATGGTTTCGCAGCCCTTATAAGCCGCTATGGTGCCGGGGCGGCAGAAGAGAAGCGGTACCGAGAGATAGGGCAGTCGGTTGAGGCCGGTAAAACTCGGGAGCCCCTGGGGAAGCTCCTCTCCCAGTGCCCCGCGGATAAGCAGATCCACCGTATCCACCCCGGTGATGAGGGGGATAAACTCATCCTCATAAGCCCCCCCCAGCCGGCAGGCTATTTCGTTGACCAGTAGGCCCTTGGCACCGATGAGGATTTGAAAATAGAGGGGCCCCTCCTGTATCCCGAAGGCTTCGACAATCCGGCGGGTCAGGGCCAGGATGGCGCCGCCGTGCCGACCCAAATGGCGGGAGGGAAACCGATGGGCCAGGCAGATACCAATATGTTCCCCCGCCTCCATGGTGACCCTGTCGGTGATGGAAAAGACCACCGCCTTTCCCTGCCGGCACCAGCCCGAAACGGTAATCTCCGTGGCGGCATAGTATTCCTCCACCAGGTATTCCTTCTGCCGGGAATGAATGAGAACTTCTTCGGCCCTCTCCAGGGCTTCCACCGGGGTCGCCACCTTCAGAACCCCCCGCTGCCCCTGGCTGTCCAGGGGCTTCACCACCAGGGGTGGCTGTAAACCGGCAAGTTCTTCCGTTGTTGAATCTCGATCGATGATCCTGAATCGGGGGGCAGGAATACCAGCCTCATGGAGCAGCCTTTTCATCACCTGTTTATCGGTAACTCCCAAAGCCTGCTGCCGGGTCAGAAACGAGGGAAGTCCCAGGGCTTCGGCGGCGGCGGCGGCGGCCAGTACCGGCTGGTCGGTCCCCATGGTCGCCACCGCTGTGACTCCTTCCTTCCGGGCGGCCTCCACCACCCCCGTCACATCGAAGGTGGAAACCGGAACAAACCGGTCCGCCAGGGCCCTTCCGGGGGCATCGGGGTCGCGGTCGCAGAGCAGAATCGGGATACCGGAAGATTTCAGCCTGTGAATAAGAGGCAGCTGGGCGCTGCCGCCGCCGAGAACCATGAAGAGAGGATCAGCCACGAAAGGGCCTCCTTATACCGTAAAAATAAAAAAGCTTGAGAAACAGCACCAGCCGGGCCCGAAAACCGTAACGGCTCGGCCCTCCCCGGCGATAGAACACCTCCAGGGAGCCGCTGGGGGGCTGCTGACGCAGCAGAAGGGCCGAAAGGTAAATGAACCCGGGAAGCGGCTCCCTTAACGCCTGCTGAAGCAGGGCCCGCCGGAAGGCCCGGAAACTGGAAACCCTGACCCCCCGGGGGGCTCCCAGGAGACGGTAAAACAACCGGTCCCGGAAGCGAGAACCCGGCCTTATCCCTCCGCCGCCCCGTCCCAGGGGTACCCCGAAAACCAGATCAAACCCCTGATCCAGCACGGTCAGCAGTTTGGGAATATCCGCCGGATCATGGGCTCCGTCATCGTCCAGGGTGACCAGAATGGTTCCATCGCACCCCTCTAAACCCGCCAGGGTAGCCTCCTGCTGCCCCCGGTTTTTCTCCAGGACCACCACCCGATGCCGGCGATACCGCCGGCACATCCTTTCCAGCTCTGCCGCTGTGTCTCCGCCGGAACCGTCATCCACAAGAATCAGCTCATAAGCATAGCCTGCCAGTACCAGGGCAATCTCTTCCAGAAGAGGGGCAAGCCTTGCTTCACCCCGGTAGGTGGGAATCACCAGGGAGATATCGGGGACTAGAGGTTCCATACCACAAGTCCCGCACATACCGAGGCAACACCCAGCCAGTGCCTGGCTGTCAGATTCTCTTTCAACAGCAACCGGGCTCCCAGGAGCACCAGCGGGTAGCTCAGGGCGGAAAAAGAATAGGCATACAGCAGCGGAATCTTCCTCAGGGCGGCAAAATACAGCAGGGGCGCCGCCAGTACCGAAGCCGCCCCTGTCATAAGAGGTATATTAAAAAAAGAGCGGACCAGAAGGACCATCCCACGTCCGGAAATTATCCGCAGGGCTCCTTTTTTAACCAGAACCTGGCCCAGCGCCGTCAGCCCTGCCACCGCCAGAAGCAGAACAAGGCTAATCCCCACGAACCTCTCCTCTTCCCGATTGAATCAGTCCCACCCCCAACAGTATCAGCGGAATCCCCGCCAGCGCTCCTCGGGGAAGAGGCTCGGAAAAAACCAGCACCGACAGGGCCAGCACCGACAGATATCCCAGACTCATCACGGGATAGGCCAGCGACAGGGGAAACCGGCGCAGCACCAGAATCCAGATAAAACCGCGTAAAATCAGGGCGACATAACTGAGAACAAACCAGATCCCCTGCCCTGTCACCGCCCCTGCCTTGGCGGCGCCCTGCCCCAGGGTCAGAAAGCCCAGGGGCAAAAGGAAAAGCAGCCAGGTTCGGGCCGGCAAAACCCGCTCAGGCCCGCTCACTCAGTTCCTCCCAGCGCAGAAATCGTTCTTCCAGCAGAGAAAGTACCGTCTGATACCGGCGGTTTTTCTCCGCCAGGATCCCCGGATCGGTCCCGGGATCCGAGAAAAACAGTTCCAGGGCCTTCTGCTCTTCCTCGAGCCGGGGGATTTCCTCTTCCAGCTCCCGGAGCTCTTTCTTCTCTTTAAACGAAAGACCCCGGGAAGCGTTCTTCGGTTTTCCCTGTTTTTCCGCAGCCATTCCGGAGGCAGCCCCCCCCCGCCGCGGTTCCTGGGGTTTCTCTTCCCGTTTCTTCTCCTCCTGCCGAACCTCTTCCCGCCACTCCAGATAGTCGCTGCACCGGCCTCCGTAGCCCTGAACAGACCCGTCGCCGGGAATGACGAAGAGAAGATCCGCCAGCCGGTCCAGAAAGGCCCTGTCGTGGGACACCAGAAGAAGGCAGCCCTGGAAGCTGTCGAGAAAATCCTCGAGAAGACTCAGGGTAAGCATGTCCAGGTCGTTGGTGGGCTCATCGAGGATGAGAAAGTTGGGCGCTTCCAAAAGCAGACTGACCAGGTAGAACCGGCGCCGCTCCCCCCCGGAAATCTGGCCCACCGGGGTCCGGTGAAGGTTCCGGGGAAAGAGAAACCGGTCCAGAAGGGTTTCAGGTGTCAGGGAAGAGCCGTCGGGGTTCTGATACCGGGAACCGATCCGCTGAAGAGATTCCAGAACCGTCAGATCCTCCCGTACCTTCGGAAAGGTCTGTCGAAAGTAGCCGAAATGGGTGTTCACCCCCACATCCCGGGCGCCGCTGTCGGGGTCCAGAGAGCCCTCCAGCAGGTTCAGCAAGGTCGATTTTCCCGCCCCGTTGGGACCCACCAGGCCGATACGCTGTCCCGGGAAAAACTCAAAGGAAAAATCGTCGATAATCTTCCTGCCGTCGAAAGTTTTGGAAAGATTCTTTACTTCCAGAACCTTCTTTCCCATCCGCCGTTGATTAACCGTAAAGCCCGCCTGCTCCGCCCCGCCTGCCTCAAGGGTTTCCCTCAGGGAATAGAGGTTGCGAAGCCTCTTCTTGTCCCGGCCCGCCCGGGCCTTGGGACCCTGCCGCAGCCACGCTTCTTCCCGACGCAGCACCGTGACAATCCGGTCCTGGGCCTTCTCCCGGGCCGCCAGCCGGTCCGCCCGGCCCGCCAGGTATCCCGCATAGTCGCCGGAATACCGGTAGAGCCCCTGGCTTTCCAGTTCCCATATGCGGTTGCACACCGCCTCCAGAAAATACCTGTCGTGGGTCACCACCACCATGGCGCCCTCCCAGCGGACCAGATACTCCTGGAGCCAGAGAATGGTTTCCATATCCAGATGGTTGGTGGGTTCGTCGAGGAGGAGAAGATTCGCCTCCCCCGCCAGGGTCCGGGCCAGGCTGGCCCGCCGCTTCATCCCCCCTGAAAGGCTGTCCATGGGTGCGGAAGGATCGGCGATTCCCAGCCGTTTGAGAATCATGGTGATCCGGCTCTCCAGGGCCCAGCCGTTCCGGCGGTCCATCTCTTCGAGCAGCTCATGGTAGAGTTCAGGATTCTTCATATCCAGGGATTCTTCGTAGCGCCGCACCAGATCAAGAAGGGAGTTCTCATGGCGGTACACGTAATCCCTCACCGTCTCTCCCTGACGGTACCGTACATCCTGGGGCAGCAGGGATATCTTCAGCTCCCGGTTTCGGTGAATCCGGCCCGAGTCCGGTTCCAGCTCCCCCGACAGAAGTTTGAGAAGGGTGGATTTTCCCGTACCGTTGGGAGCCAGGAAGCCGATTTTTTCATCCGAATCGATGCCCAGACTGATATCTTTAAAAAGGAGCCGTCCGCTCAGGGATTTTTCCAGGTTTTCCATGGATAAAAGATGCATGACCCATCATAGCCAAAATTCGGGGTTTGGAGAAGCGCCGCCGCCTTGCATTGTCCCGACGGAACTTCTATGTTTAAGCCATGATTAAGGATTTCTATACCTGGTATGCCCCGCGAAAGGGCTTCCGTCAGACCCGGCTTTTCCTGGCGGTCTTTGCCCTCTTCCCCGTCATGGGCGTTTTTGCCCTCCTGAGCGGTCAGACCGCTGGAGGAATTGCCGCCCTGGTGTTCGGTCTCTTCTGCTATCTCTTGATCTTCGGCGGAGCCGCCGCCTGGGGCTGCCGTTACGGCATCGGCGAGAGGACGGTTTTACTCAAGCGCCTTACCTCGACGCGAATCCTCCGTCTCGAAGAGATCTCTTCGGTTTGCCGCCTTTCCCGGGAACAGTCCTCAGACTTCATGAACAAACTGCAGCATCCCGCCATCGAGGCCGAAAGGGCCATCAATTTCTCGGAATGGTACCGGGTCAGTAAACAATGGGGAGAAGTGGGCCGCTACATTTCCGTTCCCCAGGTTTCATCCATCACTTCCAAAGGGAGCCGCCGTAACATCACCTCCGCCAAGGTTCTTCCCGTGGGAGAACTGCTGCTTTTACGTCTTGAATCAGGGCAGGCCCTTCTCATAACACCCCGGGAACCGGATACGTTCCTGACTGATCTTACCCGGAAGGGTGTGAAGGAGACCCCCTTTGCCTTCGAAGAAATGAAAAACTATATCGCACCGGCGGATCAGGAAAAACTGGCCCGGTCCCACCGGCGCTGGCGGACCTATATGATCGTCAACATGGCGATTCTTCTCCCCCTGGTTCTGCTTTTCATCTTTCGCGCCCCCCTGATTGAGCTTCTTCCCGAACCCCTTCAGCAGCATAAGGTGATCCGCTGGATAATCACTCTGGGTTCCGGGGAACCGGAAGAGCCCCTGCCGGACGAGCCGGTTTTCGGGAAAAACGCTGCCTTTATCGATGAGGACAGCTTTGTCTTCGGTGTTCCCCTGGATGAACTGACCTATGAACAACGGGAGGGACAGTTGTCATTGAGCCTTATCATGGACCATGGCGTTCCCGGAATGCTCAGGATCCTCGAAAAAAACGGTACTCTCCCCGTTATTGAAGATTCCTGGGAACGGAGCGTGACCATCAGCCAGATCCTTTACACCCATGGTTCCATCAGTTTTATAGAAGACCGGGAGTGGAACGGGGGAATCCACAGGTTTTATCTGATTGAGATGGATGACCTGGAGGATGTGGTCAGCGCCCTGTCTTCAACATATTAGGCCTGGTATCCGGTCAAACGAAGGGAACAATTCTCTTCTCGATCCTCGACTGCTCAGCGGCAAAAACAACCCGGTGACTTAACAGGGATTCCTGGACACTGCTTTTTATCATCGATTGATCCCCGGTTTCCCAGGCTGCCAGAAAGGCATCCATCAAGCCGAAGTCTCCCCCCCCATGACCGCTGTCTGCCGTGGCGGCTCCGGATTTGACGGTTTCAAGACGCCATTTTTCGGTGAGGAAATCAAAAACCCTGACCGACTCCCCGTCGGTTTCCAGCATCCCGCGGCTTCCGAAGAGCCGGGTTTTACGATGGGATGTTTCGGTAAAGGCCATCATGGAAAAGTCGGCTGTTCTGTTATCGGAAAACGCCAGATTAACCACCTGGTTATCCATGACATCATTATCACAACGATAAACACAGCGTCCGTAAGGACCGGATCGTAAAGCTTCATCCAGAAGTTCTCTCTTAAGTTCAGGGATGACCGTATCCAGGGGCCAGACAAAATCGCCCTGTTCAAAATATTTTCCGTAAAACCGGGGAGCAGAATAGGGGCAGGCTGTTTCCACCGGGCATGAGGTACATCTGTCCCCGGCTTCCCGGGGCATTTTTTCCCTTTTAAAATGATTCAAAGAACCGAAGGAGGAAACGGAAACCACCTCTTGTCCCATAACATGAAGAATCCAGTCAATGTCATGGCACGATTTCGCCAGCAGGGAGGAGCTGCTGGTGTCCTCACGCCGCCAGTTACCCCGAACATAGGAATGGGCAAAATGCCAGAACCCCACCGGTTCAAGCCGTTGAAGTGAGATCAATTCTCCTATTTCTCCTGAATCGATGATTTGCCGGATAAGGCGGGTGTGAGGGGTATACAAAAGGACATGGCACAAGCCAAAAAGAACCTTGTTCTCTTCAACAGCTTTGACAATCCTGAGGCAACTATCCAGATCCGGAGCCATGGGTTTTTCCAACAACAGGTTGTATCCCCCTTCGGCGAAGGCCACCGCTGGATTGACATGATCATTGTCAGGAGTGGTGATCAAGACGGCATCCACCTCGGGTTTCCGCCGCAGCAGATCCTGCCATGTGCTGAATCTCCGATCTTCTGAAAGGGCGAACCGGCGGGAAAAAGAATTCCGCCGAAATTCATCGGGTTCGGCCACGGCGTTAATCACCAGCCGTTCCGGATATTTAAGGGCATATTCACTGTAAGCCCGTCCCCGGCTTCCGGCACCCACCACAGCCAGCCGCATGGTTTTTCTCGTGTTGTTTTTCATGAAGTTATCCTTTGACTGCTCCGGAACGGATGCCGGCGACCACATACTTTTGTAAAAAGAGAAAGAAAAGAACAATCGGCATCATCCCCAGAACCAGGGTAGCCAGGGCAAAATCCCAACGGTTTGTGTATTGTCCAAAAAAACTGTAAACCGCCAGGGGAATGGTCTGCAGCGCCCTTTTCGGAAGAATCAGAAGGGGAATGAGAAAATCGTTCCAGATCAGCAGGGTCTGCAGGATGATGACAGTGATGGTCATGGACCGGATGACGGGGATAACCAGGAGAAAGAAAGTCTGAAGGGTATTACACCCATCGATCAGGGCGGCCTCCTCCATCTCCTTGGGCACGGATTTAATGAACCCATGATAAAGAAAAACCGTAAAGGGGGTACAGTATCCCAGATAAACCACCACCAGACCCAAACGATTGTTGATGAAATTCAGGGAGGTCACCACCCGCATCAACGGGATCATGATGGACTGAAAGGGTGTCACCATGGCAATAACGAAGGCAAAAAATATAACAGAATTAAAGCCGGTTTTTCTCCTGACCATCCACCATGAAGCCATGGATCCAATCAGTACCAGGAAAACCAGGGATAGGGCTGTGATAAAAAGACTGTTAAAAAAAACCCTGAGAAACTGGATCTTCTTAAAGGCGTTGGCATAATTTTCCCAGGCGATAGAACTGGGGAGGGCGGCAGCGTTCTGAAGAATTTCTCCGTAGGGTTTTAACGAATTTACGATGACAAAATAGAAAGGTACGAGGAAAATGAGAGCCGCCAGGACCATAAGCCCTTCGATCAGCCAGAGCTGAGGTTTATTGAGATCGTTTGTCATGCTTCAATCTCCCGTTTTTTTGTTAACCGCACCTGCAGCAGGGTTATACCACCCACGATGAGAAAGTAGATAAGGGATTTTGCCGATCCTGCTCCGAAGTTTCCGTAGCTGAATGCTTCCTGATAAATATTCAAGGCCACCGTTTCGGTAGACCGAAAGGGTCCTCCCGAAGTGAGGGAAAGGACGATATCAAAGCTTTTAAAGGTCCAGGATAGAACCAGAAAAAGACAGACCGTTACGGCGGGCATGGCCAGGGGCAGAAGGATGTGCCTGAAGAATGCCCCGCCCCGGGCCCCATCGAGCCGGGCCGCTTCCAGCAGCTGGGTATCAATATTGAGGAGATGGGCGATGTAGATAATCATGAGATACCCTGTCGATTTCCAGGTATAGACGATAACAATGCCCCAGAATCCTGTTTCCGGGGATCCTAACCAGGGCAGGGAGAAGATTCCCAAGGGAATCACATTCCCCAGGGAAGCAAACCCGTTCACCAGGATGAACCGCCAGATAAATCCCAGAAGGACTCCCCCTATGACGTTGGGAAGGAAAAATATGGTACGAAGGACTCCCCTGCTGCGCAGCGGCTGAACCAGGGCCAGGGCAAAGATAAAGGCGATCACATTGGTTATTACCAGGGTGGTTACGGTGAAACGGAGGGTGAACCAGAAAGATCGCAGGAACTGGGAGTCTTCTCCCAGAATCGCCTTGAAATTCGCCAATCCCACCCAAAGCGGCTGGGCGTTGACCCCGTTCCATTCGGTAAAGCTGTAGTAGATCCCTGAAAAAAACGGAACCGCAATAATCAGGGTAAAGAAAAATGCCGACGGGCCCATGAAAACAGCCGTAAGCCCCGCATTTTTCGCCTTTTCCCGTATCTTCATCATCCCCCCTCCAGGATAGCATCCCTGTATGGCAGAATCATCTGCCATACAGGGGGTATTTTTGATAGATCCCCCTCTTAAGCCGCAACCGGGCGTATGAGTGAGGCATTGTTACTATTTTGCCAGTTTATTCCAGGAGGCCTGCATCCGCTGCAGCATTTCATTGTAAGAAACCCTGCCGGCCACGTACATCTGGGTATGTTCGGCGAACTCATTGTACATTCCATCATGCCAGGTGGTAAATGACCAGGGAATGGTCATCCCCTTGCCGGCGAAATCCATAAGATCCCGGCTGAGACCGCCCAGCTTGTCGGAACGTATGTTGTCGAAGGCGGGAATATAGCCGAAGACATCGGTGATATAACGACGGCCTGTATCCGAAGAAACCATCCAGTTAAGAAATTTCTTGGCTTCTTCATTTAAGGATGAATCCTTGTTTACCACCCAGTAAAAAGGAACACCCACAGGAACTCTGCCGGAAACCGTTGCTTCGTTATTCACGGGAATCGGCAGCAGACCGATCTCCATGCCCGGATTAGCCGCATAGATTTCTCCTTCCTTCCAGTTTCCCTGCTGAATCATGGCCACCTTGCCCGTACTGAACAGGGCTACCTGGGCATTGTGATCGGTGGTGAGGGGATTCTCATTACCGTACTTGATGGTCAGATCAAAAGTATCTTTGAAACTGTTAAAAATCTCATTATCGGTCAGGCGGGCCGTCCCCCCATCCAGGGCTTGAACAAATCCGGCAGGATCGGGTTGAGCAGAAAACGGAATGTTCATAAGGTGCATGCCGATGACCCACCATTCGGAATATCCGTTGCCGAAAGGGGTGATCCCCAGAGCCTGAATTTTTTCAGCGGCGGCACCCAGTTCGCGAACGGTGGTGGGAACCTTGGTAATTCCCGCTTCACGGAAAATTTTCTTGTTGTAGATATAACCGTAACCTTCCAGATTAAAGGGCATCCCCACCAGCCTGCCATCCATCATCATGGGGCGCTTGGCCGACTCAAGAACATGGGGAACCCAGGGCTGATCACTAAGGTCGGTCAAATATTCGGAAAAAGTCTTTGCCAGAGCCGGACCGTCAACAACGAATATATCAGGGCCGTTACCGGAGGCGAATTTTGTTTTCAACGCCGTGTTCCAGTCGGAAGCCCCGCCCACGGTTTCTACCATCAAAGAAACACCAGGTTCTACTTTGGCGTATTCTGCGGCGATTTCCTCCCAGGCCTCGATCTGATCCACCTTGAAGTGGAAAAGATGAAGCTCTCTCTCAGCCCGAGCGCCTCCCCCCTCTTTAGTGCCCGCAGCGAACAACAAGCCCAGTGAGGTAAGACAAATCAGTATCCCAACCATTTTTTTCATAACAACTTCTCCTTTATTTTTTTGTCACTTTTGTTTGTTGTGACAACAATCATTATAAATTACTTTTAGTGCTTGTCAAGGATTATTTCTGCTTTCTCCTTGACGGTTTGTCTAATATCCCCGATAATTGTTCATTGACAAAACAATAAGGATTAAAACACCTTACGGGGGATATTTTTACGGGCTATCAACAAGATCAAAAGAAGAAAAATATTGAAGGAATTCTGGAGATTATACACCAATCCCGGGGGATCAGCAGGATTGATGCAGCCCGGGAGCTGGAGATCGACCGTTCCACCGTAACAACCCTGGTTCCCGAACTTCTGAAAAACGGAATTATCAAAGAGGTACAGGTAAAACCTACCGGAAAGGGAGGCCGCCCCCCTATCCTGCTGCAGATAAATGAGAAGTTCGGTTATACCATCGGAGTGGCGATCCACCTGAAAAACTATCACGCCTCCATTCTTGATCTGAATGGAAACACCGTCGGGTACTATCAGGGCGAGCTTCCCCATATCTTTTATAAATTCAGCCATAACTGCAGGACAATCCTCAAAATCGCGGAGGAAAAGCTGAAGGATAGCGGAATCCCCGTAATCGGAGCCGTCATTGCCATTTCCGGGACGGTGGATCCTAAAAAAAACAGCATCGACCGCTCTTTTGTGTTTGAGCTGGAAGACTACAATTTCCACTCTGAAATCGCCGGATGTTTTCCATACCCTGTGCTTGTGGAAAACGATGCCAATGCTGGAGCCTGGGGGGAAATTTTTCCTCCCTGGAACAGCCATTACCATTCTTTTCTCTATCTCCTCGCCCGAACCACCGCCTATAACCTGAATGAAAAAATCGATACCGGCATGGCCATAGGCATCGGCCTTGTGGCAGACGGTCATATGCTTTACGGATCCCACAATATGGCGGGAGAACTGTCCAGCGTTTTCTGGAGAAAAGAAAATGGTACAGAATCACAGGTATCCATTCCCCGGAGCCGTCTGGCCGAGATTCATCGTGACCCGGCGGTCCTGACGGCTTTTGCCGAAGAGATTCTCATTACCCTGGGACCGATAGTCTCGGTGATCGACCCGGAGGCTATCATCTTCGGCGGAGACATGAAAAATAACCTTGATCTGATACACAAGATTCTCAATACATCGCTGGGTGAAACGTATCTGGGGGTGGAACAGCACCGCTTCGCCCTGGCCGCCCCCTCGAAGGGAGAAAATGAAATCTGTGCGGGCGCGGCCTGCCTCTTTCTGTTCTGTCTCTTTAAACCAAATGATTCCCATGCTTTAAGACGGGAAATGATCAGCTGGGACAGGATATTTGAGCTTGTTTCCCCGACTGCTCCCCTTCGGTGATCTCACTGACACCATTTCCACCAAATGAGGAAACAAAAAACCAAGGTGGACAAAACCATATCGGGCCCCCTATAATCTATCTATGAAAAAGCTTGACGCCACCAACCGCCTGATCCTCAAGATCCTGCAGAAGGATGGATCCACCACCAACACCGAACTCTCCCGCCAGCTGGGTCTCTCCCCGGCGAGCACCCTGGAACGGGTGAAAAAACTGGAGAAAAACGGGTTTATCAGGAAGTATACCGTCCTGGTGGATCCCGAAAAGGTGGGAAAAACCTTCACCGCTTTCATCGAGATCACCATGACCGATCATTCGGCGCCGGCGCTGGAGCTTTTTCTCGAAGCGGTGAAGGAGATACCCGAGATTCTCGAGTGTCACCATGTGGCGGGGGATAAGGACTACATCCTCAAGGTGATCACCGACGATATCAAGGCCTACGAGCACCTGGCCATGGACAAGCTGGCCCATATTCCCCACATAGGCCGGATTAATACCATGATTGTTATTTCTTCAAAAAAACAGAACTGTTCCATCCCCCTGTAACACCATGAAGGAGTCAGCCATGGATATCCGCACCTCTCTGGATGCCCTCTTCTACCCGGAATCCATCGCCGTGGTGGGTGCCGCCAACAGCCCCGGCAAGGCGGGGGAGATTATCTTTCGAAGACTCCAGGAATCCGGAGTCAGACTGATACCGGTCCACCCCCGGGAAGAGCTGGTTCAGGGGATTCCCGCCCTCAGGGAGGTTTCGGCTCTGCCCGACGGGGTTGACCTGGCGGTAATCACCCTGGGGGCGGAAGCCTCGGTCAAGGCCGCCGAAGAATGCGCCGCCCGGGGGGTGAAGGTTATCATCCTGGTGGCGGGAGGCTTCGGTGAAACCGGAGAAGCGGGAAAACTCCTGGAGGAAAGACTCAAGGCTGTTCCGCAAAATTTCCCTGCCCGGCTTCTGGGACCCAATTCCCTGGGTATCTTTCTTCCCTCCAGGAACCTTGATACCATTTTCGTGGAACATGGAGATAAAGCCCTGGCAGACGGCGGGACCATCGCCTTCATTACCCAGAGCGGCTCGGTGGGAGTGGAATCCCTGGGCTACGCCAGTAATATCGGCTTCGGCATGAGGGTCTTTGTGGGACTGGGCAACAAATGCGACCTGAACGAACTGGATTTCCTGCGGTATTTCGGAAGCGATGAAAAGACCGGCTGCCTCGCCTTTTACGTCGAGAACATCGAGGGGGGCAGGACTTTTCTGGAGGAGGCTTCGGCCATCTCAACCGTTAAACCGGTGGTGGTCCTGAAGGCGGGCCGAAGCGATGCCGGCACTGCCGCGGTGAGTTCCCACACCGGCCGGCTGGCCGGTTCTGACAAGGTGGTGGGCGGAGCCTTCCGCCAGTACGGCCTGCAGCGGGCCCTGGACGATGAAGAGCTCTCCGACGCCTCCCGGGCCCTTTCCCTGCTGTCACCTCCCCGGGGGAACCGGGTGGCGGTGATTACCGCCGCCGGGGGTTACGGTGTCATGGCGGCGGACTACATCGAAGAACGAAGCCCCCGGGCCGCCCTGGAAATGGCGGTCCTTTCCCCCGGGACAGAAGCACGATTGAAGGAGGTGAATCTCCCCTTTGCCTCCTGCCATAATCCCGTGGACATCACCGCCAGCGCCGGAGACGACATCTATCTGGCCACCCTGGATGCCCTGCTGGAGGACCCCGGGGTGGACATGGTGCTCTGCATCAGTTTTTTTGCCCCCCCGGGTATCACCGACGGTCTCATCGACGGCATCGCCGCACGGGTAAAGGGTTCAGACAAACCCATCCTCGTTTTTACCCAGTACGGCCCCTTCACCGATGGATACCTGAAACGTTTTTACCGGGCCGGTGTACCGGGCTACCCGTCTATTCTGAGAGCCGTCCGGGCCGCCCGGTTCCTGGTGGAACGGAAGACCATCCTGGATGTCAAGAAAGGGGTGAACCCATGAATCTGGAAACCTGGCTGGAAAATTTGAAAACACCGGGCAGACCCGATGAGTTTGAGTCCAAGGCGCTTCTTTCCTCCCGGGGGATTCCCGTGCCCCGGGGACGGCTCTTCACTCCGGAAGACGTTGAAAACGGCCCCTGGCAGGATCCGGGCCTCCCCTTTCCCTGTGTGGCCAAGGTATGTGACCCGGAGATTCTGCACAAGACCGACAGGGGCGGAGTGGAGCTGGGGCTTACCGCCGAAACCTGGCGGGCCGGGGTAGCCGCCCTGGCATCCCGGTTCCCCGGCAGCAACGTCCTCCTGGAGGAACAGCTGAAGTACCGGGGTACCGAGTTCATCATAGGCGCCCTGGTGGACCCCCTCTTTGGTCCGGCGGTTATGTTCGGGGCCGGGGGGATTCTCACCGAACTGTACAAGGATGTGACCTTCCGGCTGGCCCCCCTGGACGAAGGCGAAGCCCGGCGGATGCTCACGGAGCTGACCATTTCGGAGGTGCTTCAGGGGTATCGGGGAAGCCTGATGGACCTGGACAGCCTGGCTGCCATCGTTGCCGGAGTAAGCCGGATCATCACTGACCTGGGGCCGCTGTTTAATCAGCTGGATATAAACCCCATCGTTTTCGACGGCAGCGGCTGGGTTGCCCTGGATGCGGTCCTGGTCATTCAGGATTCCTGAGACCCGGGGATAATCCGGATTTCCGCCAGGCTGCTTTTTCCGTCGATCTTCACCGACAGGGGATTTTCAAACCTCACCACCCGGATGCACTCCTCTTCGTAGATGGCTTCCCGTTTATCAAGCTCTTCATGATTGAACAGGCCATCCCCGATTTCCGGGTTTATGGTAAGGTAGCCGCAGCCCAGGGAGGTGATGTTCTGGAAGAAGTGGGTACCCTGGCTCGGTTCCACCCGGAAATCCCGGGTCCCCGATTCCACAATCACCTTGGCGCAGGAGATATCCCCCCAGGCCAGGGGGATGCCCAGCCAGGGATCGGTGGAGCCGAGGCGGCCCGGAACAACGAGGATGTAATTCAGCCCTTCCTCATCGTAGCGGGCGTTGATTTTTTGAAGAACGGTTCCCAGACTCTTCATTTTCATGCGGTCAAACAGGGAAGGTTTAACGTACACCACATCATGAATATCCCGGTAAACTCCATTTCCCAGGGCTTTGTAGGCATACAGCAGAGCGTCCTCCGCAGGGGGGCCCTCCAGATGAGTATCGCTCTGTTCGGTATTCTCCACCACGGGACGAATCTGAAGAAAGCTGAACTCCACATCGTCGGTTTTACCCACCGGCCAGTTAACGGCAAATTCGATTTCGATGGGGCAGTTCATCACCCGCTGTCCCAGGGATAACAGGGAGATGAGGATCTCCGGAAGGGGAACGGCCCCGTATTTCAACAGCCCCGCCATGGTGATCACCCGCTGACCCGGACGGTTGACCCCGTCCCGAATCCTTTCTTCGGCAAAATCATAGGTGGAAGCCACCTGGTTGAGGGATCCATTGCCGTCGGCCCGCTGGATGTCCAGGTTCAGCATGATCCGGCACTTCTCCTGGACGATGCAGAAGCTCTGGGCCTGAAGATTCAGGGCGAAAAAGGTTTTCTGAGTATCCGACAGAGCGGTCTGAGGATCGGAAAGCTGCATCACCTTCCGGGGATAGGCGGGAGAAAACCGCAGGGGGGTTCCGCCGTCCACCACGGTTTTACCCAGACCAAAAGCCACCTCGGCAATGCCGTCTTCGGCCTTCTCGGGAGGGATAGCGTAGAAATTCAGGGACCGGGCGATGCCGGAAACCTGGGGATAAAACCAATCACCGTAAATACTGCCTGACACTTCCTGGATGATCACCGCCATCTTCTCATCTTCCACGATGTTGTTGGTGGATTTCATGTAGCTCTTGCTGTGACTGTAGTAGGTGGAGGCATAGACCGCCTTGATCGCCTCAATAAGCTGTTCCGCCCGCACCTCCGAATCCCGGGCGGTATTGGGAATCATGTAGGTGGCGTAGATTCCCGCAAAGGGCTGATGGTGGCTGTCCTCCAGGAGGCTGGAGGACCGCACCGCCAGGGGGGTGGTGATCTCCTTCAAAATAGCATCGATATCGTTGTGATATTTACGGGGCATCACCGCCCGGGAAAAAGCCTGGTTGATCTTTTCGTCATCCATCTCTTTAAGGGCAATTTCGTAAAGATCATTCAGCGCCATGAACTCATCGAAAACCTGGGTGGTGAGGACAATGGTCCGGGGAATGGAAATGGTGACCCCGGGGAAACGGCGGGTCATCTGGTTTTTCTTGAGCTCCTGATCGATAAAGGCGAGTCCCCTGCCCTTGCCTCCCAGGGAACCCGCCCCGATGCGGCTGAAATAGGTGAGCTCGTCAAAACGGTTGCGGTCAAATTCGGCGATGACACCCCGTCCCCGGTGCATCCGGAAATCCTGAATGGACCGCAGGATAAATTCCCGAAGCTCCTGGAGAGATTCAAAATCCTCCCGGGATACCTGCCGGATCTTCTGGGCCAGTCCGAAGAGGGCCCGGGCCCTGAGCCATCGGGAAAAATCTTTCCGGTTCACGTGGTAGGCAAAAATCTCTTCACTTACCGTCGAGAGGGTCCTCTGCAGCGACTTGAGATCCCTGGCGTAGCCAATGGCCGTTTCGGTATCGGGATTACGGAAGATAAAATCACCAAAGCCGTATTCCGAGCGGATATAGGTCTCCAGGTCTTTCAGGAGGGTCCGGGACTGTTTATGGAGAAAGTCCGCTCCCTTGGCATGAACATCCGACTGATGGGAAAGGTTGGAAGACTGAACAAGGATGGGTAAATCCTTGTTTTCGGCGCGAATATGGTCACAAAGAAGAAGGCCCGCCCGTTCGTTGGTCTCTCCGTCTTTTTTATACGTCACATCGGTGATGACACCCAGAACCTGATCCTTGAACTTTTCGTAGAGTTCAATGGCCTCTTCGTAGGTCACCGCCAGAAGAATCTTGGGCCGCCCCCGCATCCGCAGAGTCTGTTCCCACTCGTTCAGCCCCTCTTTCATGGCGTTCCGGGCCTGACGAATCAGGGTTTCATAGATCATGGGAAGATAGCTGGAGTAGTACCTTACCGAATCTTCCACCAGAATGATGCACTGAACCCCCAGTTCGGTGACATCCCGCTCCCGGTTCATATGGTCTTCCATGAGCTTCACCATGGCCAGCATCACGTTGGTGTTGCCCTGCCAGGAAAAGATCAGATCCAGGGGGTTATCGTGGCTCATCCTGAGAACCCGCATGGTTTCCTTGGTGGACAGGGGGGTCAAGAGAACCACCGGCTTTTCAGGGTAGGTATTCTTTATATCCTGGGCCACCTCCAGGGCGGTGGCCTGGCCGACGCTGAGCATGACTATCACCAGATCGAAGTACTGGATCTTGAGCTTTTCCATGGCATCCTGGGCAGTGGATGACTGGACAAACCGCGGCGGATACCGGAGACTCAGGGCCACGTACTCCTGAAACAGCTGTTCGTCAATGCGGCCGTCCTCCTCCAGCATGAAACGGTCGTAGTCGCTGCAGATAAGAAGAATTTCCCGGATCCGTTTTGACATCAAATCCTTGAAGGGAGAATCGTTGTTATGGCTGTAGGCCTGGCTGAGCTCTTCAATCATCTTCTTCATACCACCAGTATAGTAGAGTTCTTAAGGAATTAAGAGTCCCCGGCGGGAAAATCATCATCAAGGAATGGCCTGCGGTTTATCCTTCTATCCGCGATAATGGTTTCCAAAAATTCTGATCGATATACTTATAAATCTTTACAGGAAAAGCAGTTGTTTCTATTCGTAGTATCTTGTGGCGGAATCCTGCTGATTTTACGATGACTCCCGTATGATAAATTCCTAATTAAACAAAATCTCCCCGGAATGTATACAATTAATAAAGTTCATCCCTTGACTGTTTAATTCAATCGTCCTAAGGTAAATCATATCTGTTCATATGAGGGTAAGTATGTACAATCGAGAAGCATTTATTGCCGAGCTTGAGCAAAGGAATCCTGGAGAACCCGAGTTCATTCAGGCGGTCAGTGAAGTGCTGGAATCCGTGATCGACGTGGTCAACAACGATCCGGAGTATCTGGGCGCTCAGATTCTGGAAAGAATCACCGAACCCGACCGGGTGTTCATCTTCAAGGTGGAATGGGAAGACGACCAGGGTAAAATCCAGGTCAACAAAGGGTACAGGGTGCAGTTCAACAACGCCATCGGTCCCTACAAGGGAGGTCTTCGGTTTCACCCCAGCGTGACCCTGGGGACCCTGAAATTCCTGGGTTTTGAGCAAATCTTCAAAAACAGCCTCACCACCTTGCCAATGGGTGGCGGTAAAGGCGGTTCAGATTTCAACGCCAAGGGGAAATCCGACGCTGAAATCCTGCGGTTCTGCCGCTCCTTCATGACGGAGCTTCAGAAATACATCGGTCCCGAGACCGACGTACCTGCCGGAGATATCGGTGTGGGAGCCCGGGAAATCGGGTACCTCTACGGCCAGTACAAACGGATCCGGGGCGAAAACACCGGCGTTCTCACCGGTAAAGGCCGCACCTGGGGAGGTTCTCTTGTCCGACCCGAAGCCACTGGTTTCGGTGCCATCTATTTTGCCGACAGTATGGTCAAAGCCAAGGGCGATACCCTGACCGGGAAAACCGTGGCGGTCTCCGGTTTCGGTAACGTGGCCTGGGGGGCCTGCATGAAAGCCACCGAACTGGGCGCCAAAGTGGTAGCCATCTCCGGTCCCGATGGTTTTGTTTACGACGAAGCGGGCATCTCCACCCCTGAAAAATGGGATTACATGCTCAAACTCCGCTCCTCCAACAACGATGTGGTGGCCCCTTACGCCGAAAAATTCGGCGCTAAATTCTTCGCCGGGAAGAAGCCCTGGGAACTCAAGGTGGATATCGCCGCCCCCTGTGCCTTTCAGAACGAACTTAACGGCGCCGACGCGGACCAGCTCATCGCCAACGGTGTCCAGTACGTGGTGGAGGTCTCCAACATGGGCTGTACCACCGATGCGGTGAACAAGTTTATCGCCAAAAAGGTTCCCTTCGGCCCCGGCAAGGCGGTCAACGCCGGCGGTGTGGCCGTATCGGGCCTGGAAATGTCCCAGAACTCCCTGAAATATTCCTGGGAAGCCGAGGAAGTGGACGCCAAGCTGAAAAGGATCATGGGCGACATTCACGCCGCCTGTATCAAGGAAGGCACCGAAGCGGACGGTTACGTCAACTACGTCAAGGGCGCCAATATCGCCGGTTTCAAGAAAGTGGCCGACGCCATGGTGGAACTGGGTTACTAGAATTATCATTCCGGCGGAAGGGCCTTCAGGGGCCCCCGGCCGGCTTGAAAACATCCGGCCCCGGGAGCTTTTCCGGGGCCGTTTTTATCTGACTGCAATGCGCTCGACAGCAGCCTCAGCCAAAGCCGGCCGGAACCGCGGAAGGTTAAACAGCCACCACCGTCCAGACCGCTCCGTACAGCAGCGCCGTGGCGGCCAGGATGAAAACGTGGAAAATTTCGTGGAAGCCAAAGAATCCCGGAACCGGGTTGGGTTTTTTCAGGGCGTAGATCACCGCCCCCGCCGAGTAGGTCACGCCCCCCCCCAGCATGAGAAGCAGCATGGTCAGGGAACTCCGGTCGTAGAGCGGTTTGAGAGCCCCCAGGGCCACCCAGCCCATGGCCAGATAGATCCCCGTGGTGAGCCATCGGGGGGACCGGAGCCAGATCAGCTTCAGGACCAGTCCCAGGGCCACCAGGCCCCACTGCACCGACAGGATGACGATACCCCAGGTTCCTTTGAGAACCAGCACACAAAAAGGCGTATACGTCCCGGCGATCATGAAGAAAATGGAAATATGATCCAGGGTGCGCCAGAGGCTCTTCTCGTTCTCCTTCTTCTTGTTGTAGTGGTAGAGGGCGGAGGCGGAAAACAGCAGGGTTACGCTGAGGCCGTAGACGATGAGGGAGACTACTTCACCGGCGGTGCGGCCGCTGCGCAGGATGAGCAGGGCTGCGCCAAAGGGCGCCAGGAGAGCCCCAGCCAGGTGGGTCAGGGCGTTTACCGATTCTTCGCGTTTAAGTGGTTTCATGGGTTAGATCTGGTGATTAATGTATTCACGAAGGGCTCTATTCATCAAAGTCTGATATCCCATTTTTTCCTCACTGGCCTTTTTTTTAAAATAGAGAATAACATCATCGTCCAAACGGATGGAAGTGGAAACCTTTTGGGGCTGATAGAATCGTCCCCTTATACCCCGGGAAAAGTCGTATTCCGGAGCGGCTTCAAAAACATCTTCAGATTTCTTCATATTGTCTTCTTTCATTTACCGTCGCCTCCCTGGCGGAAATAATACGGATTACTTCTTCCCCTTCTTCAGAGAAGAAGAGATGGGCCACAACCACCAGCTTTCTTTTCCCGGTCTGACCTAAAGTTATCCACCGCTCTTCAAAATAGGAGAACCTGTAGTCCAGCAGGGAAAGATGAAGGGGATCAAAAAAAACCTCTTTAGCTTCTTCGAAGGAGATCCCATGTTTGCTTAAATTAGTTCTTTCCTTGTGCTCATCCCACTCAAAAAGCATGGGTAAATATAATCATTTGTATTTACGTTGTCAATACATTTTCAGTTCCATGTTTGAAATTGGCTCAAATCACCCCCATCTCTTGGCCCACCTTGACGAAGGCCGCCACCGCCTTTTCCAGATCTTCCCGGGTATGGGCGGCGGAGAGCTGGGTGCGGATCCGGGCCTGGCCCTGGGGCACCACGGGATAGGCGAAACCGATGACGTAGACCCCTTCGGCCAGAAGACGGTCCGCCATCTCCAGGGCCAGGGGCTCTTGATAAAGCATCACCGGAACAATGGCGGTGTCCCCCGCCAGAACGGTGAAACCCGCATCGGCCAGGGCCTTGCGGAACCAGGCGGCGTTTTCTTTGACCCGGCCCAGGAGCTCACCGGAAGCGGAAAGAAGATCCAGGACCTTCAAAGTAGCCCCCGCCACCGCTGGGGGGACGGTGTTGGAAAACAGGTAAGGCCGGGATCGCTGCCGCAGCAGTTCGATGATCTCCCGGCGGCCCGACGTGCAGCCCCCGGAGGCTCCCCCCAGGGCTTTGCCGAAGGTGGTGGTTACCAGATCAACCCGTTCCTGAACCCCCCAGTACTCCGGGGTCCCCCGGCCGGTGGGGCCGATATAGCCGGTGGCGTGGGAATCGTCCACCATCACCAGGGCGCCGTATTTATCCGCCAGGTCGCAGATATCCTTGAGTTTGGCCATATCGCCGTCCATGCTGAACACCCCGTCGGTAGAGATCAGCCGGTACCGGCTGGAAGAGGCCTCCTGGAGGCACCGCTCCAGATCGGCCATGTCGGAGTGCTTGTACCTGAACCGGGCGGCCTTGCAGAGCCTCACCCCGTCGATGATGGAGGCGTGGTTCAGGGCGTCGGAGATGATGGCGTCCTCGTCGTTGAGGAGGGGCTCGAAGAGGCCGCCGTTGGCGTCGAAGCAGGCGGCGTAGAGGATGGTATCATCGGTGCCCAGGAACCGGCTCACCACCTCCTCCAGTTCCTTGTGAATCCCCTGGGTGCCGCAGATGAACCGGACCGACGACAATCCGTAGCCCCACCGGTCCATGGCCGTCTGGGCCGCCTTGATCACTTCGGGATGGCTGGCCAGGCCCAGGTAGTTGTTGGAGCAGAAGTTCAGCACCCCCGGATGGGTGTGGGTATCGATTATCCCCCCTTGAGGGGAAGTGATGATTCTCTCGGTCTTAAAAAGTCCCGATTCCCGAAGATCTTCGAAAAAATCCTTCAGATCTTCCTTCATGGATCCCATCATGACAGGCCTCCTTTATTGTCGAACCGGGCGGTAAGCACCCGGAGCATGTCTTCGGTCATCCTGTCCAGATCATAGTCCGGTTTCCATCCCCATTCAACCCGGGCGGCGTAATCTTCCATGCAGTTGGGCCAGGAATTGGCTATGGCCTGGCGGACCGGGTCCACGTTGTAGGAAATATCGAATTCGGGGATGTACTTGCGGATGTAGGCCGCCTGTTCTTCCGGAGAGAAGCTCATGGCGGTGACGTTGAAGGCGTTCCGGTGACGGAGCTTTTCGGGATCCGCCGCCATGAGATCCACCGCCGCCTTCACCGCATCGGGCATGTAGATCATATCCAGGTAGGTGTCACCGCTTAAAAAACAGCTGTACCGGCGGTGCTTCACCGCCTCGTAGTAGATCTCCACGGCGTAGTCGGTGGTGCCCCCTCCGGGCATGGTGACGTTGGAGATGATCCCCGGATAACGGACCCCCCGGGTATCCACCCCGTACTTGTGATGATAATAGTCGCACAGCAGCTCCCCCGCCACCTTGGTGATCCCGTACATGGAAGTGGGACGCTGGATGGTATCCTGGGGGGTGAAATTGCCGGGAGTGGTGGGCCCGAAGGCGCCGATGGAACTGGGGGTGAAGACGGCGCAGCCCTCCTGCCGGGCCGCCTCAAGGACCGTCATGAGGCCGTTCATGTTGATGTTCCACGCCGCCTGGGGCCGGGCCTCGGCGGTGGCCGAAAGCAGGGCTGCCAGATGATAGACGGTTTTTACCCGGTAGCGGCGGATCAGACCGATCAGCTCATCCCCGTTGCTGCAGTCGAGCCTGTGAAAGGGTCCTGCCTCGATAACCGCATGGTTCACATCGTCCCGGATGTCGGTGACCACCACATTGCCGGCGCCGTACCGGTCCCGTAAGGTCACCGCCAGCTCGGAACCCAGCTGCCCCAGGGCGCCTGTTATCAATATCGCCATATCGTACTCCTGTAACCCGCGATTTCATTGACAATCGGAGTCGGCCGTATTAAAATATCACTATATCAAATCTGTTTCATTATAATGAACACACAGGGAGTTGTCAAAAGAAATGGAAACCGTGAACCCCCCGATGATTGGTAAAAATATCCAGGCCCTGCGGAAAAACCAGGGAATGACCCTGAACATCCTTTCGGAAAAGAGCGGCGTTTCCAAAGCCATGCTCTCCCAGATCGAGTCGGACAAGGTGAATCCCACGGTGGCCACGGTCTGGAAGATCGCCCAGGGCCTGGACGTGGAGATAAACTCCCTGTTAGAGGGGGCGGGCCAGCCCCATCGTAAGTTCAAGGTGGTCAGGCAGGAAGAGCTGACCACCCTGGATACCGACGAAGAAGGACTTCACATCAAGGTCCTCACCCCCTTGAGCATGTCTGAAGACCTGGAGATGTACCTGCTCACCTTCGCCTCAGGGGGAAAACTCGATTCGGCCCCCCACTTTCCCCGAACCCTGGAGTTTCTCACCGTCTTCTCCGGCCGGGTCCGGGTTACGGCGGGGGATAATGTATCCGATCTGGGGCCGGGTGACTTCATCCGGTACCACTGCGACATCGAACATACCATTGAAAACCGGGGTGAAAGCGATGCGGTGGTGCATATGGTGGTGAGGTTTGTGCGGCAGGGGTGGTAAAGGATTTAGCCTGCTTGACTGAGCCAATTACAAAAATCGGTTATTTTTGTAATTGGCTTCGAAGAAAAATTGTCAAGCACTTCGTATTTCATTACACTGTAATAACTTGACAATCTACAATCCCAAATAATTCTTTAAACTAACCCCAGGATAGTGTGGCGAGATTTCTTGAAAAACGCAACAAATAAGTGTATGTTAAGTGCATGGAGGTTTACATGGCCGTAAAAACCATAACCATCGACATGGAAGCGTACAACCTGCTGGCGGCTGAGAAAAAAGGAACCGAATCCTTCAGCAAAGTAATTAAGAGAACCCTGGTAAGTGAAGGTAAAACCGCCAAAAGTTTCCTGGATCACCTTGACATGATCACCCTGGCACCGGACACCCTTGATAAAATGGATGAACTGATAGGGGCCCGAAAAGAATCTTATGCGGACTCCCCCGCCCTGAACACCTCGGAAATGGAAAACTGATGCTTCTGGACAGCTGTTTTTGTATAGACCTGTTCAGGGAGAAAGCCCGGGGGCAGTTTGGTCCCGCCCAGAGAAAACTTGCTGAACTGGAGGAAAGAAAAATCTATCTATCCCTCTTCAGCCTCTGTGAATTAAAATCGGGAGCCCTGCTTTCACGAAACCCCCAAGCTGAACTTCGTAAGGTAGAGCTTCTCACAAACTTTGCCGAAGTAATCTATCCGAATACCAGTTTCTCTGTCATTTACGGTGAACTGGAAGCCCACCTCCGGCATAACGGCCAACCCATTCCCGTGATGGACCTGCTTATCGCCGTTACCGCCAAGGCTGAAGGACTCCCTCTCCTGACAAAAGATTTAGACCACTTCAGACGGATACCCGGGCTGGTGGTGGAAGGTTATTAAACCTTAGGTTTTCCCAAGTCGATTCTCTTATCTTCACGTGCAATAATGAATAAAAACTCTTCCTGATAGTATATATACTGTGAGCCAATTTCAAAAATCGGTTATTTTTCAAATTGGCTTCGAAGAAAAATTGTCAAAAAACTAATGATGACAGGAGATCATGATGTTTCTATTAGTCACCCTCGGAACAGCGGCCTTTTTAATCGCTTTTATTCTGATTTCACGGATCTTTGGACGAAAAGTCCCCCTGCTGCCCTACCGCCTCGCCTTGATCATCCTGGTTTCTCTCATCTGCGGATGGATTTTCTGGCTCATACGGCCCGCCGTGGGTTTCCGTTTTCCCGCCCTCTGGATCTGGACCGGAATCATCCTCGTCACGGGAGCCCTTTTCTGTACCCGGGATGAAAATGATTATGGGCTTTTTATCCCCTTCGGTGTTTTTCTTCTGGCACTCCTGGTTTTTTCCGTTTACAGCGGAAAGATGACCCAGGCCGGCCGTTACAGGGACCTGCTGGCCGGCCACATCACCCAAACCGAAGCCATCGATTTTACCAAGGACATTGCCCCCATCGATCTGAATAACCTGCGGGTGGTGGATCAGAAACTGGCCCGGCAGCGGGGAGCCACATTGATAGAGAGCATCGCCGGCCTGGGCTCCCAGGTGGAGCTGGGAACGATGAACATTCAGAATCTCAACGGCGAGTTCGACATTATCACCGGGGCGGGGGCCTCCCGCAGGCTGAAATTTGATAACGAACTGGTATGGGCGGGGGTTCTCTATCCCTCCGGACCCTTTCGGGAAAAAACCACCCCCGGATATGTTATCGTTTCGGCCCTGGATGCGGGCCGTGCCTTCTTTGTCACCGCCGTGGGCGGGGAAAAACTGGCGGTCAAATATTCCACGGGTCACTATTTCGGTAATAACCTGGTGCGCCACCTTCGTTCAAACGGATATCTCACCAGAGGAATTGCCGATTACACCTTTGAACTCTCCGACCAGGGCAAACCATATTATGCGGTAACCCTGTTTCAAAAACAGATAGGCTGGAACGCCCCCGAAGCGGTGGGGGTGGTGACCGTGGATGTTCAAAGCGGTGAAATCAAGGAGTATACCATCGATGACGCCCCGGCCTTTGTAGACAGGATCCAGCCGGAAGCTTTTATTGAAAAGCAGCTTAATTACTACGGCCGTTTTGTTCATGGCTGGCTTAACAGCTGGCTGAAAAAGAAAGACGTGCAGTCCAAAACCGCCGGAACCTCCCTGGTCTATTCCGACGGCCAGGCGTATTTCTATTCCGGCATGCAGTCCGCCGGTTCCGACCGGGGCACCTCCGGATTTGTGCTGGTCAATACCAGAACCAAAGAAACCAGACTGTACAGAATAAGCGGCATCACCGAAGACAGGGCCGGCGAAGCCCTGGAGAATGCCAAAGGCGTGAAAGAGGCTGGTTACACTTCCACCCCCGCCATCCTCTACAACATAGGCGGCCGGGCGGTGTATTTCGCCACCCTGAAAGGCTCGGACGGCCTGGTGAAGATGTACGGCTTTATCTCCATCAGCAACGAACAGATCCTGGGCGTGGGAACCAGTGTCCGGGAAGCCCTCCGGGCCTTCGAGACCGCCCTGATCAACGCGGGAGACCCCCTTTCCCTGGATTCGGTGGTCCAGGAAACCGCCGTTGAGGCGGTAGTTTCTGCGGTGGCCAGGGAAACCCTCTCCGGAATGACCTACTATTACCTGATGCTCGAAGGATATGCGGGGATGGAATTTCTCGGCAGCAGCGACACCTTCAAAGAACTCAAGTGGACCAGGCCCGGAGACAAGGTGGAAATCGTGTATCCCCAGGGAAGCAGGGAAACGGTTACCATAAGAGCTTTTAACAACAAGGCGGTCGATTTGATTCCGTGATTATTCCCCGAGAATCCGGAGGCTCCCCCGGATGACTCAGACCCGCCCCTTCAGATACGCCTGTCGGAGGGGCTCGGGGAACTTCTCGATGGCATAGCGGAGCATGGTCCGGGGCATCTTGTTATACCGGGTTTTGAGAAAAACCTCTTCGGCGGCCCTGTCCCGGTTGCCGATCTCCCGGATCATCCACCCCACCGCCTTGTGTATCAGGTCGTGGGGATGATCCAGGAGCCTTTCCGCCAGGACGAAGGTCTTTTCGAACTGCCCCGCCCTTATGAAGGCGAAGGTGGCCATGACGGCGATGCGCTGTTCCCAGAGATTTGATGAGGCGGCCAGGCGGTCAAGCACCGGCATGTCTTCGGGATGTTCCAGCAGCCAGGCCCCCAGGATGAGGTGGGCGCTGCAGTCCACCAGATCCCAGTTGTTGATTCCCGCCGTATGGGCCAGGTAGAAATCCGCCAGGGCCCGGCGGCCCTCTTCGGACTGTTTCCTGTCTTTGCATTGTTCGGCCATGACGAGCAGGGCGCAGTGGCGGTGTTCATGGATGGGGGATGTTAGAAAAAGGTCGAGTTCTTCCAGGGTAAGATGACGGTACTCCTTCGCCAGTTTCCGCTGCACCGGCACGGGAACCCCGATGAAGGTGTCCCCTTCGGCGTAGCCCCCGGGTCCGCATTTGAAGAAGCGCATCTGGGCGGCGGCCCGCTCGGGGTTGGCGCGGGACTGGAGGGCGGCGGTGAGGGGGTGGGTGGTCATGAGGGGCTCCTGATATTACATTTTTGTATACTGATTTTATCATATCCAATGCACCGTCAACAGATCGTTTCTCATAAACAACCCAATTGATAACCGGAATTGGCCGGCCAGTGATAACCGTTTAGACTTTTTTCGCCGATAGGTGTATATTGGAGAACGATGAAATACCGTCTGATTTTAACGACCTTATTAGTTGTTCTTTCGCTCTCTTCCTGCCCCATGGGTACGTCGTTTTCTGACCTTGAAGGGATTAATCTGCTTTCTACGGATGAGCAGGCCTTTACCGGGTGGGTTATTGATTACAGCAAAACTGTCAGCTATGATTACCTTACATTTGAGAACTCCGCCGAGGCAGGCCCTGCAGGGGCCCCTTCGGTTCACCGCATGGAGATAGTGAATCTGGTACCCAACGGGGATTTTTTCGATGGGTCTACTCTGGCAGACTGGGTCCCTACGGGAGCAGCACCTAGTATCAGCGGGGGAAGATTAATCTACAACATCGCAACCGGTGACAGCATCGTTTATAATATTGGTACGGAAATCTTCGACAGTCTAATTTCTGATGGAATTTACAATATCCGTTTTAATTTTATCAGCAATACCACCGGTTCTTCCGGTTTTCAATACTCATCCCCTGTTACAGCATGGCCCCTCAGTGTCACTAACACATCGTTGATCTACCAGTTCCCCGAAGACTTTAGTTCCGATGCGGATAACAGCTTCACCCCCCATTTAACCACTAATGAATTTCAGATTGGAACCGGGGAAACCATGTCCGGCTCGCTGGATAACTTCAGAATCGCCCGAACTGATATAGAATCCTGTATTTTCATCAATATCCCTGTGACATCGGTGGACCGGCCCGATCTTGTCTCGGGAACCTACCGTTTCACCGTCTATGTAAAAAATGACCCCGGTGCGACCACCACGCCGGTACAAAACCGCATGCCCGCCTCCAGTGTTTGTCTCGGGATCTATTCTTCCGAGAATGCTTCGGTATCCAGCAAAAATGAAGTCAGTTATGGGGCGTCCTCGGCCTGGCTGGACTGGACACCCTATTCGGTGACCGGTCATATCCAGATTGACGAAGGGGCTGAAACGGCCCTTCGGCTCCGCATCAGCCCCACCGATACCCTTCGGGGGTCCTACGGCCGGGATGTGGGAAGCCTGCTTATTTCAGCCCCGAGCCTGGAATACTCTTCCACCGGCCGTTTTTAATTATCATTTAGCCACCAGTACTTTCCTGTACTCATCTATTCCGGGTGCCACCACCCTGATCAGGTAGACCCCCCGGGCCACGATCGCTCCGGAACGGTTTGTACCACCCCAGGTGAGGGTGTAATTACCCGCCCCCTGGCGGCCCCGGTGTAGAATGTCCACCAGATCGCCGGCCAGGTTGAAAACCTGCACTGTAACCATCCCCGCCTCTTCCAGTCTGTAGGTGAGAATGGTCCGGTCACCCATGCCTGGATTGATCAGGTTATTCAGGATGGTTACACCGCCGGACTGACGTCTTACATCGCGGATGGGAATAAGCCAGGGGGCCAGGGTTCGGGGATCCGCCGGATCGGTGAGGCGGGCGGCAAAGAGATCCCCCACTTTCAGGACAAACTCCACCTCAGCGCCGTTTACGATTTCCGAATCACTGGAGGGGATGAGAAAATTCCGCACCGCTCCGGTGGCGCTGACAGGATTGAGCCCTCGGGCGTCTTCGTTGGGAGTGGGAAGTTCGAAAGAAACATAAGCGGGCAGCCAGAAACCATTATCAGTAACGGAATTCGGAGGATTCACATCGTAGTAGAGCTGAACAGGGAGAGAGATATAGGCTCCCGCCGTAATGGCCGCCTGGAGGGTAATGTCCCTGTCCATGAGCCGGGAACCATCGGCACCGGTGAATTCCCTCAACGCCTGGCTGCCGGCACCGAAAGTGAGATCTTCGTGGACCCCGTCGCTGGCCCAGACTGGTTCTATGACCCCCAAACCCACATCGGTTATCCGATGCGCCACCGTCTCCAGCATCGTGTTGGAGGCTTTATCATAGATCAAATCTGCGGCGGCGGCGGTTATCGAGAGGCTCATGGCCTGGTTTGCGGTGAGGGGTGATGACAGGGTCAGGTATACTTCTACAGCTCCCTCTATGGCGCCGGCCCCTTCGGGACTTCGGCGCAGCACCGTTAAGCCCGTGGGCGGATTCTCGGGAATATCAAACAGGGTATGGTCAATATCGGTGTCCTTGGCGGCATTACCCCAGACAGGTTCCGAGAAGGTCAGATACACCCTGTCCTGCCCGACGGAACTGAGGCTCAGGTTTATCCGGGGCGGAGTTCTCTCGATGGCGGCGATGGGAACCTGGGTCGAAGCCAGGAGGTTGCCCGCCAGATCAGTAATATAGGCTCCGGTATGATCATAGAAAAGGTATAGTTCGGACAGGAGGCCCCAGGGATGGCCTGTATCCTGAAGGGTCAGGGTGAAATATGAATCATTATCATTCGGAGGTACATCGCTGTAAAGGGAGGTATCACCCACCGACGTATCGAAACCGGTATTGTAGCTGTTGGTTAAAGGGGTGACCCCCACTTCTTCCACGGTAAACGCAAGGTGTTCGGTTAACACGTCGCCGGGGTAATTGAAGGTGGTATCCCTGATTCCTTCGTTAGCTCGGGTGTTGGGATGAGTCAATAAGGGATCGGGACCATTCAATTCCTGGGGATCCCAGACACCATCAACCTGGGGATTTAAACCAGGGTCAGAGGCATTGGAATAATCCAGGCTCGAATTATCCAGGATATGAAACTCGAGCCTGTCGATCAGCTGGGTGACCGTGGTTGCCCGGGAAACAATTTCATAGCTGGTGATCGTGTTGGGATCATCGGCAAAGGTGACGGTGTAGCTGGAGAAGGTGGGAGGGTCTACGTCCCAACTGGGAAGAAATTCGGCGTTGGCAGGACCGGGAGTAAAGGCTGCGGGGTTGATGGTGTAGTCGACAGGGTTGCCCTCGGCATCAGTTAAAAAGTCGTTAGGTAAAACATCTATGGTTGTTGCATCCGCCGGATCGGGTACCATGGAATGCCAGCCGGGAAAGAGCTCATCAGAAACGGCCCCCCCCTCCTGATAGCCTGAAAGATAGATCCGCAGCTCCTGGTCGTTGTTAGCAAAAGGGTTGGTTCCGGCATCACTGTCGAAGCGGTATAAACCATTGGCTGGTGAAAGGCCGGTCCGCCAGCCCCGGACCATGGGACCGGTACCAGAGGGATCGTCGTAATCAAAGAAGCCGAGGACCCTTACGTCTCCGCCGTTATTAAGGATATCACCGCCGTATTCGCCGGCACCGAAACTGAGTTGTGATCTGACATTTTCCGCTGTAGGGGTCGCTGCAGAAAAAGCAGGATCAGTTCCGATATCGACGGGTTCGGAGTAGTAAAGGTGGAAATAGTTGTGGGCGTCGTACCATCTTGTGGCTGATGTATTGTGTACCGCCCGGCCATAGGTGATGGTGTGGAGGACGGGGCCGCATTCGTCGGTGGTAGCGGTGAAGGTATCTTTTCCATTTTCTGTATAGTTCCATACAGGATTCTTCCCGCCGGCATCCCAGAAAGTCCCCTTCAACCAGGAGAGATCCGGAATTGTTCCCGTGTCGGGCGTACCCAGTGAATTGGTACCCGTCCCAGAAACAGAGGAAGTTAATCCGGTTGCATCGGTAGCCCAGGTTTCGCCGCTCGCGACGATGTAGAATGTGGTCAGATCGTCCTCATCGTCGGTGTCAGACCAGGTAAAAGGCAGGGCGTCAGGTGTGGCGTCGGAGTTGTCAACATAGGCAGTCGATACGGTAAAGGGGTCATTGGTTGCATTCCCCGTCCGGTCAGTATAAGCGTTATTCACCATTGCCGATATTTCATCATTTGAGTTTTCAATAGGTTCGTTGAAAGTTATCCGGATAATATTGTCCTTGACGATTTCCGCGGAAACAATATACGGGGCGATAAAATCCCAACCAAGCTGAGGAATCGTATGGTCATAGACCTGATTGTCGCCACCATCGGTGACTTTGTTGTGAAAATGCTGTAAACCGTCCGGTTCGGCGGCTGAGATATTTCCGCCGGACACCTGGGAATGAGAAACTGTCATGTTAAAAGCTACGGCATAAGGCAAACCAAAAGGTGGGTTTAGCCGGGGATTAGATGAGGAATTGTCCTGGACGTTTAATGTCCAGTCCGCTGAGCCTTCCATGTCGGTACCGTTGACGTAGAAATTGCCTCCGACAGTGATGGTAGAGCCAGCCAGGTCAGTAAACGCCGCATTAGTATCATTATCGAAAAGGCCCGTTAATAGAGTATAACCGCCGCCCCCGGGGTAATACGCTAGCGCAGGGGCAGACGGATAGGCAAACTCATTGGCTGCTGGTCCGCGGTCGTCGTCGTCCGGATCGTATACTGATGTTGACTGGTCTCCGAAAACAGCTAAATCTGTTCCAGCAATTAATGAGAATCCCGCAAGATCCAACTGTCCTCTATAAAAAACAACCCGGTTAACGGTGGCCACATCGGCTGAGAATGTTATTTTACGAGTGGCTGCAAAGTCAAAATAAACCTCGTTAAAGAAAACCTGAGGAAAAACACCTGCAACAGTACCTATATCGAGATCAGCATTTATGTTCCGGATAACTACGGCCTGAGAATTGCTGATATAAGATTGCTCCAATCCAGATTTATAAAAACCCTCCAACCCACTGGTACTTTCCAGAAAAATCCAACCGTAGGCTTCCACTTCCACTATACTGATTGTTCCATAGGTATCTGAATCTCCTATTCCATTCAGTGATACGGAATCAGAAGTAATCGTGAGGGAATTAATCTGAGTCGAATCTCCTATCACATCCTGAATATCAACGACACCAGCCGGATTGCTGACGGCCACATTGTTGGTTGCAGTAATTACCAGATCTCGGGCAGGACCGGGAATATCATCATTAACCGTACCGATAATTGTAATCGCCCCCCCGGTACCCGCACCGCCATTAGTACTGTCAATAAAAACATTATCTGCAAGGACTATATTCCCAGTCATTGTTATAGATCCTGATTGGCTGTTTAAATCCGCTATAACGCCAGGCGCCCCGATTGTAATCGTCGTGGCGGTTAGATCCAGGTTTCCCGTTCCGGAATCAATGGGCGCGGTAGTGGAAATACTTCCAGCAGTTACATCGATCGATCCAGCACCATTTGCCGTGAGAACATCGGATACGGTAATCAGTCCGGTGCTTGAAAAAATTATGCTTCCCGTTACAGTAAGTCCGGTAGAAGTGATTGTACCGATATCGAATCCCGTATTGTCCAGAAAACTGACGCTTCCAGTGTTCCCTGCCAAGGTAGTAACCGCATTAACTGATGTATTTAGAGTATACACACCACCGGCTCCCAGTAATTCCATACTCGATGCCGCGATGATTCCGCTCTGAACCACCGTTCCATTGGTTCGCAAACTCGCATCGGTGTCCGTGTTGATTCCCGCCACCGTAAAACCTGCGTCATTCCGGTAATCCACCGTATTCAGCAACGCGTTGTCCGCATCCAGAATGTCCACGGTATTGTTCTGAGTGTTCAGCGTATAGATCGCCGTTCCCCCTCCGCCGTTACTCGTCAGGGTCAACGTCCCCGTATTCGTAATCGCCCCCGTCTGGGTCACCGTTCCG
>Ga0334882_1001129_pt1 | contig 33996 bp, 23 predicted proteins | sample GraSluR1_MG_5_FD_207226 | JGI IMG/M metagenome (GOLD analysis project Ga0334882, IMG submission 207226) | Sludge microbial communities from methane-producing bioreactor in Wageningen University, Netherlands - Granular Sludge_15_04-R1 | ecosystem: Engineered > Bioreactor > Anaerobic >... | reverse complement strand
CCTTCAGGTACCAGCGATTTTTGAACTCTTCCCGCACTTCCTCGTAGGTCTGCTTGGCAAAGATTCCCTGAAAAATCATATCAGCCGCCTTAGGAGCCCACCACTCCCACTCATTTGTTCCTTCGATATTAACCACCACGACCACCTCTTCAGCCGGATCCTGGCTGTTGTAGGGGGCATAGGCAGCAAACCAGGAGCTCCAGCGATCTTCAAAACCCACTTCTCCGGTACCCGTTTTACCGGCCACCTCAGTGGCTCTGGTTGTGATAACCCACCGGGCGGTGCCGTCGGTTATGACACCACGAAGATAATCACGCATCAACGAAAAAGTTTCTTCCCTGATGGCAGAATCGTGAAGAATTTCAGGTTCTATGGTTTCTAACAATAGACCTGTAACAGGATCCCTGACTTCTTTAAGAATATGAGGCCGGTAAATGTGTCCCCCGTTAACAATCATGGCAAAGGCATTGGCCACTTGAAGGGGTGTAACACTCATGTATCCCTGCCCGATTGATGTATTAACGGTATCTCCTCCCACCCAGCGGGAATTGTATGTTTGAAGCTTCCAGCTGGGACTGGGAACGAATCCACGGATTTCTCCCGGAAGATCAATTCCGGAAACATCTCCGAAACCAAATCTTCGGGAATAATCGATAATTCTTTCAATCCCCAGGTATTCGGTTCCCATGGTATAAAAGAAAACATTGCAGGATTCTGCCAACCCCTGAGCCAAATTCAAGGGACCGTGTCCTGCCGCCACGTGACACTTAAAGGTTCGGTCGCCGTACCATATCTCCCCTTCACAATTAACCGTTTGGTTCAGGGGGAATACTTCTTCTTCAATTACAGCGGTGGTCATAATCACCTTGAAGGTCGAAGCGGGCGCATAGCTTGATTGAATGGCTCTGTTTAAAAAGGGGAATCGTTTATCCAGGGACAGATTATTAAATACTTCGGTTCGCCGGTTGGTGTAAAACTCGTTTGGGTTAAACCAGGGGTAAGAAACCATGGCCAGAATTTCTCCGGTCCCCGGCTGCAAAACAACCACCGACCCCATACGATCTCCCAGGGCTTTTTCAGCCAGGGTTTGTATGTGGCGATCCAGGGTCAGAATAAGCTTCTTGCCATTTTCCGGTGGAATATCATCGATGGCAGAAGCATCGATTCTTCTTCCTTTCACATCGACGGTGCGAAAGCTGCGGCCATCGGTCCCTCTTAAAATAGAATCGTATTGCCTTTCAATACCTGCTTTTCCGATGGTTGAGTTTCTCTGATAACCCTGATTGTAAAGCACCTGAAGGTCTTCGCTGGATATGTTACCCACAAAACCTAAAAGATGCGCAATTGAACCTGTTTCCAGGTAGCTTCTGATCGGCTTATTGGTCCAGGTGACGCCGGGAAAGCTGGCTATATGCTCTGCCAGGTAGGTTATGGTATCAAATTCTACACTGTCTTTTACTTCAAGAGATTCATAGAGATGATAAGTAGAGGGTGGTATGCGATTCCGAATTTCATCCGGAGATGTTTCCAAAACCTCTGCCAGGCGGGAGTATAAACTCTCTCTCTCGTCTCTTGGAACCAGCGCGGGGGTGATGAGTACTGCGAAAGAAGGAATATTCATAACCAGAGGAACATCAAAATGGCGGTCGTATATCTCTCCCCGTTGGGCGGGAATAACAGAGGCTCTTTGAGCCACGGCGGTCGCTTTTTGCCGGTACTCCCCTCCGTGAATAATCTGCAGAGAAAAAAGATAACCGGCGTAAATCATGATAAAAAGAGAAAAAAACACCGCAAGGATGATTAATTTTCCTTTTACCTGGCCGTTGTTCTGGCTGGAAAAACCCTTAGATTCGGCCATTAACGTAGATCCTTGTTATACTCAGTAAAAACCCTCACTTTTTTGAATAGATTGTAAACAAAAGGGGCAAGAACCGTATTTAAGCCAAGTTCGATGAGAAAAAAAAGATCAAAAACAGGAAGCTTTTCTTCCAAAAAAATGAGTGACAGGGAAAATGCCAGTAATTCTTTCATGGCTGTTCCCACGATGATAAAAAGAATGGGTATGACCAGCGGATCGAGAAATATTTTTCCTTTTGTTAAACCAAAAAGGAATGAAAGAATAAGCCGGATAAGACTGTTAAAACCCAGGGGGGAAAGGCTGAGGAGGTCTTCAACAATACCGCTGGAAAATCCCATAATCTGGCCTTGAAAAGAACCCCTGGTATGGGCAGAAAAAATCATAAAGATCAAGAGAAGATCGGGAGCCACACTTTTTACCTGAAAATGACGAAACAGGGTTGTCTGCAAAATAATCAAAACGAGTGTAATAATAAAATGAATCCGGAATAAATTCCTATTCATCTAACGGTTCTCCCTTCAGGATATACACATATTCAAGTCTGTTAAATTCTATGATGGGATCAATTTTAAGTTCCAAAGAAGTTTCCCACTCTTTTCCGCCAACCGTGGTCAACGTGCCAATATAAATTTCGCGGGGAAACAGGGAATTAAGTCCCGAGGTAACAACAAAGTCTCCGAACTGTATTTCCCGGCGGGCACGTTTTTTCACGTAGTTCATCTGAAGTTCAAGGCTCTCACCGCCGCCGCCTTTTACCAGTCCTTCGTACCGGCTTGTCTGGAGCCTGGCAGCGACAAAAGAAAGGTCATCATAGATGGGTTGAATTTTGCTGGAAAAGGGACCTACTTCAATGATACGGCCCACCAGCCCCTGAAGGCCTCTGTTAAAGGCCACCACAGGCATATTTGTTTCAACACCGTCACGGGATCCTTTGTTTATTATTATGGCGCTGAAATAGTTGACAGGGTCCTTGGCGATTACTTCAGCGGGGATGAAAGTATGATTAATCATCCTGGAAAACCCAAGCTCCTGAGATAACCGAAGGTTTTCTGATTGCAGCAACCTTAAATCTTTTTCCAGTCCTTCATATTCCTTTAAACGTTCCTGAATTCCATCGTAGGCTATTTGAAGCTGACGCAGTTTGGAAATGGAATTTATCGTACCGGAAATAAAACCTTCGACCGAAGCAAAACCTTGCTGAATCACAGAAATAACTTGAAAACCCATTTCGGCCGGCTTAAAACGATGTTTTCCACTTGAAACAGAAAGGAGTACCGTGGAAATAATAAGCAAAACAATAAAGAGAGATCCCGCTTTATGAGTTTTTATGAAGGAATTGCCGCTTCTCATGGTTATCTGTTACAGGATACCCTAGGAATTCAAATTATCATAGATAGCTCTGTTTCCCATATTCTGCGTATGCTCATAATACATACCAGCCCCATTGGCCACGCAAAGGAGAGGATTTTCCGCCAGGATAACAGGCACACCGGTTTCCTTGGAGATCAGTTTGGGCAGTCCCTTAAGAAGAGATCCTCCCCCCGTCATGACGATGCCTCTTTCCACGATATCTGCGGCTAGTTCAGGGGGTGTCTGCCCCAAAGTGCGCTTGATCTCTTCGATAACTGCGGAAATGGGCTCCTGAAGGGCTTCCATTACCTCTATTGAGTCAATCTCCAAGCGCCGCGGCAACCCTGTTATGGCATCGGTTCCCTTTATCTCCATCTTCTCTATCTTCTTTTCAGGGAGGGCGTTTCCAATGGACATTTTCAGGTTTTCCGCTGTTTGCTCTCCAATGATGAGATTATGCACATTTCTCACGTGTTTAATGATGGCTTCATCAAACTCATCTCCTCCTAACCGGATGGCTTTGGTTACCACCATCCCGCCAAGGGAAATTACAGAGATTTCCGTGGTGCCTCCTCCAATATCGCAGACCATATGACCGGCTGGCTCAAATATTGGGATATTGGCTCCAATGGCCGCAGCCAGGGATTCTTCAATCACCTTCACATCTCTGGCTCCCGCTTTGTAAGCGCTTTCTTCAACGGCCCGGCGCTCCACTTCGGTAATACAGGTGGGCACACCTATAACCATCCGAGGTTTGACAAAAAGACGCCGCGGAAGAACCTGGGATATGAAATATCGTATCATTTTTTCTGTTGTTTCCAGATCAGCAATGACTCCATCCCGCAAAGGGCGAATGGCAATAATATCGCCAGGGGTTTTCCAAAGCATCTTTTTGGCATCGGTGCCAACCGCTACCACTTTCTTTGTTCCCCGCTCTACCGCCACTACCGATGGCTCGCAAAGTACTATTCCCTTACCCCGCACGTAGATAAGAGTGTTGCAGGTGCCCAAATCAATACCGATATCAGAAGAAAAAGCGTTGAACATTTTTTTGCGGCTCATAATATCTCCCAGTTGTTAATATAGTTTCAATCGAGCACCGTAGTGATACGGATTTATTTCCAGAGCCTTCCTCCACTGATATCGGGCTTTGGCAAGGTCACCCATACTTTCATATACCTCTCCGAGAAAAAAATAGGCATCCGCAGAGCTTTTATTATCAACAAGAATGCTGAGAAACTGCTCCTCAGCTTTCTGAAGGGCTCCCCTTTCACTGAAAATACGGCCCAGCAAAAACCTGCTTTTTTCTTCCACCGCAGGATCTTGAGTCTTGCTTAACGCCCAGACAAGATACTCCTCTGCCTGAAGAGTATCATCCATCTGGTAATAGGTTTGAGCCAAAACCAGATAGAGGGTATCAGTAGGCGCCCGATCAAGAGCCATCTGATAGTATTCGGCACTCCGACTATAATCTCCCAGACTGGAATAAACCAGCCCAAGATACTCATAGGTGTCCTCTCCAATATAACCGGAATTAATAGATTCTTCCAGATATTTTAACGATAAATCAAGATAGAATTTCCCCTTCTGAAAATATGCTTTGCCGAGAATATACTCCATTTTCCCCTGTAGTGGTGTAGGTTCAAGAATGAGAGCTTTGCGAAGATTAATGATTGCTAAGTCGATTAATGCCAGCCTCTCTTCCAGGGAAAACTGTCCTATTCCACGATAGAAATAAGAAAACCCATTAAACATGAGAGCTTCAAAATCAAAGGGAGATGTCAGCAGAATCTCTTCACATTTATCATTGAGGGCTTCAAAGTTTCGAACTTCCCACATGGCTTCAAGAGATTCCTGTTTTTCACCCTCTTTAACAACGGGAACCAGGGGCCGAGCCTTTTCATTTCCCTTACTGAGAAAAACAAGGATAAAAACAGCGAAAATGACAAATAATATAATAATTATAAGCCACAGCTTGCCATACCTGGGGGTTCTTTTCTGCGCAAAACGGTAACGACTTTCTGGAAGCAGCATGAAACATCCTTGCCCTTGATTTCGACAGTGAAAAAAAAGCGCAGACCTGTAAGCCGGGTTCTGTTGTTTCGCCGAAACGAAACTGGTGACCATCTATCTATTGCAGCCTACCCGGGAGTACTGAGCGGACAACTCCTCCCTTCTTGGCTTTGCTCCGGATGAGGTTTACCATGCACCCCTGGTTACCCAGGAGCCGGTGAGCTCTTACCTCACCTTTTCACCCTTACCCCGGCCGATTGAAAACTTGCGTTTCCTAACCGGCTAAGGCGGTATTTTTTCTGTGGCACTCTCTGTAGCAGGAATGAACCTGCCCCCGGGATTTCCCCGGCATCCTGTCCTAGGGAGCCCGGACTTTCCTCAGGAATATTCTTCCCGCGGCCACCCGGTCTGCGCAAAACTACCTTTTATATCGCTCGAAAGCAGGAAATATTTCTAAAACCTACTCATCATCATAATCGGCAAAATGGCCGAAATCTTCACTCATCAATGATATGGCAGCGGACTCTCCCGATTCACCTTCCTCGTAAAAAAGTATACGGCTGCAATAAGGGCAAAAATGGATTGAAGCGCCGTTGCGGACGTTATTTTCAAATTGAGCGGGAAGAATCATGTGGCATCCGCTGCATACAGAGTTTTTGACCGGAACAATACCAAGACCCGACTTGCTCCGAATGATCCGCTCAAATTTAAAAACTATCTCTTCGTCCAGATCGGGGACGATTGTTTTTTCCTGATTTTCCAGTTCAACAAGCATCTCCCTTTTCTGTTGTGACTCAGATTCTATTTTTTCCTCTTCCTCGCGAAGCTCTTCTTCCTGTTCTTTAATCATGGCTTCTTCCCTCTCAAAGGAATACACCAGTTCTTCCAATTCCTTTTCTTCGTGAAGAATATCTTTTCGAAGCCCCTGCTCTCCTTCGGTGGCATCACGAATTTCCTTGTCCAGGGCTTCGTACTCCCGCTGGGTTTTAATAACATCCATCTGCTTTTCAAAACCCTCTCTTTTAGCTTCAGCATCAATGAGGTATTGTCTCATCATGCTGATCTTCTTTTTCATTTCCTCTATCCGGTTGTTCTTTTCAATATAAGACTTCTTCAGTCTGTTTAGAAGCTCAACTTTTGTAGAAAGAGCCTTGGGAATTTCATTAATTTCCCTTTCAATCTCATACTTCTGTGAAAGAATATCCTGTAAAGTTCTCAGTTTGTCGAATACTTCCTGAATCATAACAGCACCCCTTAATTATCGATATAATCTTTTAGTTTTCTGCTTCGTTTCGGATGCCGGAGCCTCCGAAGTGCTTTTGCTTCTATTTGCCTTATTCTCTCACGAGTTACATTAAAATAAAGGCCTACTTCTTCTAAAGTGAGGGAATAACCATCTTCTAAACCGAAACGCATTTTAAGCACTTCCTGCTCCCGAGGCGGAAGTGTTTTTAAAATACCCTGGAGTTGTTCCTGGAGAAGCCGAAAAGCTGTCTGGTTGGCAGGATTCTCAATATCTTTGTCTTCTATGAAGTCGCCCAGCAGAGAATCTTCTTCCTCGCCAATGGGAGTCTCGAGAGAAATAGGTTCGCGGGCGACATTTTTCACCGATTTAACCCGTGCCACAGTCCATCCAAGTCTTTCGGCAACCTCATCATCACTGGGTTCCCGGCCCAAAACCTGCATCAGTTGACGAGATTCGCGGACGACCTTGTTAATTTGTTCAATCATGTGAACGGGCACACGGATGGTTCTGGCCTGATCACTGATAGATCTTGTGATGGCCTGCCTGATCCACCAGGTGGCGTAAGTGGAAAACTTATACCCCTTCCGGTATTCAAACTTCTCCACTGCTTTAATCAACCCGATATTACCTTCCTGCACCAAATCAAAAAAGTGCAGACCCCGGTTGGTATACTTTTTGGCAATGCTCACAACAAGCCTGAGATTAGCCTGGATAAGCTTGTCTTTGGCGTTCTTCATGAGAATTTTGCCCCGGGCGATTTCTTTTGCCTGAGCCAGGATGTTATCAATGGACTCCTCGAAATCAATTTCCATGTTGCGAAGCTTTTTTTCCGTCAGCTGGACTTGTCGGATTTTTTCTTTGATAACATCGGCGGACATCTGGAGGTCTTCTTCAATCTGACGTCTCTGGCTGGTTACAGCCAATCCTCGTCCCATGGACCTGAGTTCACGGTTATTAGAAACTCTCAACTGGCGTTCGATACGGGCCTGTTCTTTCTGGTATTTCTTAATTTTCCGTTCTGCGGTCAGGAATTTATCAGAGAAAGAATTGATTTCTTCCTGATGAAGTTCAATTTCACCTAAAACAGCGATGAGCTTGGACCTTTTCTTTACCAGGGATTCATCGGTAAGAACATCGCCACCCGTCAAAACCACTTTCTTTTTTTGTTCAATATAGAGCCGAAGAGGCCCGCTGACATCCCGGAGCGCTTCCTTATAAGCCCCCGAAAGCCGTCTCTTTTCAGCCAGGATATCAGAAATTTCTTTTTTGGTCAGATCCATTTCCTTCGGATCAATCTTGGCGGCAATTTTATTCTGAAGCTTAAACATCTCGGGAATAACCATTCCTGAGGTTTTAACCATACCTTTAATGATATTCTCGCCTTGTTCCATTTTTTTTGAGAGGTCAACCTCCTGCTCGGCGGTCAGAAGGTTTTCTTTACCTATCTCGCGAAGGTAGAGTCTGATGGGGTCATCAATGGAACTGTCCTTATCATTATAGAGAATCTTTTTTGAGGCCGGCGCATTGGAAGAATCTTCCTCTTCCTCGTCATCCTCATCGTCCTCTTCCTCAAGGTCTTCATCTTCTTCAAGAATATCTTCATCGTCCAGATCGTGTTCTGGTTCAGCTTCGTCTGGAACCGGAGCAGCTTTCTGATGATCTTCCTCAATAACAACATTATTATTTTCCAAAAGAACAATTACCTCTTCAATTTTTTCTGAATTAACGATAGAATCGGGGAGAAAATCATTGATTTCATCGTAGGTTATTTTCTTTTTAGCTACGGCATAGGCAATTAGTTTAGTTACCGCGGGATTACTCTGTATTTCCGTCATTACCTGCTTCCCTTAATTTTCCAAGCTCTACATCAATGAACATTTTGTCGGAAAGAAGCTGTTCGATGATTTTTGAATCAGCCTCTTTGGTTTTCATACGACTTAACTCTCGTTCCAGATTGCTTCGTGAACGGATTAGACTCTCTCGTTTTACACGTAAAAGACTTTGACGGATCACATTTCCTGGATTTACTTCAAATTCCCCGGAAACAAGTTTGCGTGTGAGAAGTTGCCTTAGATCCTCTTCTTCAATTCGGTCGAGAAAAGCTGAATCCCCCTCGTTTTTTCCCGTACGGAAAGAATCTTCAAGATAAATATAAAGAGCTCTGGCCGATGAATCAACTAAATCAGTAAGCTGGATTTTCCCCCGAACATAAGAAAACTGTTCCCGATTTGCGGCTACAGCCATCATCAGGTACAGTTCCAAAGAGACGGTTATGGGTTTTCTTTCAATCCCGATTCCTTTTTCGGGTACCGGTTCTTTGCCAATTTTGCGTAAATCTGCCTCGATTGATCGAAAATCAATTTCTAAAACATCGGATAGCTGCCGAATCATCCCTTCACGACGGATATTGGACTCGACCTTACCGATAAAGGGGGCAAGATTTTGAATAACTCTCAGTTTACCTTCAGGAGTTTCAGAATCTGCCTCTTCAAGGGCTCGTTCCACCAGATAATCAAAACTATTTATAGTAAATTTTAGAAGATTATGCAACGCCTGGACACCTTCTTTTTGAAGAATATCCGCCGGATCAGATCCGGCAGGAGGTATGACAACCTGGGTTTGAATGTCGTGTTCTTCACAGATAAGAACCGTTTTTTTCACCGCCCTGGCTCCTGCGGCATCCCCATCAAAAACCAAAATCCCCCTGTTGGCGTATCGTCGCATCAATTTTGCCTGATCTTCTGTGAAGGCAGTACCCAGTGGGGCGACGGCTCTTTTTATCCCCGCCTGAAAAAAGGCAATAACATCAAAATAACCTTCCACCAGGATAAATTCTCCTTCCTTGCGGATGGAAGAAAGGGCCAGATCAAGACCATAGAGGTTTTGCCTTTTCTTGAAAAAGCCGCTCTCGGGAGAGTTTATATATTTGGGACCAGTATCGGTCATGGCCCGGCCACCGAAACCTATCACCTGCCCTGAGGAAGAACGGATGGGAAAAACAATCCTGTTCCAAAAAAGAGATACCCGGGGATATTTTTCGCTGAAAAGATGAGTTTCCTTTAGAAAGGATCCAGAGAAGTTCTTTTTCACTAAAAAATTATAAAGCCACTGGCGCTCCGACGGTGCCCATCCCAGTAAAAACAGTTCGTTCATTTCCTTGGAAATACCCCGGGCTTTTAAATACTCGCGGCCGATTCGGGAGGTTTCAGTCTCCTGGTTGAGTAAAAAATGAAAAGCTCCAGCAACTTTAGTGTATAATTCTCTTAATGCCCGGCTTTTGTCATCCAGGATGGTGGTTTCATTACTTAAAACAAGGGGCACTCCCCCTTTTTCCGCCATTTTTTCCGCCGCCTCACGAAAAGTGATCCCTTCGATATCCATTAGAAATCGAAAAACTGATCCTCCTTTATTGCAGCCGAAACAATAAAAAAACTTTTTTTCAGGATTCACATTGAATGAAGGAGTTTTCTCATTATGAAACGGGCAGAGCCCTTTGTAGACATTACCGAATCGTTTCAGGGTAACATGCTGCCCGATTACTTCAACGATGTCTATGGCATCGGTTATTTCCTGGATCTTATCATCAGGGATCTTCATGAGTCGTGGCTCTATCGGGTCTTCAAATAGAGATCTTTGGCGTTTAAATGTTCGTTATAGGAACGACTGAAATTATGTGTTCCCTCCACGGGGTCTTTTACGACAAAAAAAAGATAGTCCGTATCGGCGGGGTGGAAAGCGGCGTCAAGTGCGGCAGCTCCCGGGTTAGAGATCGGTGCAGGAGGAAGCCCTTCGTGGAGATAAGTATTGAATATGGAAGGAATTTCCAGATGACTGAAGAAAAGTCGTTCCGGATGAGGCTTTCCCTGGATTTCAGTAATAATGTAGGCAACGGTGGCACATGATTGAAGTTTGATGCCCTGGTTCAGCCGATTATAGAAAACCGAAGCAATAAGAGGTGCTTCTTCGATGACTCTGTATTCGCGCTCCACCACCGATGCCAGTCGAACGGCTTTATCGATTTCACCACTGGTCAGCTGCTTATATCCAGGATAAATATCTTTCAGAATAAAGAAAAAGTTTTCGATAAACGCTGCTGCTACCTTTTCGGCTGGATATTCCCGGGGGAAAAGATAGGTATCCGGGTAAAGAAAGCCTTCTGAAGAAGTGAGATCAAAACCATGTTTTTTCAGCAAACTTCCCTGGGTCACCACCGAAATAAATTCTTCTTTATCAGTAATTCCCTGTTCTTCCAGAAATTCGGCAATTTTACGGACCGTCCAGCCTTCGGGAATGGTAATCCGGAAAAGTTTTTGAGCTCCTGTAACAAGGATATTGTGGACCTCTATGCCGTTGAGACCGGGTTCAAGCTGATAGAGACCGACCTTCATGGAGGTTGTGGTTCCCTTAATTCTGCTGAAGAGCGAAAAAGCCGTGGAAGAACGAATAAAACCTTCGGTTTCTAATCGCGAAGCTATTCCGATAAGGGTATCACCTTGAACAACCCGAAACTGATCGGACAATGGGCCGTGCTCAGGAGGCCGCAGTTCATTCCAGAGGTAAAAGGCGGCGGTGAAACCAATCACCGCCGCAATAATAATAATTATGAAGAGGAACTTTAAGAGAAGCTTCATGCTGAATAAAAACCCCTATTTTTCAAGGATAAACTCAACCCTTCGATTTTTCCATCGTTCATCAGTGACCGAGTGGGGAACCACGGGATTTCTGCCTCCCATGCCAATGGTATTAATCCGTTCCCCTTTTATACCAAGGCGAATCAGATACTGTTTAACCGTTTCAGCCCGCTGAAGTGAGAGGGGTTGTAATTCTTCCACTTCCTCTTTCTGGGCCCGTTCAGGGTTATTCCAGAACAACGATGCGGCGTGGCCTTCGATGGTGATTCCATAACTGCCGTATTTCTTGAGAATTTCTGAAAGACGTAAGAGCACATACCGGTTCCGTTCGATTATTTCGGGTGACGCTTCACTCAATAAGGGGGAGTCGGGGGCAAACTTGATACTGGCAATCTGAATTTTCAGTTTATTGCCCTCTTTTACCACCAGGACATCTACGGGAACCACTCCTTCGGTGGCAGCAGAATTATCCCAGATATCAGTGGCAGAAAAACGGTAACGGTAATCTTCGGCCGATACGACGAGTTCTCCATTATCTCCCCGGCCATCCCAAAGAATCAGTTCTGAAGGACTCCCGGTTCCCTTAAAAGTCTTGAACTGTTTCCCGTTACGGTCAAAAATAAGAAGTTCCCAGTTTTTCACACCCGTCTGGTCATTGGCATTCAAGAAAATGTTCAGTTCATCATCAACACCGTCATTGTCGGGACTGAAAGGCTTGGGGGTGATGGATATACTGATATCCGGGGCTTTAGTGTCGAGGATAAAGGATGGAGTCTCGCTTTTGGGTTTGTTGCCTTTAAGATACTCCAGCTCAATTTTGGCAAAATACGTACCATCCGGGACAATCTTTCCATCACTGTCGGTGCCGTCCCAGATGATCCTGACGGGAAGCCTGGCATCAGTGTAAGATCTTACGGTACGGCCCGAATTGGAAGAAGCGATGGTCATGTTCCAGGAAATCACACCGTTATTGTTCGGTATAAGTATATCAAAAGAAATATCTTCATGCCGGCCCGACCCGTTAGGGCTGAAGCCCTCGGCAGAAGCGGTGATAAAAAGAGGTGTAGCCGTGGTGTCGATGACGATATTTTCAATAACCTGTTCCGTACTGTTCCCCCCCCTGTCAACGGAGCTGATTCGGTAGGAGTAGGATCCATCGGGAACACGATTGCCGCGGCCATCGGTACCGTCCCACTGAAAATCTTCAGGAACCCCTTTCCACTGGTATTCTCTGATCATTTCCCCTTTTTGATTAAAAATGGTACCTGTCCACTGATCTTCTTCTGACCCTTTTTGAATCACCCTGAAAACATCTTTGAACCCGTCATTATCGGGAGAGAAAAGTGAGTAAGGAGATTCGAGGGATACCCTGGGATACTGGGTATCGATTGTAAAGAAGCGGCTGTATGCTTCGGAAATATCTCCCTTTTCATAAACCACCGTCAGTTTACCCCGGTATCTCCCGTCCGGGAGTAGCCGTCCATCGGAGCTGAAACCGTCCCACGCGTACTCCTGCCGGGGCCTGCCGGTCCCGGAAAACTCTTTAACTATCTCTTCTTTTTCGGATTCAAGAGTAAGGGAGAAACGGGAAACACCTTCGGAAACCCGGAGCTGAGGAGTAAGGATTATTTCATCGAGAATCCCGTCGCCGTTAGGACTGAAGACCTGATGGCTTGTCGAGAGTATAACGGGTGTTTCTTCCGTATCAAGGGTAAACTGTACCGGTTTGCTGGAACCTTGATTCCCCGCCCTGTCTCGGGTAAACAGCCGGTAGGTATAGATCCCGTCTCCAGCCAGTTTTCCCCCATCGGTATAGCCATCCCATTCGATACGAGACTCGGCATTTTTCAGCCAATAAAAAGATTTAACCACATCCCCGGTAGGGGTCGCTATAACGCCGTGCCATTCCTGTTCATCGGAGCTTTCCTGATGGATTCTCAGAAAATCTTTATTATCATCGCCGTTGGGGCTGAAGCTGTTGTAGTCCAGTCGTACCTCGGCCGTTGGGGCTGTACGATCCACGGTAAAAGGCGCTGAAACGGCTTCAGGCTTGGAGCCATTGGTATAGGCGACCATTAAGCGTGCCGTATAAACTCCTTCAGTCAAGTAGGCTCCGGTATCGGTTAATCCCCGATAAATTAAAGAAGAAGGAGGAGCTCCCTGGTTATCGAAAGTTTTTACGGTTGTTCCGGCACTGTTCCTGATGGTCAAGGTCCAGCCGATGATCCCCTGAGATACGGGAATGGAGAATGAAAATTCCAGCTGGCTGACGGCATCACGGTTTTCGGGATTGAAGAAAGAACTGCTGATATCAAGACCGACAGGGGTCGGCACAGTATTAATGATAATGTTATCAAAGCCGTCTCTTACCGAGTTACCGGCTCTGTCGGTGCTGGAGATAGAAACGCGGTAGACGCCATCAGGAACCGGTTCCCCTGCGTCGTTCAACCCATCCCACTGAATACTGGCCGGGGAAGAGTCTTTAAATTCATAACTCCGCACAAGGGTTCCATCGGATTGAAGTATTTGAAGAATCCAAAGATCTTCTTTTGACCCGGACAGCCCGATGGGTAGGAAATCTTTGTTTCCATCGCCATCGGGAGAAAAAATCAGATCAAAACCACGGGGTGGCTCTATAGTAACCTGGGGGGGAAGCGTATCTACCATAACAGCCAGGGGCTGTGAAGTTCCCCAGTTTCCGTTGTCGTCCCAGGCTTGAATAAAAAAAACATATTTTCCGTCGGGTACAACCACTCCTTCTTCGGAAGTCCCGTCCCACCGGATACTGGAAGGGACAGAAATGCCTTCTTTTTTAGAAAAAAGCCGGGAGAAGAATCCCAGAAAACCGGTGTTTTCGGGACGCTCATCTTTATTCTTTATCCGACGTACGATGTTTCCCTCCTGGTCCTGCACGACCAGGGCAAAACCTTCAAGGTAGCGGCTGTCTCGAATTGAAAGAGGAAAATCAAGAGAGTCATAGATGCCGTCATTGTTCGGCGATATATAATCAACCACCGGTATGTCATTAAATAAATTTCTGCCTTTTATAAGTCCTTTCTCCAGGTTTTTATCTGTGTCCTGAACGAGAACAGCGGTTTTATTTAAAAACGGTTTCTCAGGCGCCGATTTGGTCGAGGGGAAATTATTTATCGCCCTGACTTCTTTTGAAAATTTTCCTGTGTTTTGTTTCGTTTCAGAAAAAGCAGTTTCATCGTCCTCCGGTAGGTTCTGATCATCAGATTTTCTTACATCCTCCTCAGGAGCCTTGTCAGAACCTGGTGCGCTGGAATTATCCTGCCAATAACGGAATCCTGTCATATCAATTTTAATTTCAGGAGGGTTTTTGTCGACAGCCCCGAGGGCAAAGTTAATGCCTCCTCCCATGGCCCAAAGCCCGTTACCCATGGGAGCCGCCCCGGCGGAGGTTGTGATCTCTCCCCGCTGCCAGATTCGGGAGTCATCGGACGCCCCGGTTTCGGAAGATAGTGCCTTGGGACGGTAGGTGTAACTGAGACCCACAGAGGGAATCAGCCCCTGGGGTTGTCCATCCAATAACTCAGCAAAATCAACCCGTGTGGCGGCTCTAAGGCTTAAAGTCTCTCTGAATGTAATATCGGCACCGATGGCGAGGCGTACATTTTCATAGGTGGGCACCATGATATCCGCACCCAAATCAACTTTAAATTCCTTGGTACTGAGGGGAGTAAAAGCGGCTCCCCCGGTTATGCTGTAGAGGGGTGAGGAGGTTTTTGTTTTACTGCCATAGCCCAGCCCCTGAAGAGCAAGGGACCATCGAAAATTCTTCAAAGACCCGAGGTCCCCCCAAAAGTGAATCATCCCCAGGTCGGCGAAGGCGGCCATGCCGCTGCCGGCGGAAAAGGTGAGACCGGCTCCGCTGTAAAGCCCCGGATAGAGTTCCTTGGAAAACACCATGCCCAGATCGACCTGGGTTCCCAGGTCAAGAGAGGCGTAATCAGGGGTGGTCAGGAAATTCAAAGTTCCGGAAAAAACACCAACCTTGGTAGGCAGGGAAGCCCCGGCGTTGAGAACATGACCCTTCCATCCCGAGATTTGAGAGTCGAAAGCCGTAGCAATATAGTTAAGATCAAAGGTCAACCTTTGGTTTCCCGCGGCTGAAGCGGGATTAACCCGGGTAAGCTGGGGATAATCGGTCCGGGTGATTAAAGGAGCTCCACCAAGCAGCAGAGGGGCACGAAGATCGGAATAGGATGCGGGACCACCGGGAAAAACCGATACCAGACCAAACAAAGTTACAACCAAAACTACGCTAATCTTCTTTTTCATACGCCTTTAACTTACCCCTTTTCCGAGAGGATGTCTAATTTCTGCCTGTATAAATCCGACAGCCCTTCCATTTCTTCTACCGAAAGGCGCTCATAGAGCAGCCTTTCCGTTTTCGACAACACCGACTGAAGGGTATCGTCCAGCTCACTTTCCCTGCTCTTCAGAAGAAGATGGAGGGCTACAATTTCTCGTCCATCAAGATTTATCAAATAATTAACTCCAAACCTTCGGTGGTTAGAAAAATATCTATATCGCTGTTGTCCTGATGACTAAGATACCATTTCGCTGAATTGAGGATGCTGTATATTTTGTTATCCCCATACTTTGGCTCATGATGGAAAAGGCCCAATCGGGGTATGTTCCAGGCAGCGGCAAAGTCTACGGCCAAACTATAGGAAGTGTGACCCCAATCGTATTTTTCGATGGCTTCATCTAACGTGTATTGAGAATCCATTATCAGGACGTTGACATTTTCATAGAAACCCCGATTGGCCGGAGTTTTCTCAAAATCTCGTGGAAGGAGCTCGGTGTCGGTGGAAAAAACAAAGCTTTTTTCTCCTTCGGTAATCTTATAAGAGACGCAACCGCCGGGATGTTTAACTCTTCGCCAGGAAATTTCAGCACTTCCCAAACGAAAAATACCCTCGGGAAGCTGAATAAAGTGACGCTCCGCCCCCATGGCACCCTCCATGGTTACAGGATAAAAGGGGAATTTCATTTGGTCCTGGAGATAAGCTTCAATTCCTGGAAGCGGAGAATAAAAGAAAAAGCGGTTGCCGGGAATGTAGGCAGGATCAAAAAAAGGAAAACCCTGAACATGATCCCAATGAAAATGAGTAAATAAAAGATGAAAATCTTTGTTGGAATCTTTTCTTTTAAGAAGGTTTAATCCCAGCTCTCTGATACCTGTTCCTGCATCGATAATAATCCTGGTTCCATCATTCAGGAGAATCTCAACACAGGTGGTGTTGCCTCCAATTGTGTTGAGCAGAGAATCGGGAAGGTTGGCCAGAAAGGACTGACGGCTCTGTGTGTCTGCCGCATCTTCAGGGGTCATTCTTTGAACCACCGCATTGATTTTGCTTTCCAGCTGAGAAGGGGTCAATGGAGTAGGAATCGAACCGCGAACTCCCCAGAATTTTATTTTCATGCCGTCTTCTCCGGTTATCTTGCCTTTAGCCCCTACTCTTCCAGTTGAGGCTCGTTCTTCCGACGGTCTAACCAGCCTTCAATCTCTTCACAGGAATGGAGTTTCCCCTTGTTGATTCCGGGGCAACTCTTTCCTTCATCATCCCAGTTTTCCCTGCTTGCAAGTATAGCATGCCAAAATGGGTAACTGCGGCATTGAAGAGGCCGGACAGGATAAACCTCACATTTTCCCTCTTTCCAATAAAGACAGTCATAATTGGGCTTTTCCAGCAGACTGAGGCGGCTCAGACCACCCCTGTCAACTTTTCTACACCATTTCTCTCTGAATTCTGATTCACTCAGCTCCAGGTAAGCGGCAATCAGGCTCAAGTCGGTCTGGGAAAGAAAGACATAACCTGGATCAAACCGACAGCAGCGAGAACAACGTTGACACTCAAAACGTAGACCCTCTTGATAGAATGGTTTTTCCGAACTCATGGCTCCCATTTCACTTAATAATATCGTTTTTTCAGACGTTAAGAAAGCAAAAAAAAGGCTTTCTGTCAGGAAGACATTTTCTTCCGTCAAGAAAGCCCATTGGGCAGAGAAGGATTCGAACCTTCGAAGGCTGAGCCAACAGATTTACAGTCTGCCCCCTTTGGCCACTCGGGAACCTGCCCTGAATCTTTTAACTGTATACCCGTTATTGACCTTTTGTGTCAACCGGATACAAATAAAAAACCAGGGAATTTCAACAGATCCAGAGAGCGGATGATAACCTTATGATCAAGGGGTTACTTAAGAAATTTTGATAGTTTATCGCCTATCACCCGACCCGCCTCATCGGAAAGCTGCTGAACCAGCTTACGGGAACTTTGGGCATCTTTTTTCCAGACGTTGACGGCCTGAGTATCCTGACTTGTCAGGGCGCGAACGTCGCCGGTGAAGGTGGCCCATGTCGCCTCACTCACTTCCTCAGCGGAAAAAATATCAGAGTAAAGGACAAGTCCGGTTTCGATATCAATTAACCTGTAGTTAAGACGGATGGAAGCACTGGATTTTTGCCGGTAATAGGTAACCTCCGCTGTGACGGTGAAAGTGTCTCCCGCCTGGAGTTCAGGATGATCAATAAGATCATCGGCGGCAGCCTGCACGACCGCTGTGCGGGTGACATTTTGGAACTGGGTTCTGGGGTCCGACCAATCCAACCGGGTAATTCGACCGGTAAGGATTAAGTTCCCATTAAGCAAATTCCCCACATCAATACTGGCAGCAGAATTATAGAGGGACTGCATACTGATTTTTTGAGCCCTGATAAGGGTGTCGATATGCTCCTGTTCTACAATCTGGGTGTATTCCATGGTTTCTGAATCTGACAAAAGGAAGGCTTCTACGGAACCATTGATTATTCCCGGCACATCAACGCCGAAATAATTGTTGTTACCTGTAACAAAGGGTAAAATCACAAGCCTCTGCATGGCTCTGGATCGGGCCTCACCTTCCCGCTGAACCGCATCCTTATAACCTGGAATATAAGAGAGGGCTTTCAGAAATTCTTTGGAGGCTTTCTTGGCATTCTCTCGGCCGGGAAGGATGCTGAATCGCACACCCTCCTGATAGTGGGCTTCCGCCGCCATGTCAAGCGCCTGGGCAAGTTCGTCCTTATAATCTTTAACGGCTAATTTGAGGGTTAAGCCGGTTTCCCTGTCGATAAGAAGAGGTAATTTTTGTACCGCCATCATCATGGCGTCCAGGCTCAAGTACGATTCTGCCCTGATATCAAGATGGGTGATGTTCCGCCTATCGGAGTGACGCTTTATCATCCCTTCATAGTAATCAATGCCCCTGAAAAATCCCTCTTTCAGGAGGCTTTGCGCTTTTTTGTATTCGGGATCTATAATCAGAGAATCAACCAGGTTTTCCATGGCCACATCAAATCTGTTCTGATTGATACTTTTTTTGGCCGATGAATAGAGTCTGCCTTCGGTCGTGAAGACTGACTTACACCCCGTCGAAAAAAACAGAATTAACATTATAAAGCCGATCGAAATTACAGATTTCTTCATAAAAGACTCCTTTCGGGGAAACAAAACATCACCTAGAGCATAAAAAAACCTTACCAGGCTTGTAAAGCCCCGGCAAGGTTAGTCTTCTGAATACCTCTGGAATATATCAGAATAATCATGAAAATAGCCGCCTGTCGGATTCGAACCGACGACCCCGAGATTACAAGTCACGTGCTCTGGCCAGCTGAGCTAAGGCGGCGGTTGACCCATTGTTAAATTATTTCTCCGGTTTTGTCAATCATGGGGAGAGACCCCCCTTGCCTCTTTACTTTCAACGAAAGAGAGGGTTTAATGAATCAATGTCTGATTTCAACAAATTATTTGAGATGGCGTTAGAAGCCGGTAGAAACAGAAATTATAAAAAAAGTCTCGAACTTTTCGAAAAGCTTGTTTCTGCATCCGATGACTTTTCCCAGGCTTTTTTGTATATGGGCCGGGCGGCCCATGGCCTGAAAGAATATTCTCTGGCAACTTATTACTTCAAACGTTTTCTCAGGCAGGAGCCTCAAAGTCTGGGAGGCTTTTTTTTTCTGGGCCGGTCTTACCTGGCATTGGGGGCTACCGGTCCGGCATTGCAGAATTTCCTTCACGTCTACAATTGTAACTCCGATTTCCCGGGGATAAAAGCGTATCTGGGGCTTGGCTATATGAAAAGGAGGAAGTTCTCACTGGCGGTCAAGTTTTTAGGAACCGCCGTTGAAGAGTGTCCTGACAATCAGCAGCTTTATGTTTTTTATCTTAATGCCCTTTTTCTCCAGGCTATCCGTGTTTTCTACAGCGAAGACTATGAACTGGCTGCACAGATGCTGAGATTTCTTGAGGAACAGGATGCCCCCCATCTGCTGCTTACCCTTTATCTGGGAATGTGCGAAAGAGAGCGGGGAAACTATGAAGAAGCGCTCTTAATGTTTGAACGGTCTCTTAATAAGGCCCCCGATGATACACTTATCCGGCTGCAGCACGCGGAAATGCTTTTTCTCCTTGGTGACCGTCAAAAAGCCAGGGCCGAGTGGGAAAAACTCCCCTTCTCCGATAATACCGGGAATACTCCCAAGGGCTCAGCCGATTTTAACCGTATTACCGCGGTGGAACATTTTCAGAAAGCCCAGTACCGCAAGGCTTTTTTTTATGCGGTCAAAGTTTTGAAGGCAGAACCTGATCCGAGAATGCATCTTCTTGCTGCGGAAGCTTCCCGTCATCTGGGAGACTGGGAGAGAGCCTACAATCACTACCACCGTGCCCTGGCTCTTGATAAAGAATTGATTGAAGCCCGATACGGCCTCGCCATTCTGCTCTGGCACCAGGAAAATTTTGCAGAGATGATTTCTGATCTTCAAACCATCCTCCATTACAACCCGCAGGATGATATGGCCCCCTATTATCTGGCCTTGTGCCTCGAGAAAGTTGAAGCCCCGGTGGAGCAGGTCCTTCCCCTGATTCAGGAACAGATCAGAACCTCCGGCCCCGATCCTTATTTGTTTAATGCCCTGGGAAACCTCTATATCCGTTCTGACCTGCCTGAGCTTTCTGAGAAATGGTATCGAAAAGCCCTGTCTCTTAATCCTGCCTTTGTAGAGCCATACGAGGGCTTGTTTTACCTTGCCCGGGATTTCAACCTGAAAAATAAGATAAAACTTCTCGAGGAGTATTTGGGAACTAAACCGGACGATCATTTCAGGCACCTTAATCTGGCTGAGCTTTACATAGAAGATAAAAAATATAAAAAGGCCCTGCCCCATCTTCAGAAAGTCCTGCCATATTGGGAGGACGACAAAAAGATCCGTCGCTTATTAGCCTTCTGCCATCGTGAAGCTGCCCATTTCAATGCGGCCGCTTCATTGTATCTTGAAATGCTGCGGGAAGATCCGAAGAACTCTCTCTTTCTGCGGTCCCTGGTATACTGTCTCGATAGAGATGGCAAAAGAGAATTTGCCATAGCGATTCTTTCACGGGCTCTGAAGGAATTAAAGCCTTCGGCAGATCATCATCTTATACTGGGAGTCCTCCTGCATAAAGAGAAAAAACTTGATGAAGCTCTTCAAAGTTTTCGAATTGCTTCCGAGCTGGCGGGTAAAGATTGGAGGCCGATCCACAATATGGGCGTGGTTTACGAGGAAAAGGGCATGAAAGATTACGCCAAAGAGCTGCGTCAAAAAGCCGTGAAGATGAAGGAAAAACAATAATCTGCTTGCTATTATGGGATCTGGCCAATTATAATGGCAGCATAGGAGGAAATAATGTCCGCAAAAGCACTCGATCTCTTTCAAGCCTACACTCAGGGCAAGCTGGACAAGGAGGGCGGATATATCGTTTCCTCCTTCTTTGACACAAAATCCACCTACAGCAGGTATGAAGTAGTGGCCTATGCGGGGGTTAAAAATATCTATCTTGGTGAAGATGGGCTTACTTTCCAAACAGATGGGAACAAGCTCCATATTCTGGTTGAACCTGCAAACTATTCCCGTAAGCATCTGGAGCCGGTAAGCCGCGATAAATATGAGTCTATCCCCCACCGCTTTAACGAACTCAATATATACACATCAAAGAACCAATCCAAGATAATGGTTTCCAAAGATCCGGTAATTACCTACTCTTCTTTCACGATTCTCAAACCTACGGGAATGAATTTTTCTCTTATCTTCTACAACCTGGAAGATGTCACGGAGACGCTGCACTTTTTCTTTGAGCAAACCTTGAACCGCGAGGCCGGTATTCCCAAGATTGATGCGAAAAAAGCCGCGGCTCTGGTAATAGAAGGTATAAAAAAGTTTGGTGTCTGGTAAGCCCCTGTTCAGGTCTCTGTCTTGAGGGTAAAAAAAACGGCTGTTCAGCAGGAGCTTGAACAGCCGTTTTTTTGTGTTTAACACCGGCTATTTTGCCATTTCAATCTGCGCTACAGCTAACAGGGCAATAGGGACCGAATAGGTGGAACAGGAAACATAGTCCAGTCCATTTTCCATGCAGAACAGGATGTTGTCGGGATTAGCCCCATGTTCCCCGCAGAGGCCTTTTTTAAGTCCTGGCCTGGTCATGGTTCCTCTTCGCACCGCCATGGAAATGAGTTCTTTTACATTCCTGTCCAGCTGGGAAAACGGATTACCCTGAATGATGTCATAGAGGGTGTAATCGGGCATGAAGGAGTTGTAATCATCCCGGCTGAGGCCCAGAGTCGTCTGGGTAAGGTCGTTGGTACCAAAGGAGAAAAACTCGGCATAACGGGCTATTTCTCCGGCACTGACGGCGGCTCCGGGCAATTCAATCATGGTTCCGATCCGGAAAGGAACCGGTTTCTTAACTCCCAGGGATTCTCTTACCTCTTTTTCGATCTCAACGATGCCCTTGTAACTGAAACCTTCTATTTTTTTGCCGTAGACGATCAGTTTTAATTCGTCTTCATTCATGATAAGAGGAATCATGAGTTCTGGAAAGACTTCAATTTTTTTGCCGGCCAGTTCATAGACAGCTTCAAATATCGCCTGAACCTGCATCTCGTAGATCTCGGGATAACTTACGGCGATGCGGCATCCTCTATGGCCCAGCATGGGATTAAACTCTCTCAGGGAATCACAAAGGAGGTTTATGTCTTTCAGGGAAGGAGTATCCCCTTTTTGTTTTCCCAGGAAATCCATAAATCCTTTCATTTCACCATCATTATGGGGAAGAAACTCATGAAGAGGGGCGTCCAACAGTCTGATGGTGACTTCTTTACCTTTCATTATTTCAAAAAGCTCAAGGAAGTCGGTTTTCTGCATGGCCTTGAGTTTTTTCAACACCGCCTTTCGTTTTTCAGGGGTATCTGAAATTATCATCTGCCTGAACACATTAATTCTTTTTTCATCAAAGAACATATGTTCTGTGCGGCAAAGTCCTATCCCCTGGGCGCCGAATTTCAAGGCCAGATCGGCGTCACGGGCTTTATCAGCATTAACCCGCACATGGAAACCTTTAACATACTTTTTTACGATATCCACAAATTCCAGAAGGCCGGATGTTTCGGGTTGAGGAGTGATCAACTGGGCTTCACCGAGGTAAATATGGGCGTCGCCAAAGTGAGGAACATTGAGAGTCAGATAATCCCCCTCTTTAATTGTCTTTCCCCCCAGTGTCGCTTTCTTGCCACTGATCTTAAGATCAGGTTTAACCAGTGAAACCTTGCCATACTGCCTTGAAACCACCGAAGCATGGGCGGAATACCCACCTTCGGATGAAAGAACTCCTGTTGAGACCTCGATGGCCTTCACGTCCTCGGCAAAACTGGCAGGCAGACAGAGAATACAACGAGTGTCTGTTCCCGTCTGCTGGGCTACCTTGTAGGCGTCTAAAAGTGATTCTGTGGAGAAATACACTTTGCCAATACAAGCTCCGGGAGCTCCGGAAATTCCCCCAATAATATCCTCTAATCCTTTTGTACTGGGCAGATCAATAATGGGATGCAGAATTTCATTAAGCTGGTTTGGTTTGATGGCATTCAGGAGGAAGGCATCATCAATCACCTTGCGTTTGTGAAGATCCAGAAGAGTTTTAATATCTGATTGGGTCGATTTGGTCATAACCGCCCGCTGATCAATAAACCAGACTTTCTTGTTTTCAATGGTAAAGCGGATGGAACGAATTTCTTTAAAATGGTCTTCCAGGAGCCGGGCGCAGTTTTCCAGCTCTTCAAGGAAAGGTTTTTCAATCTTGTTGATATCATTTCCTTTGGCGGAAGCACTGTCAAATTTATCGCGAAAGAACTCGCCCTGCAGTTTCTTCTCTCCCGTCACAATATTCCGGGTGAAGAAATATCCCGAAGCGCTGTCTTTGCCGTAATTGCCATAGACCATGGGCTGGATGATAAGAGCCACATCATCATCGTCCATTTCGTCGATGCTTAACATATGGCTGATCTTTGTCAGAATGATATTCAATTGTTCATATGCTTCACCAAGAAACCCTTTGGGAAGAAGGGGCCGAACCTTGTCGAGCATTTTCCTGCTGTCACTCGATTTCGGATCTGAACCAAGAATCGTTCCCAAATCTTCGAGGGCTTTGCCATAAAGATTCAGGTTTTTGTCGTTTTCTTCCTGTTCGGCGATCCTGTATTCAATTTCGAAATATCCCTTTATCAGGAAGAGAACTTCGTGGTATCCGAAGTTTTCTCCTACAAAACTGTTAAAACCGGGAATGGTCTCCTCAACAAGGCCAAAGTTGTGCAATGCAGGGTAATGAGAAATGGCCAGACTGGGACTGATGACAATCTTGACCAGAAGGGGGTTTTCCCGGGACCCAAAAACCTTGCCGGTCATGGCTTCCAATTTAACAATCTGTTTTTTTAAGATTTTGGATAGATCCTTCTCTTTCCGGATGAGATCGGTACCCTCGGCATCTATGATAATGCCAGGTTGTACGGGAAGCTTTAATCTTGCAAAATCCAATGCTTCCTGCCCTCTCAGGCCCGTTTTTACAGAATCATTTATACCCTTAGGTAATTCGGTACGACTGAAGAAATGTACGTTTTTAGTCATCTTTTCCCCTCGGTAATTTAGAATAAATTCAAAATCTTATTGACAGGAAACTTCAGGAAAGCTTCGAACCGGGGGCTTGCCCCCTGTCTTAAATACCGCTGAAGCTTAGCCACATCCTGAATATTCTCCCCGGCCACGGCAAAAAGGATGGTACTGCCGTGTTTTACTTTACCCCATTTAAAAAGGGAGTGGATATCATGGATTCGTTCGCCGTCATAGTAAATATACACTTCGAGTCCAGGATGTTTCGTCTGGTAACTCTGAATAACCTTCTTCCAGGCTTCTACATTGCCGTTGTGAAACAACTCGTTGGTCACCGGTATGCTGTAAAAAGGGGTCATTCTGCGGTTAGCCGAAGTGATTTCAGATTTTGTCTTTTCTTCCTTTTTTTCCGGGGCTGCCGCTTTCCCTGTACTCCGGGGAGAAGAGGCAGCGGGTTTAGACGACCGTTTTTTGGGAGCCGCTTTTTTAACGGGTTCGGGGTCCTCCAGAGGAACAAACCTGAAATTTCCTTTTTTCAGAGCATCGGAAACTTTAAGTTTTTTACCCTGAATCAGATCACAGAAGGTATCAAGACCTGTTTTCAAAAGTGATTCATCAAGTTTCTTATCAAACCCCCCGGCGTAAACCGTAACAAGTTCATTTTTCTTCAACTGCGGCAGAAGTGACCAGTGGTTTGGATTTTTGGGATTTATGATAGTCACACCCAGATCAGGATGGCTGTAGACAAGAAGTAAATCAAGGGCCTTCCAGCCGGCCATCTCTTTGATAAATTCGGGGGCAGGTTCAAAACTCTGAGGAAGATTGACAGAACTGTAAAGATAGCCGAATTTTTCATCAGCCAGAGCCGATACTATGCTGGGTATCTGTTCCTGCTTAAGCTCTTTGTCGTTGAGAAGCTGATTCAACCGGTCAGCAAGGTTAATCTTATCAGAAAAATCTTCCAGAAGAGCTCCGACGGTGTCAAAGTGGCTGGCTGCATCGTTGAATCCGTTCCGGGAATAAAAATACTCAAAACCGTAACGAAGTTCCGTCATATCATTTAACCTCTTATTTTTTTTTGCTTTTATAAAAGAATACCCCCCTTTCGGAGGGTATTCTTGGAAAATAAAAAATTATAACTTAACTGTTCCCTTTCCACCGCTCTTGGGACGGCCCCGTTTCTTCTTTCCTACCGAATCAACGGCTCCTTTTTTTGCTCCACCGGTTTTTCCCCTTTTGGGGGCCGATGAAGATTTGTCCTCGATTACCGTCTGGGCGGAGCTGCTTTCTGCAGAGGCTCCCGCGCTGTTCAGCATGTCGATGTAACTGTTGGCGGGATTATGCCTGGCACCTTCATCATCATCTTCCACCAGATCGGTGGCAAAATGCTGATCGATATCCTCACGCACCGTGGACCGACGTCTTGAGAATGAAGCGAAAGCGGCGTCCTGAAAGCCTTTGGATACACCATGGAGGAACTCGTTAAGAACATTGGCCATTCCATCCAGGGTTGCCTTTTTCCGCTTGATGGATGTGATATCCACATCAAGGAGGATTCCAGGCTGGATATGGTAAGGGTTGATCATGTAATCAAACTTGTTGTATTCCGCTTCCAGGAAGGTCAGTCTTTCTTCCATAACCCTCCGCTGCACGGGATAGCGGTAACCGTACATATTCTGCAGCTTGTCCTTCATGAGGATAAGTCTTTTACCGACCTTGTCTTTTTCAAAAACATAGGTCCGGTTCATGGATTCCACTTCCGTTTCGGCGGGTTTCACAAAAGAGATTTCATCCCAGGCTTTATCGATTTCCTGATAGATGGGATCGCCGGTTTTGGCTTTGATCTTTTTGCGGATCTTGTTTTTGTAGATTTTTGCCAGGTCATCGAAATCGGTGATCCTCTTCATGAATTTTGAGTCTTCATAGACCATTTCGAGAACATCCCAGATATGGGCTACTTCGACTTCAAAGGACTTCATTTGTACATCATAGGACTTGCGGTCCTCGATGAGCTGAGCGTTGTCGTAGTACTTCATCTTAATCTGATACCGTTCATCGGGAAGATGACTCGTATCGGTATCCTCATACTCACGGATGAGGAGTTCCCGGCCATTTTTCATATTTTCGATGAACTGATAACCCATCTTGGAAGTATCAAGGATCGAAGTTATGCTGTTAATGGCGGTGTTATATCCCCGGTTCCGGATATTCTCGATGTCCATAATTTTCTTAAGGTTTTCACGGATGTTGAGCTGATCAAAGGTGGCAGGGTCAATTTCAGCACGAAGGCCTTCCACTCTGTCCATCAGGGTTTTAGTAAAATACTTAAAGCGATCGGATTTGGGAGATTCCTTATCATCTGAAGTGTGATTCTCAACCCTTTTCATCTTTTCAAAGATGATTTCGCTGTCGCTCATCTCTTCACGGCCTTCGTCAATGAGCCGATCTTTGAGAACTTCGATCTCTTTATCGATGGTGTCAATGATATGTTTGGAAATAAGATCCTTTATCAGGTACTCCACGGTTACCTGATAATGGAAGATGGGGCTGATCAGTTCAGAGTCGAGGATATTAACGGAGAGTTTGACGTCACAAACAGTTTTGGGTTTGTAGATGTTATCCTTGAAAGCACACTTCACTACCGAATAGGCGTTTTCACCCCTTATGAAGGCGCCGACGTCGGTTTTCTGTCGAAGAAGGCTGTTCGTCAGGTTTTCGAGATCGTTTATACCCCGCTGAATGTGTCCCTGAAGGTGGCCGTACATGTTAACAATCGATTTCTCGATCTCACCGGTATTGAACCGGTCCATCCCTCCGACTTCATCCAGCAGAGAGGCGATGTCTTTGGGAGTGTAACGGCTGAGAACTTTCATTTCTTCCCGGTCAATGAAATTCCTCACCTTTTTAATCATCTCATCTTCAGAGGTAACGATGTACCTGTTGAACATGTTCTGGTAGTTTTGGTTAAAATAGTTATATACTTTCTCTTTAAGCCCACCCATCACATCAAGTCTTTCAAGGACTTCGCGAGGGAGTTTTGAGGAAACGTGGTTCATTACCTTATCGACTTCTTCTTCAAGGAGTCGGTCAACTTCCTGTTGCTGATCCCGGCTTTCCTGGGCAAGAGAGTTTCTTGAACCCACCGCACTCCGTTTTTCAGGGTGAAAAACCATTGGGCTTTTCGGTAGATCTATGCTTCCCATATTACTCTCCTTACAATAAAAAACATTCTTCTTTACATTATCAACATGGGCTGTAAAATGTAAAGACGTTTTTTTTTTTTTTACTTTTATCGCCTTTTTTCTATTTCCCCGGCGTGTTACAATTGAGGTAACTTATGAAAAATTGCTGGAAATCTGTTAAAAATGCCCTCTTTCTTATCCTCTTTTTGATACTGTCGTCTGCCGTCCATGCAGATCAGCGTGAAGAGAACATTGAACTCTTTCTCGTCCTGGACAAGAGCAAATCCATGGTGCAGGAAATCGGTGAAGTGGTCGACTATGTCGATAATTTTCTCCTGAATACCTTTCTTATTCCCGGTGACAGGCTTGCCATAATCACTTTTTACGGTCAAACGGAACTTTTCTTTCAACCTGGAGTTGTTGACGATCAGAGCAGGATGTTATTATCCTCTTCCCTGTCCCGGTTGAAAGCTGACGGCCGCTTCACCGATATAGGGAACGCCCTGGATCGGTTAAACGGTTTAGTTTCCCGTGAAACGACGAATACAGGTCTCAAACGTTATCTCCTGTTAATAACTGACGGGATACAGGAAGCCCCCCCGGAAAGCCCCTATTACTCTCCCGACGGCAGTTTTAATCATCGTTTTCTTGAAACCACCAAAGAGATCCAAAAGAAAGGCTGGAAAATTGTTATCCTGGGTATCGGGCAAGAAACGGCAGCCCGGGAAGTGGCCGAGGAGCTGGACGGTATTTACAGGGAGATAACCGGAACCGTTGATTCCCGGGGCCTGGAAGAAGCCACCGAAGACCTTCTGAAAATGATTACTTTAACAGACTACAGTCAGGATCTGAAAATCGATAAAACCGGGAAGGCAAACGTAAAGCTTCTTCTGGAGAACCTAGGGTTTAGCGAGGCTGAACAAATCGTAATAACCTCGGTAAATTTCGAGGACGGTCGTTCCCACGCCCTATCCCTTTCCACCTCCTCCGATTACCCCCAGATTATTGAATTTCACCCCGAAGAGACCCGGGAATTCGTTTTACCTCTTGATTTTTCCGGGCGGATAATGGGGGAAGAATCGGTCTCGGGCACTCTTCATTTCGAGTTCGGTTCTGATAACCGCTTTACCCCGGCGTTTATCTCTGTCAATTTAATCCCGGCCCGCAAGGTTTCATCTCTGTGGTGGATTCTTGTGCCCCTTTTTCTTTTATTAATTATCACCTTCTACCTTGTCAGGAAAAGACGCCACCCTGGTCAGCCCTCCAGACTTCCCCTTCAGACCATCAGTGTAACTCTTGAAGGTGACCTTAAAGCTCAGAGAGTTTTTAAGGTTCGTCCGGGGGATACGGTATTTCTCAAAAAGGACAGCTTTGGCATTGCCCTGGTAAAAGAACAGGTAGCCTCACCCCTGGCACGGTTACTCATACGTTTGGAAGAAATAATAGTGGATCTTGACAAAGGCGGCGAGCTGAAGGCGCTCTCCTCCCTTGAAGGAAACATCCTTGATCGAAAATTATCATTTCGTCTGAAAGATAATCAGAGGTTCACCTTACAGGTGAAGAGAAACAATGAAACAAAATGACGGTTCTGATATCGTTTCCCTGAGGTTTTCTGCGGTTATCAATTTTCTTAACAGAAATGATCGTTTTATTTTGACAGCCCATGAAACTCCCGATGGTGATGCCATTGGAAGCGAAATAGCCTTTTTTGAACTTCTGAAACAGCTTGATAAAGAAGTAAAGATCATTAATGCCGATCCGGCGGGTATCCGTTATGCTTTTCTTGATGAACCCGGGGATATTTCTCTGCTCACCGATGACCTTACCCTTCCCGAAGATCTCTCCGAGTGGAGCCTTATCATTCTGGATACCAATGATACCACCAACATCGGTTCGGTATCAAAAGAGGTCCTTCCCTTCGTTCGCGATTTCTTTATTATTGACCACCATGAAGGGGGCGATAATATCATAACGGCAAATCACATAGAGAACGAAGCGTCTTCCACCTGCGAACTTATTTTTAATCTCTTTAAAGAAATGGAATTGCCTGTTAACTTTCGAGCCGCCCAAAGCCTTTTCGTGGGAATTGTTTATGACACCGGCAGTTTTATCTATCCCAAAACAACATCCAATACCTTTCGCATAGCCATGGAGTTAACCGCTCTTGGCGTATCTCCCAATCTTGTTTACTCCCATGTTTATGAGAGTAATTCGATATCCTCCCTGGTACTACAGAGCAGGGTCATGGGCACCCTGGAGCTCTTTTTTGATCAGCAGGTGGCGCTGCAGATAATGACAAAGGAAATGATAGCCCAGTGTAAAGCCAATTATGACGAAGCCGATACTATCATCAATATTCCCCTTAAATCCCATGACATCCGGGTTTCGGTTTTTCTCAAAGAAAACCCGGAGGGCATTCTTCGATGTTCCATGCGGTCAAAAGGGAATATCGATGTAGCAGGAATCGCTCATGAATTCGGCGGCGGTGGTCACAAGACAGCCGCCGGATTTAAAAGCAAATTCCCCCTTGATGAAATTAAAGAAAAAGTGCTAAAAAAACTGAAGCCTCTCTTATAAGGGCGTAATTGAATGAATCACCAGAATCCGCTTTTCTTTTTTTTCACGGTTCTTATCATGGTAATAACCGGTTGTAACCCCAACGAATCACCCCCTGCCCTTCCCGATACAAACGATACAACCAATATAATCCCGCTGTTTACCAGCTCGAATCCTGAACCCGCCTCCAGGAATAACTCCAATGAAGATGATTATCAACCCTTATTAAAGGAAGATCTCAACCCCAAGGTCCCGATTTTGGAGAACGAAACACTGCTGAAGGTTATCAATGTCAATCTTGATCTTGATCGGCAGGAAGAGCAAATCCTCATCCTTAAAGACAAAGAAAACATCGATTCGTTGATTCATATTGCCGTACTGGATTACGAGGGGGTGATAAAAGATTATCGTCGAACCTGGGTGGGCCAGACAGGCATCGCCAATATCCGGAGTTTTAACATATCCCTTTTAGACCTTGTGGGGGATCATAACATAGAAATTATATGTGCCGGAGTCAGTCTTGATAATCAGCAAAGCCTCACAGTCTTCAGAAAAACCAAACGTGAAAACGATACCGGACTTTTCTACAGCACAATTTTTGATCTGAAGGCCAACGGTACTATCGAGATTCTTGAGGTGCCACGGTCCACTTCCTATGAATCGGGAATGAGAGATGGAAAAAGTTTCCCCATCATTTCAACCATCGAAAATCCTGATTCTAACAACGTGATGGATCTTATTAAAAACACCTATTTCTGGGACTTTCCTTCCCGGCGTTACATAAAGGTTAAAGAAGAAAAGATTCTCGGTACCCATGTTGAGGAAGAGAGAATGCGTATTCTCCTTCAGGGAAATGAATCAATCTTTGAGGAACACATTCGCGGCCCCTGGTTTCTCAACAGCGATCCCAAATTTCTTGTAGATTTTAATATTAAAGATGGTAAAGTTACTTTCTTTTCAGGTGATATCCAGGAAGTTTACAATTTAAAAAACTCCTACAAAATTCTGGGAAACCTTCTCAGAATCGGTGGGGAAAATGAGCTGATCAATCACGTCGAAAATGAAATTTATGTAAAACTGGTCGATTTAAATACTCTGGGACTTACCGTCCGGGATATTGATACCCAGACCAGGATAAAAACCCCCAATGAAGTCTGGAGCGGCCAGTATTTTCGATATACCGGAGGTCTTTCCCAAAACGATGCGATTCGTGAAGCCCAGGGTGATCATCCCGATCTATTTGGGAAATACCTGGGTGATGCCGGGGAAAGTATCAGTTTCCAGGGAAATCGATTTACTTTTATTTCGGAAAATGAATCTTACAACGGCGGTATTTCCCTCTTCCATGCGGGTGTCCCCATAATAAACCTTAGAATTCTTAACGCCTCCGGAATATCCCGGGAAAACCGTCTTTACCGGTATGATTTTTCAACGTCAAACCTTGGCAATACCATCCAGAGAGTATTGACGCTTTATCCAGGGAAAATGGGAATATACGGGTTCGAAGAGTTTCCTGATGATTTTATCCGTTTTCAGCAAATTGAAATTGTCGAAGAAGAATCTACTGGGTAATAAAGCCATCGTAACCCCGGGCCCTGAGTTTATTAAGCTCATCCCGGAGGACACTTTTTTCTATTCCAACAATTAAAACCTGATGATAGGTTCGGTTATTCCGCTCCGTGATTCGAATCTCCGTCTGATATCCGATTTTTTCCAGATCTTTTTGAAGCTCCCTGGCGTTCTCGGCATCAACAAAAGAACCGGTCTGGATGGCACCCTTTTCAACAGGATCCGGGACAGCATTAATATTAACGAGTGTCTTATCTTCTGTGGTGAGCGGGTTTAAGGCTGTTTCCGCATCAGAGTCTTCCGGAGCAGTCAAACCCAGATAGAGTGGTTCGGTTTTCCCCGCAATATCTCCCCGCTGAAGAAAGTCAGAAACAGAATCGGGGAAAAGTTCAGATAATTCCTTTTTATTTTCAGACCCTCCCCGGCTTAAGGATGTCTGCCAGAGAAGAGCCTCGGGGAGTATTTTTTCCGAGAGGGAATCCTGAAGCGCCTTTAAGCAATCGGAATCCCTGCCCTGATAAAAGTAAATCTGAGATAGAAGTAAAAAAGCCTGGGCTTTCTGCCGCCCCGGTTCGCAATCAGAAAGAATCTGTTGAACCAGCATCTCCCCTTTGGCGGTTTCTCCCATGAGAAGAGCCAGTCCTGCTGCTTCCAACAGCCAGGCGACTTCCTCGCGAACGTCATTGGTTTTCTCGGATGCTTTGAGGTAATAATCAAACGAGCGAGAGTAATCTCCCGTAAGTTCCAGGGTTTCGGCGGCTCTATAAAGGAAACCCGGTTCCCGGGACGGGAAGGAAGCGATGAGATCGTTTACCGCATTCAGCAGCTCTTCGACATCCCTCTGAAATGAAAGAAACAGGTCAGCCATGGCGGGATAGTCAGGATGGTCGTCATTAGCCTGGAGCCAGTTTTTTACCAGTCCGGAGGCTCCATCCCGGTTCCCTTCGGCATAGAGCGCTAGTGCCTTTTCTCCCGCCTCAGGTAAAGCTGACAGAGAGATGACGGGCAGGAGAAAAAGAAGAAAGCAGCAACTAAGTTGTTTCGGGAGGTTCAGGGGGAAGCTCCTTTTCAGATTTGAGAAGTTTTTTTTCTGCCCTGGCGGCCTTTTTTGCCTCGCTTCTCTCCTGTCTGGCCTGTTTCATCCGGGTTTTTTCCTCCCGGGCTGCTTCTTTTTCCTTGCTCTTTTCCCTGTGCTTGAGATGATTTTTCCTCCCACTGCTTATGGCAAAAGGCAGGGAGAACAGGGCGCCGAAGAAAAAAGATACAAACATACTGATGAATACGGGAACCTGGGAAAATCGGTAAAAACCGAAAGAGATATCCGAAACATTACTGTAGTTTAAAGCGGCAAATACCAGCAACAGCAACATTCCCACCAGCGAAAAAACTAATTTCCAAGGCATCCTCTATCCTCCCCTTTGTAGGTGTTACCTGAAAGAGCAACCAGTTTAACCTTTCTCAAAGTCCCGGTATAGTCCGAACCTCCTGGGAACACCACCATACTATTATGCTCTGTTCTTCCCAGCATCTCAAGACTGTTTTTTTTGGATGATCCTTCGACAAGGACAGCCACAGTTTGGCCTACCCGCCTTTCTTTTTCCCGATGTCCCATCTGCCTTTGCAGATCGATAACCCTGTTGAGTCGTTCCTTTTTCACTTCCTCGGAAATCTGATTTTCCATATGAAACGCCTTTGTACCCTCCATGGCATTGTATAGGTAAGTGAAGGCATCGGAAAATCCTGCTGTTTTGATGAGCTGCAGAGTATCTTTCACGTCCTCCTCGGTTTCTCCGGGAAAACCAATCAGGATATCGGTGGTTAAAGAGATATCAGGCATCGCTTTTCTCAGATCGTCAACCAGGCTAAGGTAGGATTCCCGGGAGTACCGGCGGTTCATGGCTTCAAGAACTCTGTTGGATCCATGCTGTACCGGGAGGTGAAGATGGCGGCAGATTTTGGGATTGGCCTTCATCACTTCAATGACTCTCTTTGAAAGATCTTTAGGGTGACTGCTGAGAAACCTGATCCAGGGCAGGGAAAATCTTTCAGCGATTCTGGACAGAAGACCGGCAAAATCAAGAGAGTCATTCTGAAAATGGTACATGTAAGAATTGACATTTTGTCCCAACAAAGTGATCTCTTTTACCTTTTGAGACTGAAGTATGGTGAGTTCACTTTGGATATCTTCCCAGGTTCTTGAGACTTCCCGTCCCCTTACATAAGGCACAATACAGTAGGTACAGAAGTTATTGCAGCCATGCATTATAGGGACCATGGCCTGAGCATCACTGGAGCCAAAATGCGACCGGGCAAAAGAAAACTCATCATGGCCAAAAAAATTGCGCTTTTCACGCCAGGAGGATTCCTCTTTGAGGACATGAAGAAACTCATCCTTACCGTAGGTTCCAACGAGAAAATCTATTTCGGGAACTTCCTTACGAAGATCGTCCTTGAGCCGTTCGGTCATACAACCCATGACTCCCAGGGAAAAATTTTGCCTTACTTTTAAGGCCTTGAAATATCCCAGCCGTCCCCAGATTCGGTTTTCCGCCGTTTTGCGGACAGAGCACGTGTTGAGAAGGACCAGATCAGCCTCTTCCGGTGCT
>Ga0334882_1001128_pt1 | contig 33999 bp, 29 predicted proteins | sample GraSluR1_MG_5_FD_207226 | JGI IMG/M metagenome (GOLD analysis project Ga0334882, IMG submission 207226) | Sludge microbial communities from methane-producing bioreactor in Wageningen University, Netherlands - Granular Sludge_15_04-R1 | ecosystem: Engineered > Bioreactor > Anaerobic >... | reverse complement strand
TGATTTTTTGATGCAACAAAAAGGCTTTTTGTCACCTTGTGGTCATCATATGCTAAATGAGGATAGTATTTTAAAATGAGCTTGCCGATAGTTCCTGTCTACAGAAACGGAAAAACAGTTTCTAGTCTTTGTAATTCATTAAGCGGCTCATTGAGGGAAACAAGGATTACTGCTGTTTTAGGGTATTTAATATCCTTAAATTCTGCACCCTTCATGAAGCTCTTTAATATCGATAGCAGAGTAAAAGAAGTAAACATCGAGTTTTCAGAAGATAAAGGCCGTTCAGATATCCAAATTGTTACTTATGATGGCATTATAATTATTGAAGCAAAAGTGGAAATGACTGATCCTGTGCAACAGGCACTAAAGTATAACGGGAAATGGTTTGTTCTTATCACAAATTATAGGACTCTTAAGCCGCTTCATGTCAATGTCCGGTATTGTTCTTGGGATGATATCTTTTCTGTTTGCGATAGGGTATCCAAGTCCTCTGATTATTGCACAAAGTTCTTAGCAACCGATCTAATGTCGTATTTAAAGGAGCACCGAATGGTTACTGTGAATGATAGTATTGAAATCTATGCTCGTGAAATAAACGAAGAGAAAACCCTGGCTTTATTCCTTCATGGTAGGATTTACGGATGTGAATTTGAGAAAAATAATCGAATTGCGGAGGCAAGATATTTTTCTCCCCACTTTGGCCAAGCAATTGCAAATGCTCATCCAGGTATTACCTCCGGGATAAGCTACGTCGCCAAGATTGATAAAATTGACATCGCAGATACTAAGGAAGGAGTGCTTGAGATTATTAAAATTAATAGGGGGAAATCTTGGTTAAATAAAAATCTGAGCATCATTCAGCCGATATTGGATAATTGGGATTGGGATGGGACTGTGAGAAACTTCCTATTCTTGGGAGAACCCCGCCTTGCCTTTAACCCACCAGTGAAGAAGATTCTTCTTCAGAAGGGCACAGGGTGGCTCAGTAAAAGATACTTAACTTTTGATGAATTGTTTCAAGCGTGGAGTGGTACGGCACTATATTAGCGAAGAATCGCTCCCACTCTGATAGGTAAAGACAAAGGGTATATAAGAACCGAAGATGAAGCCTATGTGTTGTTGAAAAGTTTGGTTGCGCTGATGAGACACCACACCTTTTATAAAAGTCTTTAAAACAACGGGAATCGTGAACGAATACTCCCCAACCAATGATGCCGTATAAAGTCCAATCGGGATCCATTGTTAAGATAAAAAAAGGCTTTCTTGTAGACGTTTTGTAGACATCTAAGAAAGCCTTCTTTTAATTCCTTGCGGAATAAGAAATTAAAACTATTTAGCAGGGACAGGACTCGAACCTGCGACCTCCGGGTTATGAGCCCGACGAGCTGCCAACTGCTCTACCCTGCGTCGTTGTGATGAGAATATAACCATTTTGGGAAAAAGTGTCAACCCGGCGGGAACCGGCCCCTCCCCTGGTGTGACACCCGCGATGCCGGGGGGGCTTTCGGGGAAAAGGCCTCCTCGCTCTGGCGGGGGCAGAGCCCCCGAATCGCTCGGGGCCCTCTCCCCGCCGCCTCCCGGCGGGCTGCTGCGGTGATCAGGGAGGGGCTGGTCCCTAACCTAAAAGTAGAAGCCGATACCTGCGGTGATTCGGTGGCCGGTAAAGTCGATGCTATGGGAATTCCCGCTGGGGTCTATTCCCGGGTCGAGAGCGTAAAAGGCTTCAATCTTCTGATTCTGGTCTACCCCCTGGTTGGCGTAATAATATCTGCTGCTCTGATCATCCAGGATTTGGAAGCCGAAACTGTAGGCGGCGTTCAAGGTCATCCGGGGGGTCAGGTAGTACTGCAGCTTCACCAGGGGAGAGGCGAGGAAAAAGGTGATATCCTGGGAGTCGATGAGGTGTTCGGCCTGAAAGAAATAGTCCCCTTCTTTCTTTAAAATGTGGTAATACTGCTGCAGGAAGCTCATGCCCACTTTAAGATCCACCCCCAGGGTGGTGTTGAAATTACGGGTGAAATTAATAACCCAACCCAGGCCGATTCGTGCCGTGGTATAGGTCCTTTCTTTTTTATAGCCCAAAGATTCAATGGAATCTTCTCCTAATGCAACCGTATCCATGTTGGTGATTTCCGCCAGAGGGTAATCGCTGGTTTCATAGGTTTCAGCAAGCCTGAAGGCTCCTGTGGTGCCTTCAAACCCGAGCCAGATTACCAGGTTCCGGCTCACCCGGTAATTCAGGGTGAAACCGAAGGGCCAGCCTTCGACGATCTGCCCCTCAATGTCGCTCATTTTGCTGGTCAGGTGATAGAAGGGAGTTGCATAGAACTCCAGCCCCAGGCCGTAGGGGCTGACGTAGGCGGCGGCGAGCTGCTGGGAATAATCGATGATTTCCGCCTTGGGCAGGGAAGCCTGAACTATCGAAATAACCTGGGAGGAGTTGACCTCCACCACCCGCATGGTAATGGTGAAGGAATTACCTAATTGGGTTACCGATCCGTCCACAAAGTAATCGATTCCCTCGATTTTTCCCGGTTCGATTCTTTCGGTCTCGGCCAGCCCGGTGAGGGAAAATTTGATTTCTTTAATAAGTTTGTCCCGGATCTTGTCGTCGATAAGGTTGAACAGGATGGACCGGGAAAAGGCGTCTTCCACCACCGCGGAAACAGCCTGCCCTACCCGGTGCTTTTCCGCCTCCGGTGAGTCGTTGCCGAAGGGCAGGACCCCCACGTTGGGCCGGAACACCAGATCGGGATGTTCCTGCTGAAACTCCCTGGTGAACCGGGCCACCATCTCTTCCACTTCCGATATCACATCCGCCGGCAGCTGGTACACTGCCAAGAGGAATATCAGAATCGCAAATGTCTTCTTTTTTTTCATGGCAAACCTCCCGGGTTCTCTTGAGAGGGAACATTACATTCTACACCATATTCCTAAAATGTGGGATAAAACGTCCGGCGGGAACCAGCCCCTCCCCTGGGGTGGCATCAGCGGCGCCGGGGGGGCTTTCGGGGAGAAGGCCTCTTCGCTCTGGCGGGGGCGGAGCCCCCGAACCGCTCGGGGTCCTCTCCCCGCCGCCCCTCGGCGGGCTGCTGCTGCGAGCAGGGAGGGGCTGGTTCCCAGCTGTGAAGGTTTAGGCGTGGAGGTTTTTTCAGGACCCCTTGGGACCTTCAAAAACTTCCCGGCTGGATAGGGCGCCCCTCCCCTGGGGTGGCATCAGCGATGCCGGGGGGGCTTTTGGGGAGAAGGCCTCCTCGCTCTGGCGGGGGCGGAGCCCCCGAATCGCTCGGGGTCCTCTTCCCGCCGCCCCTCGGCGGGCTGCTGCTGCGAGCAGGGAGGGGCTGGTTCCCAGCTGTGAAGGTTTAGGCTGTGGAGGTTTTTTCAGGACCCCTTGGGACCTTCAAAAACTTCCCGGCTGGCTAGGGCGCCCCTCCCCTGGGGTGGAATCAGCGGCGCCGGGGGGGCTTTCGGGGAGAAGGCCTCTTCGCTCTGGCGGGGGCGGAGCCCCCGAATCGCTCGGGGCCCTCTCCCCGCCGCCCCCCGGCGGGATGTTGCTGCGAGCAGGGAGGGGCTGGTTCCCAGCTGTGAAGGTGTTTACTGGGGAGGTTCTTTCAGCTGCGTCCCGCCATCCGGTCTTCCGCCAGGGCGATGCGGACCAGTTGAAGCAGCCGCCGGCCCCCCAGGTAGAGGAGGGGGAAAACCAGGAAGCTCAAGGCGCCGCCGGTGAAGAGGAAGAAGTCATAGAGACCGTGGATCAGTACCGCCAGAGTGAATCCGCGGAGGATCAGGTGGCCGGGATAGTAGCGGGAGCGGCCGATGTAGTAACCCATGATGCCCGAGGCGATGGCGTGGAGGGGAACGGCGGTGAAGCCCCGGATCAGGATGGTGGCGGGGCTGCCGAAGCTGTACATCAGATTTTCGAAGCAGGCGAAGCCCAGGCTGGCGGCAATGGTGTAGACGATGCCGTCGTAGACTTCGTCAAACTCCCGGCGACGGTAGACGAAGAGCATGATCACCGCCAGTTTGATTCCCTCCTCCACCAGAGCGGCCTGGATGAAGGCGTCGGCCAGGTTGCGGATCACCCCTGTGGTCAGCAGGGTGAACCCTCCGATAAAGATCTCCAGAAACAGGGCGGGGAGGACGGCGAAGAACCCCAGGATGAAGAGTTTCCAGACCAGGGTTCGGGGTTCGGGTTTCTGCCGGTCCTGGCGATAAAAGTATCGCACCAGGAGAAAGGCGGGGATAACGGCCAGGAACAGATTAATCAGCAGCAAGGTCATGGTGATTCTAAAATTACCCTAGAAACGGGGCGGTCACAACGCTTTTTTCCCCGGTGCTGATAATTTGACCGGAGAGGCTGCGGATGAGTATATTGATGGAAAAGGATTTTTAATAAACCTTCGGTTCCGCCCGGTGCGGACATCCCAGGAGAATATAACAATGAAATACGACAAAATGACCGTGAAGGTCCAGGAAGCCCTGGAAGAGGCGGGCTCCCTGGCCCAGGAAAAAAATCATAACGCCCTGGAACCGGTGCACCTGCTGACGGCCCTGATGGAGCAGGAGGAGGGGGTGATCCCCCCCCTGATGGACCGGCTGGGGGTGGACCGGCGCGGTCTGGCCGGGAAAACCGCCCAGGAGCTGGAGAAGATGCCCCGGGTCTACGGGGCGGTGTCCCAGGTTCATATCTCCGCCGAAACAGCGGCGGTTCTTTCCCTGGCGGAAAAGACGGCGGACCAGCTGAAGGACGAGTATGTCAGTTCCGAACACCTCCTCATCGCCATGCTGGAGGGGGGCGGCCCGGTGGCGTCCCTGCTTTCGGGGGAGGGGATTACCCGGGACGGCATCCTCCGGGCCCTTCAGGGGATCCGGGGAAACCAGCGGGTCACCGACCAGAATCCCGAGAACCGCTACCAGGTTCTGGAGAAGTACTGCAAGGATCTCACCGCCCTGGCCCGCCGGGAAAAGCTGGATCCTGTGATCGGCCGGGACGAGGAGATTCGCCGGGTCATGCAGGTGCTCTCCCGAAGAACCAAGAATAATCCCGTCCTCATCGGCGAGCCCGGGGTGGGGAAGACCGCCATCGCCGAGGGGCTGGCCCGGAGGATCGTCTCCGGGGATGTACCGGATTCCCTGAAAGAGAAGCGCCTTCTGGCCCTGGATCTGGGGGCCCTGATCGCCGGAGCGAAGTTCCGGGGAGAATTCGAGGAGCGCCTCAAGGCGGTGATTCACGAGATTGCCCGGGGGGAGGGGGAGATCATTCTCTTCATTGACGAACTGCATACCCTGGTAGGCGCGGGGGCCGCCGAGGGTTCCACCGATGCTTCCAACCTTCTCAAACCCGCCCTGGCCCGGGGAGAGCTCCATGCCGTGGGGGCCACCACTTTGGACGAGTACCGTAAACACATCGAAAAAGATCCGGCCCTGGAGCGGCGGTTCCAGCCTGTCTTCGCCGGAGAACCTTCGGTGGAGGACACGGTGGCGATCCTCCGGGGCATCAAGGACCGGTACGAGGTTCATCACGGGGTCCGTATCAAGGACGAGGCCCTTATCGCCGCCGCCACCTTATCGGACCGGTACATCACCGCCCGGTTTCTGCCGGACAAGGCCATCGACCTGGTGGACGAGGCGGCGAGCCGGCTGAAGATGGAGATCGAAAGCCAGCCCACGGAGCTGGACAAGACGGAACGGCGGATCCTTCAGCTCAACATCGAAAAGCAGGCCCTCTCCCGGGAGGAAGATCAGGGTTCCCGGGAAAGGCTGGGCCGGATCGAGAAGGAGCTGGCGGACCTGACCACCCGGCGGGATGCCATGCGGCTCCAGTGGAAGAATGAGAAAGAGGTGATCCAGGAGATTCGGACCCTGAAGGCTCAATTGGAAGAGCTGCGCCGTCAGGAATCCCAGTACGAAAGGGAAGGGAACCTGGCGGGGGCGGCGGAGATCAAGCATGGCCGGATACCCCAGACCCTTCGGGAGATCGAAGAGCTGGGAGCCCGGCTGGAAGGTCTCCAGGGAGATGTGCAGCTTCTGCGGGAAGAGGTGAGCGAAGAGGATATTGCTTTGGTGGTCTCGACCTGGACGGGGATTCCCGTGTCCAAGATGCTCGCTTCGGAGATGGAGAAGTACCTGCAGCTGGAGGCGATCCTGGGCGCCCGGGTGATTGGTCAGGAACCGGCCATCCTGGCGGTGTCCAACGCCATCCGGCGGAACAAGACGGGGCTCTCTGACGAGGGGCGTCCTCTGGGATCTTTCATCTTCCTGGGCCCCACGGGGGTGGGGAAGACGGAGCTGGCCAAGACTCTGGCGGACTTCCTTTTCAACGATGAAAAGGCCCTGACCCGGATCGACATGAGTGAATACATGGAGAAGTTTTCCGTCTCCCGCCTCATCGGGGCCCCTCCGGGCTACGTGGGCTACGACGAGGGCGGGCAGCTCACCGAGGCGGTGCGGCGAAGGCCCTATTCGGTGGTGCTTTTCGACGAGATCGAGAAGGCCCATCCCGATGTGTTCAACATCCTGCTCCAGCTCCTGGACGAGGGACGGCTCACCGACAGCCAGGGCAGGGTGGTGGATTTTAAAAACGCCATCGTCATCATGACCAGCAATCTGGGAAGTGAGTTCATCCTCCAGATGGATGACCCCGAGGAGCAGCGGGGCCGCATCGACGCCCTCATGAAGACCAGCTTCAAACCGGAGTTTCTCAACCGTGTGGATGAAACCATCATCTTCGGCCGGCTGAAACAGGATCAGGTTCTGGGTATCCTGGAGATTCAGCTGAAAAGGCTTACTGCCCGGATGGCGGAGAGGAAACTCACCCTTGAGATTACCGATGAGGCCAAGGCTTTTCTTGCCAAAGAAGGATACGATCCAGCCTTCGGCGCCCGGCCCCTGAAACGGGCTATTCAGGGGCTCCTGGAGAATCCCCTGGCCAGGGCTATCCTTGCGGGGGACATCGTGGAGGGGCAGACGGTTAAGGTGGATATGGGGAAAGACGGCTTAAGCTTTTCAGTCTAAGTGGCGAACTGAAAGAGGGTGACCAGGGTCCCCAGTCCCAGGAAGCCGAGGGAGATCAAAGTTGTCAAAAGGATGGTTAAGCGGTTAAACCGGCGGTCCAGGGCCTCGAAGCGGTCCTGGAAGCGCTTGTCCATGGTTTCAAAGCGTCTGTCCACGGCCTCAAAACGTTTGTCGAAGGCTTCGAATCGTTTGTCCACGGCTTCGAACCGTTCGTCCATCCGTTTGAACCCTTCCCTCATCTCTACAGCCAGAATCTCGACGTGGCGTCCGATTTTTTCCAGGATCCCGTCGAGACGGCGGTGTTCCTCCCTGTGCTCGTCCTCTTTGACGGAATTTGAAAGAATCAGGTATACGGCCCGGTGCAGGGATTTGGGGTTTTTCACTTCCAGGGCGTCTTCGAACTCCCCGGTAATCATTTCTGCCAGTTCCGCCATGCTCATGCCTCCATTATAACTTGTTTTCACCTCTTTTTACAGCGGCAAATGATTCCTGGCTTCAAACACGAGGGCATTGATTGATGAATCTTTCTAGTATTATAGTGAACCGAAGGTTCGGGCGCCCCAAAAAGCCTCCCGACCCCCTTGATCCGCAATAAAAGGAAGAATCCATGGCAAAACTTTGGCAGAAAAATTACCAGCTTGATACCCTGATGGAAAGTTTTACCGTAGGAAGGGACTACCTTCTCGACCAGGCCCTGGTTCCGGCGGACTGCGCCGCCAGCATGGCCCATGCAAAGATGCTGGGTTCCATCGGAATTCTCACCGGGCATGAGATGGAAGCCCTGAGGGGTTCGTTTAAAATGATTCTGGAAGAACACTCCCGGGGAGAGTTCGCCATCAGCCGGTCCGATGAGGACGGCCACACCGCCATCGAGAACCGCCTGGTGGAACTGGCCGGCGAGGCGGGGAAGAAGATTCACACCGGCCGCTCCCGGAACGACCAGGTGCTCACGGCCACCCGGCTTTACGGAAAACGGGCGGTGCTGGAAGTCCTGGAAGCCGGAACAGACCTGGTGCGTACCCTGCTGGATGGGGCGGAAAGATATGCCGCCGTCCCCATGCCGGGCCGGACCCACATGCAGATTGCCATGCCCTCTTCGGTGGGCCTCTGGATAGCCGCCTGGGCGGAGGAAGTTCTGGACGGCCTTTCCAACCTGAAAAACGCTTACGACCTGTTCAACCAGTCTCCCCTGGGGGCGGCGGCGAGCTACGGGGTGCCTCTTCCCCTGAACCGGGAGATGACCGCCGAAGTCCTGGGGTTCGTCAGGGTGCAGAACAACGTTCTTTATGTCAACAATTCACGGGGCAAGCTGGAGACCCTGATCCTTTCGGCCCTGGACTATCTCGGCACAACCCTAAGCTGTATGGCCCAGGATCTGATTCTCTTTTCCCTGCCTGAGTTTGGTTATTTCTCCCTGCCCCGGGAGCTCTGTTCCGGTTCTTCCATCATGCCCCAGAAGAAGAATCCCGACGGGTTGGAGCTGATGCGGGCCAAATCGGCCACCCTGTCCTCCTATGCCCAGCACGTCCGGGAAATTAACCGTGCCCTCCCCTCGGGATACAACCGGGATTTCCAGGAGACCAAGGAACCCTTTCTCCGGGGTCTGGAGCTGGGATATGCCTGCCTGCGGGTCATGACCCTCACCTTCGGGAAGCTGGCGGTTAACGAGGGAGCCCTGCTTAAGGGTTTCACTCCGGAGATCTACGCCACCGACGCGGCTCTGGAACAGGTGGCCCGGGGGATCAGCTTCCGGGACGCCTACCGGGAGGTGGGTTTGAGTCTTGAGGGGGAGGGAAAGACGGTGGATCTGAACCGGGATCCTTATGCCTCCCTGGGAAGCCGGACTCACACCGGCACCAGCGGCAACCTGGGTCTGGAGAAGGCGGCCGGGGCGGTTAAAACCCTGGAAGGGGCGGTGGAAAAAGAAAAGGCCCACCTGACAACCCGGCTCCGGGAGCTCATGGGTGTTCAGGTGGACCTTCTGCAGGGAGCCTCTTTCTAGGAAGCATCGGCGGGGGGGACCTTTTTCGGCGGAGTCCCTGCGTGGAATTTGCCTAGCCTAGTGTTTCATGGTCCTCAGTGATTCGGCGATGTTGATGGCGTAGTCGCCGATATTTTCCAGGTGCCGCACGATATCGATGAAGAGAAGCTCGCTTTTCACGTCACCCCCCTTCTTCAGCCGTTTTCGGGCCGCCTTGGTGAGGCTGTTTCTCTGCCGGTCAATTTCCTGTTCCAGCTGCATGGCTTCCCGTAATTCCCTTTCTTCCAGGGGATCGTTCAGGTGGGACCGGATGAATCCGATGAAATCCTGGACATTTTTGGTGTAGGGCTCCAGGGCTTCCAGGGCGGCGGGCTGAAGCTCCCTCTTCTTGTCGTACCGCCTCTGGGCCAGGAGGATCAGGTTGAAGATGGAGTCGCCGATACTCTCCATTTCGTTGACGATTCTCATCATGGCTGCCACGTTGGAGACGCTTTTACTGTTCAGATGCTCCTTGGAACATTCGATCAGATAGTAGATTCCTTCCTGCATCTGGTCGGTGTAATCTTCCAGGTTCTTCAGCTCTTCCACCTCGCTTCCCAGTTTCATGTCGGGGTGGCGGAAAACTCCCAGGAACTTTTCAAACATCTGTTCCAGAACCTCCGCCATCTTGGAGAGCTCCAGCTTGGCCTTGATGACGTTCACTTCCGGGGTTTCCTGGATGGAGGTGGAGATGTACTTAAGTTCATACCGTGCCTTCAGGTCTCCCGGCCGGTCCGGCACCAGCTTGATGACGATTTTTGTCATCAGGTTGACAAAACTGATCCACAGCAGGGTGTTGGTTATGTTGAAGAGGGTGTGAAACAGGGCCAGGCGGGCAGGGATCCCCGCCGGCCCGGTAAGTTCTCCCGGAACGATCCATTCAACCAGACCAAGGAAGGGCCTGAAGAAAAAGGCCATCCAGAAGACTCCCACCAGGTTAAACAGCAGATGGGCCCGGGAGGCCCGGCGGGCATTGACGCTGGTTCCCATGGAGGCAAGGAAGGCGGTGACGGTGGTGCCGATATTTTCCCCCAGGATGATGGCGGCGGAGGTGGGGAAATCGATCCATCCGGCGTAGGCCATGGTCAGGGTGATGGCCATGGCGGCGGAACTGGATTGAACAATTACGGTCAGGACGGCGCCAACAAGGATGAAGATGATCCAGGAAAAGAAGCCCAGGCCTGTAAAGTGGGTCAGGAATTCCAGTACTTCGGGATTGCTTCTGATGTCCGGTACCGAATCTTTCAGCATGGCCAATCCAAGAAAGAGGAGGCCGAATCCAATCAGCGCCTGTCCCTGGTCTTTCCTTCCCCATTTTTTCACGAAGTACAGAGGCATCCCGAGGCCGATCACCGGCACCGCCACGGCGGAAACGTTGAACTTGAACCCCAGGATGGCCACGATCCACCCTGTCAGTGTGGTGCCGATGTTGGCGCCCATGATCACCCCGATGGCCTGAGTCAGGCTCAGGAGCTGGGCGTTGACGAAACTGACCACCATGACGGTGGTGGCCGATGAAGACTGAACCAGGCAGGTCATGGCAAAGCCGGTAAGTACCGCCGCCACCCGGTTCCGGGTCATGAAGGCCAGGACGCTCTGCAGCCTTTCCCCGGCGGCTTTCTGGATACCATCGCTCATGACGGTCATGCCGTAGAGAAAAAGCCCCAGACTTCCGATAATTTCCAAAATTGCTACAATCATATTAATCCGCATCGTATCAACGACGTCTTGGATTGTAAAGTCTTTACACCCTGTTTAACGGCGTGTTATTCTCACCTATCCTTCGGTGGGGATGGGAAAATGATCTTAACAAAATCCGAGCATATCGGTGTCATAGCTTGCCCGGGGGCGGAGTCCTTTACCGATTCGGTAATCGCCAAACTGCGCACGATTTATACCAGGCGGTATAATAAAACCATCAATTCCATATCCAAAAGGTATGAGATGCCCCGGGAGGAGGTTATCAAAAGGATTAACCTGTCTTCGGAGTTTTCCGCCGCCCGTCCCTTACAGGTTGATGATATTCACAAGTTCACCGCCCCCCAGTACCGCTTACCTACCCGTTTTACCAGGTTTGCCAACGGCGAAGTGAAAGCAGAGATCGGAAGTTCCGTCAGGGGTATGGATATCTATGTGTTCTGTGATGTGGAGAACCACTGTCCTGTGGAGGTTAATGAAGGGTCGGGGGAGGACCATGTCCTTTCGGTAAACGATCATATTATGATGATTTTTACCACCGTGGATGCGGTGCTGGGGTCGGGCGCCAGCTCCTGCACCCTGGTTCTTCCCAGCTATCCCTACGCCCGGCAGCACAAGAAGAAGGGGCGGGAAGCCCTGACGGCCTCCTGGTTCGGAAAAACCTGTGATTTTATGGGAGTCTCCCGGATCATCACCCTGGATATCCATTCCAAGGCCATAGAGAACAGCTTCCATCATATCAGTCTGGAAAACCTCCATGCCTCCTACCAGGTTATCCGTGAATTGTTAAGGCTGGTTGATCGTGAGAAGGAAGATCTGGTGGTGGTTTCCCCCGATACCGGCGCGGTGGACCGGAACAAATTTTACGCCACCACCCTGGAACTGCCTCTGGCCCTTCTCTACAAGGAGCGGGACTACTCCAAGGTGTCCTGCAGTGCCGATGACAGCAACATCACCAGCATCAAGCTCCTGGGAGACGTTAAAGGCAAGACGGTTTTCATGGCCGATGACATGCTGGGTACCGGGGGAACCCTGATCACCGCCATGCGAACCTTGAAGGCCCTGGGAGCAGAGCGCATCATCTGTTCGGTCAGTCTTCCTCTTTTCTCGGGGAATGCCATCGAAACCTTTGAAAAGGCGTACAGCGAGGGACTCTTTTACCGCATCATCGGTACCGACGCGGTATACCACGGTCAGGTCCTGAAACAGAAGGAGTGGTTCATCACAGCGAAGATTTCCCAGCTTTTTGCCGAGACCATAAGCCGGCTTTACCACGGCAAGTCCCTGAGTCCCCTGCTTGACAACAGAAAAATCATCAGTAAACTCCTTGACCGCGGAACAGGATCTTCCCGGGGAGAGGAGTAACAGGTCCGCCGGAACTACCGGAACAGATCCATCAGATAACGCCACTTCTTGAGATCTCTGTCGGCCTGCCGGCTGAGGGGGTGAATTGTTTCCAGTTCCTCCCAGAAGGCGGGAGAGTGGTTCATTACCCTTTGGTGGCAGAGCTCATGGCAGATCAGGTAGGTCTGGAGCTCCCTGGGGAGGAGGGCAATTCGCCAGTTCAGGGAGATGCATCCCTTTCCGGAAGAGCTTCCCCAGAGGTTTTTCTGATCCCTGAGCTGGAACCGGGTGTATTCGATGCCGTGCTGAGTTCCGTGAGCCTTAAGTCCGGCTTCAAGTACCGGTCTGGCTTGTTTTTTAAGCAGGTCTGCCAGGGATTTCAGACTGTCTTCTTCATTATTATCCGATGTGACAAAAGTGCAGATCATGGTTTTTTCATCGAAGCTCAGGGTCGCCTTTCCCCCTTCCGGAGGGGTGTGCTGCTGTACCTGGTAGATCAGGCCCTGCCAGGGCAGCCTGTTCAGGGGGTTCTGTGTTTTCATGATCACCCGGTGTGATGAGAGGTGGCGGTCAACCCAGGATTTCTTCTGCGCCAGAGCCGCCATGAGAGTCCTGTCGGCTATGAAAAGGGGAGCGGAAACGACAACCCGGCCGGTTCGGTCGATGCGGATATGGATTTTTTTCTGCCCCCGCCGGCGGATGAGGTGGCAGGGAAAGGGGGTGGTTGACTTTTCCATGGCTGCCACTATAAATCAACTCACGATTTAGAACCAGAGTTCCGACAGTTAAAAAGTAAGACCGCCCTGGTGGACTGTAAGGCAAGGAGGCCCGTTACGATCGGCTCGGAAATATTCATCAAGGTCTTTAACGAAATCTCTGAAGGATTTCTGATCCTTGATTCGCATAAATCGATTCTCTTTTTTAACGACGTCCTGCCGTCTTTGCTGGGATGGGATACCTCGGAGATCCTGGTCCGTCAGGAAGAACTGCTGGAGTATCTGGGACGCGATCTTGAGAGGGATGTGGAACGGTTAATTCCGGACCGCACGGGGAACCTTTACTCTTTCGAAGTATCGGTTTTCTGTCTTCCCACGGCCAACGGTTCCTCCTACAAGCTGATAAAACTGAAAAAAAGCAATGAAATGGGGCTTTCTTCCTCCCTGATCAAGGAACTGCCCCGGCTTCTGGCCTCTCTCTCCGATGCGGTGGTGATGGTGGCTCCTAACGGACATGTTCTTCAAGCCAACAGCGCTTTTTTCCGGAACTTCGACCTTAAAGAAGGCCGCTCCCCGGCACTTCAGATTCGGGACTTCTACGTATATCCCGAAGATCTGGAGGAAAAACTGACTGTTTTGAAAGATCAGGGCTATATCAGCAGCCGGGAAGTGCTCTTCCTGGCTCCTTCAGGGCGCAGCCGGACCTTCGAAGACACCAGCTGGGTACTGAAGAACAACCAGGGCCAGTACTCCGGATACATTTCCCTTATGAAGGATCTGACCCAGATGAAGAACCTTGAGTCCCGGCTGCTTCTGGCGGAGCGGAACCGCCATCAGCTCTTTGATTCTCTCATGGTTTCCATCATCCTGGTGGATCCTGACGGAAGAGTGCTGAATATCAACGCCGCGGCACGGAAGCTCTACGGTTTCTCCTGGGAAGAGGTATCGGGGGAGATGTTCGATGACCTGTTCAGAACATCCTCGGGAGAGGAGGGGAGTTTCGCTTCGGTGAAGGCCCTGGCGGATAGGGATAAAGGTGAGCTGAGGACGGTTACCCGGGTCAGGAAAGACGGATCCCTTGTGGCCACACAGGTCAGCAGCCGCACCGTGAAGGATGTCACCGATGCGGTGGTGGCCTATACGGTGATGGAACAGGATATCACCGACCGGGTGGCCCTGGAGGACGAGCTGAAGAGCTCTCTGGAAGAGATCAAGAAGACCCAGTCTGCCACCATCCTCGGATTTGCCCGGCTCACCGAGTTTCGGGACGGCGATACGGGGAGCCATCTGGAAAGAATCCGGGAGTATACCCGGGTCCTGGGAACCTTCCTGCAGGAATCTTCTCCTTATGAAGACTACATTAATAATGAATATCTCGAAACCCTGACCCTCTCCTCAACCCTCCACGATGTGGGGAAGGTGGGAATCGAAGACCGGCTCCTTCTGAAGAAGGGGCTTCTGGAAGAGGATGAGTTCACCGCCATGAAGCAGCATGCTTTCCTGGGGGGAGAGGCTTTGGCACGGGTGGACGAAGTTCTGGAAACCCGTTCTTTTCTGACCATGGGCAAGGAGATCGCCTATTACCACCATGAGCGGTGGGACGGGACGGGTTATCCCGAAGGGCGAAAAGAAGAGGAGATTCCCCTTTCCGCCCGGATAGTGGCCCTGGCTGATGTCTACGATGCCCTTACTTCAAAACGGCCCTATAAAGAGGCGTGGAGTCATGAAAGAGCGGTGGAAGAGATAAAGAAGGCCCGGGGGAAGCAGTTTGATCCGCATATCGTAGACGTATTCCTGGCTCACCACGCCGTTTTCAAGAATATCAAAACCTTCATTGAGCTGGAGTCCCAGGCCCAGGATATCTCATCCCTTATGGAGAAGCCGAAGGGACAGAGAAAGTCTAACCGGAAGGAGTTTAAATGATGAAAGTCTTCTGGGAAACCCTGGTTGAACTGGTCACCATACCGGTGAAACTGGGGGTGATGGTATTTCCCTTCAACCTGCTGCAGCTCGTCCTCACTTTTCTGCTGCCTCTTATCCTGGCGGCGGTGCTCCTTCGGCTCATAAAACTGGGACTCAGGACAATCCTGGACCGGAGCCGGATCAATGACCTGGTGGTTCACCGGATCTACCGGGGGCTCAAAATCTTCGGGAGGCTTGTGTTTCTGGGCATCTTTGCCATCCTCTTCAGCCGCCTCTTCGGCGCTGAAATCGGCCGGTATGTCCGGCTTTTTTTCTCCTTTCTGTCGGTGCCGCTGATAGAAGCGGGAGGAACCAAGATAACCCTGGTTACCGTTATCATGACCGTCCCCATCTTCTATCTGGCCTCCTGGCTGGGTAAACTGGCCAAGACCTTTGTCAACCAGGCGTTTCTGGATAACTTTAATCTGGATGAATCCAAACGGTTCTCCATGACCACCCTGACCCGTTACGGGGTCATGGTTCTGACCACCATGATCGGGATGTCCATTATAGGGATAGATCTCTCATCCCTGGCGGTGCTGTTCGGAGTCCTTGGTATCGGTCTTGGATTCGGTCTTCAGGGGATGGTGGCGAATTTTTTTGCCGGGGTCATCATCATCTTTACCCAGCCCATCAAGGAAAACGACCGGATCGTGGTGAACGAGCTGGAAGGAACGGTGGTACAGATCCGGCTCCTGTCTACCGTGGTGAGCACCCTGACCCACGAGATCATCATCATTCCCAATTCCAAGCTGGTGGACAACATCATCCATAACTATTCCTACGATGACCGGCAGATAGTTATCTCCAATCAGGTGCAGGTGGCTTACGAATCGGATCTTCACCAGGTAATGGATGTGCTGCGGGAACTTGGTGAGGAAAACCCTTTTACCCTGCCCCATTCAGATGTTCTGGTCCGGGTGGTTTCCTTTGATGATTCGGGAATCACCATGAAGCTGATCGTCTGGATCCAGGATGTGTCAAAGAAATACGACGCCCTGACATGGAACAACCTCCACATCTGGGAGCGATTCAAAGAGGCTGGTATTTCCATCCCCTTTCCTCAAATGGACGTCCACCTGAAGGAAGAGTCTCCCCTTCGGGGAAAGGGGAAAGCCATAAGACTCTAGTCTTCGAACTCGCAGCCATTGGCCGCTGTTGCCAGAGTAACCCCGGCAAAGAAGCTTCTCATCAGGCTGGTCCCCTCTTTCCATATAGAGGCGGTAGGGCACTCGGGTTCACGGAGGCACCCATGACCTTCACCGTCGCTGCAGGGGGACAGATTGATGTCCTCGCCCACCGCCTCCAGAATCTCCAGAACTGTGATTTCTTCCGGAGGCCTGGTCAGGTCGAAGCCACCCCCGGCCCCCCGGGTGGAGGAGATGATGCCGCTGCGTTTCAGTTTAAAGAAGATCTGCTCCAAAAATTCGGAAGACAGTTCCTCATCTTCGGCGATTTTCCTGATAGCCAAAGGTTTTCCCGTATCATTCTGGGCCAGTCGGATGACCGCCCGGAGGCCGTAGCGGCCTTTGGTTGTTATTCTCATCACTTTTATCCTCCGTTGCTATTGTACCAAACTTATCAGATTCCTCGATGCTTTTTTTCTGATTTTGGTAAAATCTGTCTGGTTTCCGATGCTTTTGTCTCTCCCCTGCTAAGTAAAAAGGCGTCCCGGGGGACGCCTTGTAGCTTTTCGTCCGGAAGGGGTTTTATTTGTTGACCCTCTCCACGTACTCTTTGGTCTCGGTATTGACCATGATCTTTTCACCCTGCTTGATGAAAATGGGGACCTTCACGGTGAGGCCCGTCTCAACGGTGACCACTTTGGTGGCGCCGTTGACGGTGTCGCCTTTGATGGCATCCTCCGCTTCGGTAACTTCGTAGACCATTTTGTAGGGGATTTCGATGTCGATGGGGCTGCCGTCCCACATGGAAATTTTGTAGGTATCGCCTTCTCTCATGAAAAGGCCTTTGTCTTCCATTCCCTCCTGGGGAACCACGAACTGCTCGTAGGATTCGTTATCCATGAAGTGGTATCCGTCGCCGTCGCTGTAGAGGTACTGACAGGGAAGATCATCCACCTCAATCTCGTCAACATTGTCCTGGCTCTTCATGGTTTCCCGCAGAACCTGGCCGGTTTTCAGGTTCTTCAGCTTCAGGCGGACAAAGGCGGAACCTTTACCGGGGTTCACGAACTCCCGCTCCGCCACCAGGTAAGGGTCTCCTTTGTGAAGGAGACACATCCCCTTGTCTATGGCACCAGCTTTTATCATATTTCTAACCTCAATTTTCAGTTTATTTCGGGGCAATTATATCAGAAAAGGGGAAGAGAATCACCCCCCCCAGGCCGGTCTTCCCCGCCAGCAGCATGAGGAGCCGGTCCAGCCCCAGGGCCACTCCGCTGCAGGACGGGAAGTCGGGGTGGAAGTGGCGGTGGTAATCCCGGTCCACCTTGTGGGGCACCCGGACTGTCTGGTCCGGGCCTGCTGTGTTGAGAGGGCCCTCTTCTTCGAAGTACCTTCTTATTTCCCCCGGGTCGATTTCTTCGGTGTAACAGTTGGCCAGCTCCACTCCTTTCAAATAAAGCTCCCATCGCTGGGCCCAGGGGGAGCCGGGGACGGGGCGGGCCAGGCAGCCGATTCTTTTCGGGAAGTCGAAGAGAATCAGTGGGGTATTGTCGGGGAGCCGGGGCTCAATAAACTGAAGAAAAAACCGGTTGAACAGGGGTTCCCAGCGGGATTCGTCCGTTTCCACCCCCCGGCACTGCAGAGCTTCCCTCCAGGGGGCTGCCAGCCCGGCTTCTTTCCCCTCCCCGCAGAGGGGGGCCAGGTCCAGCTTTTCAAGATCCCAGAAGGCTTCTGCCATGGACATCCTCCGGAACGGTTTTTTCCAGAGGGGGTCGGGGCTCAGGGGAGCCAGGGCCCCGAAGAGCTCTTCGGTCCGGACCATGGAATCCCGGTAGTCCGCTCCGGTTTCGTACCATTCCAGCATGGAGAACTCGGGGTTATGGTTTTGCCCCCGCTGTTCGCAATTGCGAAAGCACTTGCTTATCTGATAGATGCTACCAAACCCCCGGGAGAGGAGCTGTTTCATGTGCACCTCCGGAGAGGGCACCAGGTAGAGTTCTTTCGGGGCGCCGTGGAGGTCTTCGTAGGCGGTGGCAAAGATCTCGATGGTGCTTTCCGGAATCAGATTCCCCGAAAGGAGGGGGGTCTCCACCTCGAGAAAATCCCGTTGGTCAAAGAAGTCCCGGATGGTGCGGTACATCCGGGATCGCAGCAGCGCCGTGTCTCGGTTCATGGAGTAAAGGATAGTCTTTTTTTGACTTCCGGGACAACAGGATTCTGTTGTTCATCCCCGGCAAACGGTATATCCTTACCCTGGGCCGTTCCGGCCGGATACGATGATGAGGAGTATTTCATGACAGCAGTGCAGATGTTGGACCGGGTCGCCCGGGAAGCGGGGGTGCAGTCCCGGCAGGCCGAAGCGGTTCTCAAGCTGATCGATGAAGGAGCCACGGTTCCTTTTATTGCCCGGTACCGGAAGGAAGTGACCGGGGAGCTGGACGAAGTGGCCATCATGGCGGTACGGGATGCGGCGGAAAGAAACCGGGAGCTGGAAAAAAGACGGGAAGCGATTCTGGGGTCTCTGAAGGAACGGGACCTGCTGACTCCGGAGCTGGAGGCGGCGGTTTCCGGGGCAACGGCGTTGAATCTGCTGGAAGATATCTACCTTCCCTATCGGCCCAAGCGCAGGACCCGGGGCACCATGGCCCGGGAGGCGGGGTTGGAGCCCCTGGCCCAATGGCTTCTGGAAACCGGCACCGGGGCCGCCTGGGATGCGGTGGATGAACCCCGGCGGGGCCGGGAGATCGATGCGGCATCCCTGGCGGCCAGGGCGGAACCCTTCATCGACGCTGAAAAAGGGGTAGCCTCCGGGGAAGAGGCCCTGGCGGGAGCCCGGGATATCCTGGCGGAGAAGTTTAATGAACATCCCCCCTTACGAAAAGAACTGAGGAAAGTTTTTGTCAGGGAGGCGCTGTTTTCCTCCTCGGCGGTGAAGGCGAAGGAGAAATCTCCCGAGGCCGCCACCTACCGGGACTATTTTCAGTGGGAAGAGAAGGCGTCAAAGGCGCCGTCTCACCGGATTCTTGCGGTGCTGAGGGGTGCTTCCGAAGGATATCTGACGGTCCATTTCCTCCCTCCTGAAGAAATCATGGAGAATTTTCTCTCCCGCCGCTGCCTGGGGACCAACCGAAACGGCGCCGCCGATCAGGTCTGGGAGGCGGTGTGGGACGGGTACCGGAGACTCACCGCCCCCTCCCTGGAGAACGAGCTGAAAAAGGAACTGAAGGAGGCCGCCGACGCCGAGGCGATCCGTGTCTTCGCCGGCAACCTGCGGGAACTGCTTTTATCCTCCCCCCTGGGGTCCAAGCGGGTGCTGGCCCTGGATCCGGGTTTGCGGACCGGGTGTAAACTGGTCTGTCTGGATGCCCAGGGCGCCCTGGTACACGAGGATGTGATCTACCCCCTGGCGCCCCGGAACGATGAGGCCGGCGCCGCCCGGACCCTGAAGGAGCTTTGCCGCCGGTTCAGCATTGAGGCGGTGGCGGTGGGGAACGGTACCGGAGGCCGGGAAGCCGAGGCGTTCTGCCGGCGGGCCCTGGAACCGGGGGGGGCTCCGGTGGTGATGGTCAACGAGAGCGGTGCCTCGGTCTATTCCGCTTCAGAGGCGGCCCGGAAGGAGTTTCCCCACAAGGATGTGACGGTTCGGGGGGCGGTCTCCATCGGCCGGCGCCTCATGGATCCCCTGGCGGAGCTGGTAAAAATCGACCCCAAGTCCATCGGAGTGGGGCAGTACCAGCACGATGTGGATCAGAAGGCCCTGAAGGCGGGGCTGGATGATGTGGTTCTCTCCTGCGTCAATGCCGTGGGGGTGGAGGTGAACACCGCCAGCAGCCAGCTGTTAAGCTATGTTTCGGGGATCTCCCCCCGGGTGGCCCAGGCCATCTGCGACACCCGGGAGGCCGCCGGCCCCTTCGATTCCCGGGAGGCTTTGAAGAAGGTTCCGGGCCTGGGAGCCAAGGCGTTCGAACAGGCCGCGGGTTTTATCAGGGTTCCCGGAGGCAAACACCCCCTGGATGCCGGGGCGGTTCATCCCGAACGGTACGGCCTGGTGGAACAGATGGCCGGTGATGTGGACTGCACGGTTAAGCAGCTCATGGAAGATCCGGAAAAGCGCCGGCTCATTAAGCTTGAAAAGTACGTGACCAGTGATGTGGGCCTTCCCACCCTGCGGGACATCCTGCAGGAACTGGAGAAGCCCGGCCGGGATCCCCGGGACCCCTTCGAGTTTTTTGCCTTCTCCGAGGAGGTTCATAATATCGAAGACCTGACCCCGGGGATGGTTCTGCCCGGGGTGGTCACCAACGTCACCGCCTTCGGCGCCTTTGTGGATCTGGGGGTTCACCAGGACGGGCTGGTTCACATCAGCCAGATGGCGGACCATTTTATCAAGAATCCCGCCGAGGTGGTTCGGGTCAACCAGAAGGTCACCGTGAAAGTCATGGAAGTGGATCTGCCCCGTCGCCGGATCGGATTATCCATGAAGGGGCTTTAATAGAGACAAATGTAAAGCATTGTAAATTTGCTTGCCTCCCGGCAGGTTTGCCCCTTAAAATGAGCGAACCCGACCTTTCAAGGAGAGTTTTCATGGCCCGGCGAAACGACGCAGATCCCGTCACCGATGTGGCGGTGCTGAACCGCTTTTTTCCCTATATCATGCCCCGGCGCTGCGACGCCATGGTTTTCTTCGATGTGGATCTGGACGTGACCGAGGCGCTGCGGTACGTCCGGTCCAAAAAGAAGGACGCCCGGGAAAACGATGTCACCGTCCGTTTGTTCAATGTGATCCTCGCAGCCCTGGCCCGGACCATGGCGGAAAGGCCCCGGCTCAACCGGTTCATTGCCAACTACGAGTACTGGCAGCGACGGGAACTGAGTTTCAACTTCATCGTCAAGCAGGACATGACCGACGAGGCGCCGGAGCGGAACGTACTTGTCAAATTCCTTCCCGGCATGACCTTTGACGACATTTCCGAAGTGATGGACCGGGCCATCAAGGCAGCCTGGTATGACGATGTGAGCCAGGACGAGGCGGCGGTGAAATTTCTCCTGAAGCTGCCGAAGTTCCTGATCCGGCTGGCCATGAAAGGCCTGGGGTGGCTGGACCGTCACGGTCTGGTTCCCTCCAGCTTAAGGGATACCGACGGGGTCCATGTTTCCGCCTTCGTAGCCAACCTGGGCAGCATCGACATCGCCAATCCTCCCCATCACCACCTCTATGAGTGGGGCACCACCTCGGTCTTCATGACCATCGGCAAGGTTCACCGCACCAAAATCCTGGATGAAAACGACCAGGAGCGCATTCAGGATACCCTGCAGCTCAGCTTCACCGTGGACGAACGGATCGCCGAGGGGTATTACTTCATCAAATCCATGAAGCTGTTAAGGAGTTTTGTGGAGAATCCCTCCCTGCTGGATCAGCCTCTGGAGTTTGCGGACCCGCATATCCGGAGGTGAGGGGCCCGGGGCTTTCCTGAATCGGTTTTGGGCCCTGTCTTCGTTCCCCACATCCTGGCTGGTGGGGGGGACAACAACAATCCTTTGACATTTAACCTGTGCGCACATATACTGTGCAGAGAGGTTTGTTATGAAGAATATTACCCTTTCCATTGATGACAACGTCTTGAAAGCAGGGCGTGAATACGCAAGAGCCCACGATGTATCCTTTAATGTACTGGTCAGGAAGTTGATAGAGCAGACAGTCTTGCCCAGAAAAGACAAATGGCTGGTAGATACGTTTACCTTAATGGATACAACGGAGGCATCATCGGAAAACAGCCCCTGGACTAGAGAGGAATTGTATCGTGTCTAAAATATTTATGGACACGAACCTTCTTGTCTATACCCTGGATAATAAAGACATTAAAAAAAAGAATGCTGCAAGAAAGATAGTGAAAGAAGTGGTGGAATCTCATCAGCCCGTGATATCCACCCAGGTTATTAAGGAATTCTATGTTGTGGGCACCAAAAAACTAAATGTTGAACCCCTCATTGTCAAAAACATCATTCATAATTTTCATAACATGGAAATAGTGAGTATTGATTTGGATTTGATTGAGCAGGCCATCGATATCAGCGTGGTTTCTCAATTATCCTTTTGGGATTCCCTCATAATTGCGGCGGCAGAGAAAGCCCGCTGTGAATACGTTTACTCTGAGGATTTAAATGCCGGGCAGATTTACAGAGGAGTCACCTTGGTAAATCCCTTCCAAGAAGAAGTGACGGGCATTTAATTCTGCCATCCTCACGGTCAGGAAATAAACCCGTTCTGATACGGCAGGGCCCCGGCGGTCTTCCGGGCCATAGGCAGGTTGGACAGAAGCAGCGCTGTGCTGTCCCAGGTGCCCTCCATCAGGGCCTGCCGCCGGCTTTCGGGGATCTGGATTTCAAACTGGACCTCCCCCAGGGTGAGGATCCGGGCTTGCAGGTTCAGGCACATCGGGGTCTCGGGGCGGGTTCCCAGCAAATCCTGGAGCCTCCGGATGTCAGGGGCCGACAGGGTTACCGCGGGCACCCCGATCATGGTGCAGTTTCCCGCGAAAATTTCCGCCAGCGATTCGGCGATCACCGCCTTGATGCCCCACCGCATCAGGGCCTGGGGGGCGTGTTCCCGGCTGGAGCCGCAGCCGAAGTTGGCGTTTGCCACCAGCAGCGAGGCCCCCTGGCAGCGGGGATCGTTGAAGGGGTGGTCTTTTGTTTCCCCTTCGGGGGTAAACCTCTCATCGTAAAAGGGATACTCCCCCATGCGGCTGAAGGTGATTTCCTTCAGGTACCGGGCGGGAATAATCCGGTCCGTATCAATATCATCCCCCCGTACGGGGATGCCCCTTCCTTCCACGGTTATAATTCTGGTTAACTCCATAATTTTCTCCCTCAGGTAAGATCGCGGATATCGGTAACCCGGCCGTTAAGCGCCGCAGCGGCGGCCATGGCGGGGGACATGAGCAGGGTTCTTCCCCGGGCGCTGCCCTGGCGGCCTATGAAGTTCCTGTTGCTCGAGCTGGCGCAGATTTCATCCCCCGAAAGCTTGTCGGGATTCATGGCCAGACACATAGAGCATCCCGCCAGGCGCCACTGAAACCCCGCCTCTTCGAAGATTCTGTGGAGCCCTTCTTCCATGGCCGCCTTGCGCACCTCCTGGGAGCCGGGCACCACGATTCCCCGGACTCCGGGGTGGATCTTCTTTCCTTTCACCACTCCGGCGGCTTCCCTAAGATCCGAGAGGCGGCCGTTGGTGCAGCTGCCAATGAAGACGGTCTGAACCGGAAGCTCCACGGCTTTTTGTCCGGGGATCCATTTCATGTGGTTATAAGCCGCCTCCAGGGATGCCCTTTCCTCAAGGGGGAAATCTTCCGGTACCGGGAGACTCTGGTCAACGGCGATGCTCTGTCCGGGATTGATCCCCCAGGTAATCATGGGCTTAATCTCTTCACCGGCGAAGACCGCCACATCATCGTACACGGCATCTTTATCCGAAGCCAGGGTCTTCCACCAGGAAACCGCGCTGTCCCAGGCCCCTCCGGAGGGGGCGAACTCCCGGCCTTTCAGGAACCGGAAGGTTTCTTCATCAGGATTCACATAGCCTATCCGGGCTCCCCCCTCGATGGACATGTTGCAGACCGTCATCCGTCCTTCCATGGTCATGGCATCAAAGACTCCGCCGGCGTATTCGTAGGCGTAACCCAGTCCTCCGTTGACCCCCAGGCGGTTTATGATGTGGAGGATCACATCCTTGGGGGTTACCCCAGGAGCCAGTTTTCCCGTCACCTCGATCTTCCTGACCTTTAAAGGATCCATGGCCAGGCAGCCCGTGGCCAGCACATCCCTCACCTGGCTGGTACCGATACCAAAGGCCAGGGTGCCGAAGGCCCCGTGGGTGCTGGTGTGGGAATCGCCGCAGGCAATGGTCATTCCCGGCTGGGTCAGCCCCCGCTCGGGCCCGACGATGTGAACTATCCCCTGTTTGCCCGAGGGAAGATCGTAGAGGGGGATGCCGAATTCCCTCACGTTGCCCTCCAGGGCCGCCATCATGGTTTCGGCCATGGGATCCTCGAAGGGTCTCTCGGCGGAATGGGTGGGGATGATATGGTCACAGGTGGCAAAGGTCCTCTCGGGAAACGCCACGGTCCAGTTGTTCTCTCTCAGGGCATCGAAGGCCTGGGGGCTGGTGACTTCGTGGACCAGGTGGAGGCCGATCAGAAGCTGATCCTGCCCCGTGGGCAGTACCGCCACCCGGTGGGCGTCCCAGACTTTGTTATATAAGGTATTCTGTGCCATCGTATCTCCTTTCAGGAATCTTTATCAATAATATAGGATATATGAACTGAAAGCAATCAGGGAATGGTTAGTGGTTACTCTCCGCAGGGAGGCAGCAGTTCGAGTTTTGGCGTTTTATATAGCAAATATGAATGAGTAATTCTGAATGGCGATGAGAATATAGAAAATTTTTGATCCAACAGACACTGTTGGATCAAAAATCACCATAAAAAAACGCCAAAACTGGTCTTTAATTCCAATTTTGATGAAGGGCTTTGAATATTTTGGTAAAACGAAGATGTAGAGGATGGGTGCCAGCGCGATTTTCCCTGAGCGCAGGTGCCCATACTCGAAAATCTTCGTTTTACTGGAGGAAAACCTTCATCAAAATTGGAATTTCTGGCAGGGAGGCCCTCAACTTGTCCGGATAGCCGCCTCATGGTATAATTACCCGTGGAAATTCGAGAACCTGTGGTCACCATAAAATCACTTCATGAACCTGAAGAGAACCCCTATTCTTCCTGGTCCGCCGCCTCCTGCATCCGGGAAGTGGAACGGCTGAGACGGGAATATATCCAATGGAAGTATCCTGATGCTGAACCCCGACTTCAAAGAACTGTTACAGTTATTCAACGAAAAGCAAATTGAGGATCGGGCGGATCTGGAAAAACTAAAGGGGTAGTAATGGTACGAAAGGTCCTTATCCTGGGCGATCCTCTCCTGAGAACCAGGAGCGCCGAAGTAAAAAACTTAAAAGAGCCCCTCCTGGAGCAGGAGATCCTGGATATCAAGGAGACCATGGAAGATTTCCGGAGTAATAACGGGTTTGGACGAGGAATCGCCGCCAACCAGATAGGAATACCCAAACGGATGATCGGACTCAACCTCGGTGATGGCCCCTTTGTTCTCATTAATCCGGAGATTACGTTTCGCACCGCCGAAGAGTGGGAGTTATGGGACGACTGCATGTCCTTCCCCGATCTGGTGGTAAAGGTGCGGCGCCGTGTCGGTATCAGCCTTGCCTATCAGGATGAAGCGGGGGCCCGGATCGAATGGAACAACTTGCCATTTACCGAGTCTGAACTGCTGCAGCATGAGATGGATCATCTGGACGGGATCCTTGCCATCGACAGGGCCCTGGATGAAAAATCGATCATCTACAAATCAGAGTATAAAAAGAACCTTAACTATTATTCGTAATCACCCAGCTCCGGTGAATTGCCTTCTTCTGCTGAAAATCCTCCGGCACGGTCCGGCCGGTTATCTCCTCCACCTGGTATTCCCCTAAAACCTCTTCCTCCAGCTTAAATTTGCGGTAGTTGTTGGAGAAGATCAGGGTACCTCCCGGGGCCAGCAGCCCCAGGGTATCCTGGAGCAGCTGCGCCTGGTCCCGCTGGATGTCGAAGGTGGTGCTGCGGCTCTTGGAGTTGGAGAAGGTGGGGGGATCGAGAAAGATCAGGTCGTATTTTTCCTTCTCCCGGGCGATCCATTCGAGGCAGTCCGCCTGGATAAACCGGTGGTTCTTTCCCGACAGCTTATTCAGTTCCAGGTTCTCCTGTGCCCAGGCCAGGTAGGTGGCGCTGGCATCCACGGTGGTGGTGTTGGAAGCCCCGCCGGCGGCGGCGTAGACCGTAGCGGATCCGGTGTAGGCAAAGAGGTTCAAAAACCGCTTGCCCGACGCCCTCTCTTTTATGATCCCCCGGGTCACCCGGTGGTCCAGGAAGATTCCCGTGTCCAGGTAGTCGGTGAAGTTCACCAGGAACTTCAGTCCCCCCTCGTGCATGACAAATTTCTCCCCCGCGGTTCCCACCTTGCCGTACTGGCTGGATCCCCGCTGCCGCTGCCGGGTCTTGAAGTAGATGTGGCGGCCCTCCAGTTCCAGGACCCGGGGGATGGCCTTGAGAATCTCCCGGCGCCGGGTCTCGGCCTTTTCCTCGGGGATCTCGGCGGGGGGGGCGTATTCCTGCAGGTGGACCCACTGTCCTTCATAAAAATCCAGGGCCACGGCGTATTCGGGCAGGTCAGCGTCGTAGAGCCGGTAGGAGGTGATGCCGTTCCGCCGGGCCCACTTGCCCCGGTGTTTCAGGTTCTTGGTCAGGCGGTTGGCAAACATCTGGGCCCCCGGGGAGAGGGGGGGCAGTTCCCGCTCCGTCAGGGCTGTCCGTTCGTCCCGGCTGTAGAGGCTGAAGGCCAGGGCAGTGCATTTCACCGAACCGTTGTAGAGGGTGTTGATTTTGTCCGCCTTGATCCCCGTGGCCCGGGACAGGCTGTCGCCGGAGGTGAGGACTACCCCCTTCCAGCCGGGGAAGTGCTCCTTCATGATGGTTCCCAGCAGGGTGTAGAGAGGGGCCAGGTTCTTCTCTTCCTCCAGCCGGAGACCGTAGGGCGGGTTGACCGCCATGAGCCCCGGGGTTTTCAGCGCCTCCGTGGGACGCAGATCCTTCAGCTCCTGCCTCTCCACGTGGATCAGTTCCCCCAGGCCGGCGGCGGCGATGTTGGCCCAGGCGGCTTTGATGACCCGGCTGTCCCGGTCGAATCCCCGGATGGGGGGAAGTTGGGCCAGCCCCCGGTCCCTGCGGTCCCGGGCCTCCTTCAGCAGGGTTTGCCAAAGAGCCTCGTCGTGTTTTTTCCAGCGGCTGAAACCGAAGGTACGGCGGAACAGCCCCGGGGCGATATCGGCGGCCATCAGGGCCCCCTCGATGAGGAGGGTGCCGGAGCCGCACATGGGGTCCAGCAAAGGAGCCCCTTCGGGATAGAGCCGGTCCCAGCCCCCCCGGTAGAGCAGGGCGGCGGCGCTGTTTTCTTTCAGGGGAGCCGGGCCCGTCTCTTTCCGGTACCCCCGGCGGTGAAGGCTGTCGCCGGAAAGATCAAAGCTCAAGGTCGCCGATGTTCCCTGAAGGTGAAGATGGATCCGGTAGTCCGGGTGATCGGTGTCTATATCGGGGCGGCCGCCGGTCTTGTCCCTGAGCCGGTCCACCACGGCGTCCTTCACCTTCAGGGTGAGGAACCGGTTATCCCCCAGGCCGCAGGCCTTCTGGGTCACCTCCACCGCCACAGTGAGGGCGGGGTCCAGGTCATCCTCCCAGGGATGGGCGGCCACCTCTTTATATAGGGTCTCCAGGTCGGGGCACTCAAAATCCTTCAGCCGCAGCATCACCCGGCTGGCGATGCGGGACCAGAGGCAGAGCCGGTAGGCCGCCTCCAGGGGGCCGGTAAACTCCACGCCGGTGCGGTGTACCCTGACAGGGATTCCCCCGGCCTCCCGGACCTCCCGTTCCAGAAGATCTTCCACATTCAAGGGGGCGGAGGCAAAAAATATCGGGGCGGCGGGGGATGTGTCACTCATGATTTCAGGATGGATGAAAACAGGTAACTTTTCAAGGTCCCGGCGGCATCCCCAGAAAACGACCGGTTGGTCAGTTTTTCACCCAAATCCTCTTGACCCGGGAAAATAGGAACCGCTATACTGGCCCTGCTGCTTCTATGGAACAGTACGGGCCCGCCCGTTACCACCTTGGGGGAAATATGGAGCATTTCCGGAAAGGAGCCTTCTATGATTTGGAATGAAAAAGCGGAGTGTCAGCCTGAGGCGGACCGCAAAAACAGCCAGGCCGTCAGCCTGCGGAACCTGGCGGAACGGGTCTACGCCAACGTCCCCTTTTACCGTAAAAAATTCGACCAGCTTGGGATCAAGCCTTCGGACATTCATACCATCGAAGATATGGCGAAGCTTCCCTTTACCACCAAGGATGAACTGCGGGACACCTATCCCTACGGCCTTTTAGCGGTTGATAAAGAGGATATTGTGGAAATCCATCAGTCCTCGGGAACCACGGGAACCCCTGTGGTGGACGCCTACACCCAGGGAGATATCGACATCTGGTCCGAAGCCATGGCCCGATGCCTCACCATGGCGGGGGTGGGGAAGGGGGATGTGATCCAGAACGCCTACGGTTACGGCCTCTTCACCGGCGGCCTGGGGGTTCACTACGGCGCCAGGGCCATCGGCGCCAACGTCATCCCCATCTCCGGGGGGAATACCCAGAGGCAGCTGAAGGTGATGGAGGATTTCGGCGCCACCTTCCTGACCTGTACCCCCTCCTACTCCCTCTACATCGCCGAATGGGCCCGGGAGAACGGCTACGACATGAAGAAGATGAAGGTCAAGGCCGGTGCCTTCGGGGCCGAACCGTGGACCGAAGAGATGAGGAAGGCCATGGAGTCTCAGCTGGACCTGAAGGCCTACGACATCTACGGCCTCACCGAGATCATCGGCCCCGGGGTGGCCAACGAATGTTCCGCCCAGAACGGCCTCCACGTGAACGAGGACCTGTTTTATCCCGAAATCATCAACCCCGAGACCGGGGAAGTCCTTCCCCTGGGGCAGAAGGGGGAACTGGTGTTCACCACCCTCACCAAGGAGGGGACCCCCCTGATCCGGTACCGCACCCGGGATATCACCTTCCTCACCAGGGAGCCCTGCTCCTGCGGCAGGACCAGCGTGAAGATGCACCGTCTCATGGGCCGCACCGATGACATGCTGATTATCCGGGGGGTCAACGTCTTTCCCACCCAGATCGAAGAGATTCTCATCCAGTTGGAGGAGACCGAGCCCCACTACCAGATCGTGGTGGACCGGGGGGAAAAGCACATGGACGAGGTGGAAGTCTGGGTGGAGGTTCAGGAGAAGGTATTTTCCGATGAAACCCGGGTGCTGGAACATCTTCGGGAGAAGATCCAGCGGGAAATCAAGGACCGGCTGGGTGTCACCGCCCGGGTCAAGCTGGTGGAGCCCAAGTCCATTCAGCGGAGCGAAGGAAAGGCTCAGCGGGTGGTGGACCGGCGGAACCTCCAGGATCAGGGTTGATCAATAATCCCTGCTTTTTGAAATTCCATCGGTTATAATAGGAGGGGAGGATTATATGGCACTGCAGCAGATATCAGTATTTTTAGAGAATAAATCGGGCCGGCTGGCGGAGGTGACGGAGCTCCTCGGCAAGGGCGGGGTGAACCTTCGGGCCATCAGTATCGCCGATACGGCGGATTTTGGTATTCTCCGGCTCATCGTGGATAAACCGGCAGATACCCTGGAACTCATGGCGGCCAACGGCTTTACCGCCAAGGAGACCGATGTCCTCGGTGTAGAGATTCCCGACCGGCCCGGCGGACTGGCGGAGATTCTCAAGGTTTTTAACGACAATGGGGTCAACATCGAATACCTCTACGCCACCCTGGAGAAGAATGCCGACATGGCGGTGGTAATTTTCAAGGTCGAGGATATCGACCACGGGATGAAAATTATCCGGGCTCACCAGTGGAAAATGGTGGATAAGCTCTGATTATTACAGGGGCGGTCTTCCCATGAAGCCGCCCCTTTGTTCGTTTCCTCTGCCTCTTCCGCCACTTTTATTACAACTTTAATTTGCCATCTTCCCCCGGCTGCTTTATCCTTATTAACAGAGCGACCTGCTCTGCGGGAGGCGGCCATGACAAACGGCGATGCTGCGGTTAAACCCAAGGTTTTTGTACTGGATACCAATGTTCTCATCCACAAACCCGATGCCATCATTTCTTTTCGGGACAACGAGGTGGTTATTCCTCTCTGGGTTCTGGAGGAGCTGGACCGGCTCAAGACCTTCAGCGATGAAAAGGGCCGCAGCGCCCGGCAGGCCATCCGGTTCCTGGATGAGCAGAGCCGCCGGGGAGATCTGACCAAGGGCGTCAAGGTGGGGAAAGATACCATCGTCCGGGTGGTGACCACCCACAGCACCGAAGTGCCTTCCGATCTGCTGCAGGATAAAACCGATAATAAAATCATCCTGGCCGCCCTGGCCCTGCAGAACCAGGGGTACCAGGTCTTTTTCGTTTCCAAGGATATCAACGCCCGGGTCAAAGCCACCACCCTGGGACTCAGGGCCATGGATTACGAGAAACAGAAGGTCAACTTTGAGGAACTCTACGCCGGATGGAAGAGAACCGCCGTCTCCGAAGATACATTGAGGGATTTCAAGAGCCGTCGGAGGATGGCGATTCCGGAAAAACTCCATCCCAATGAGTTTGTGATTCTTAATAATGAAAAAGCTGCCGACAGCCTCAAGGGGTCTGCCATCGGCCGCTATAATGCTGCCAATGGAACCCTGAATCTGGTGGGGCAGAAGGGCCAGCCCGTGATGGGGATCAAACCGCTGAACCAGGAGCAGGTGATGGCCTTTAACCTTTTGATGGACGATGCCATCCCCCTGGTAACCCTGGTGGGAAAGGCCGGTACGGGAAAGACCCTCCTGGCCATTGCCGCCGGACTCTACGGGGTGGTGGAAAAGAAGGAGTATACCCGCCTGCTGGTAAGCCGGCCGGTGATTCCCATGGGTAAGGATATCGGTTATCTTCCCGGAGACAAGGACGCCAAGCTGGCCCACTGGATGCAGCCCCTTTTTGATAACCTGGACCTGATCATCGCCAGCAACAAGAAAGAGGGAATCAAGAGTGTGGAATGGTTGACCCATAACCGTCTCCTGGAGCTGGAGGCCCTCACCTACATCCGGGGACGCTCCCTGCCGGGGCAGTTCATCATCATCGATGAAGCTCAGAATCTTTCACCCCACGAGATAAAGACCGTGGTCAGCCGGGCAGGAAAAGGCACCAAGGTGGTGCTCACCGGCGATCCCTACCAGATCGACAGCCCCTACCTGGACGCCAACTCCAACGGGCTGACCTACCTGGTGGAAGCCTTGAAGGGCCAGGCCCTCTTTGGGCACATAACCCTGGAGCATACCGAAAGGAGCCCCCTGGCGGAGATGGCGGCGGAGCTGCTCTAGGAATTATTCTTCCCAAGGGTCATTTGAGAAAATACCGTCCACCCCCAGGGCCCGCATTCTTTCCCGGTCTTCCTCATGGTCTACCGTAAAAACGTAGACCAGATATCCGTTTTGGTGGGCGTGGGTCACCAGCTCTTCGCGGATAAAATCAAGATTATAATGAAGTGACCGGGGAGCCAGGGGCCAGGCAAAGTCGCTGGCATTCAGGGGCACCCCCCCATGGATGGCCCCAAGAGTCACTGTCGGCCTCAGGGCTTTAAACCGGCTTAGTTCCATTAAATCAAAGGACGAGACCAGGAGGTCTTCGGTTTTCCATCCGGAGCCGGGAAGGTATCCTGTCAAAAAACGGTCCAGGGCGTCTGCGGTGTTTCTCCCCTTCAATTCAATATTGAGCCGAATCCTGCCGTTCATCAGATCCATGGCTTCTGCCAGGGTCGGTATTTTTTCACCCCCTCCTGCATCGAGTGTCTTCAGCTCTTTCAAGGTGAGGCGGGCAACCAGGCCTTGTCCGTTGGTGGTGCGGTCGACCCTTTCATCATGGATAACCACCAGTTCTCCGGAACGGCAGAGGCCGATATCCAGCTCAATCATGGCGACATTCATATCCATGGCTTTTTTAAAAGAGGTCAGGGTATTTTCCGGAGCGTGATGGGGAGCCCCCCGATGGCCTATTATCAGCATATGGTATCCTTACAAGATGGTGTCGCAGAGGTGGCTGTATTGGGCTCTCCCTCGGCTTAGGTTGTTTCTCTAATCACGATATCCGTGGGAACCTGTATCGATATAGGATGGCTGTCGGGGTTGTTAATCAGTTCCAAAAGCCTTGAAGCGGCGAGACGGCTCATTTCTTCGATAAAGACACTCGCTGTGGTCAGGGGAGGGTAGGCCAGCCTGGCCCAGGGAATATCATCGAAGCCGGTGATGCCATTGAATTCAGCATCCCCGAAAACGCTTTCAGCGTTTTAAGGGGGTGAGGGTGAAGCCCAAAGGAATCTCTTTAGTTAATTGGCTCATGCTTCTTCCAGGGGTAGGTTTTATCCTTCTTTTTATTGGATCCTCGATTTTTCTGACCCTGGCCCAGAGCTTCGGTCTTTTCAGCACCACCGGTTCTTCGTCCTTCACACTTGAAAACTGGGTCGGGGTTCTCACCGCCAGAGAGTCGATGGATTCCCTGCTGTTTTCTCTGAAGATGGGTATTCTCAGTTCCGTGGGAACCCTTCTTACGGCCTTTCCCATCGCCCTGTTTTTCAGGAAGGGGGGCAAGGGCAAGGGGATGCTGGGCTCCCTCATCAAGGTCCCCCTCTTTATTCCTGCCCTGGTGGCCTCATTCCTTATCCTGAACCTCATCTCCTACCACGGCTTGATTAATACCATTCTGATGAAACTCAATTTCATCAATGAACCGCTTCGGATGCTCAACGACAAATTTGGATGGGGGGTGGTTTTTATTCAGATCTGGAAGAACCTGCCCTTCGTACTTCTTATCGTCATGGCCGCCCTGGCTTCGGTCAGGGATGATGTAATCGACGCGGCCCGGAATCTGGGAGCGGGATACTTGTCCATTCTCTTCAGAATATACGTTCCCCTGGCCATGCCGGGAATTCTGGTTTCCATGATCCTGATGTTTATCCGGGCCTTCGGTGATTTTCCCATTACCAGTGTGGCGGGGCCCCTGTATCCGGCGTCGCTGGCGGGGCGTATGCATATCATGGCCACCCTGTATCAGGAGTGGGACCAGGCCGCCGTATTGGGAGTCATCATCATCGTGACAACATTTTTTGTTATCTGGTCATACTCTAGGCTGGCCGGCTTAGTTCAGGGAGAAGAATAACCATGGAATCAACACCCCTCCACCAGCGCCAGGCCCGGAGACTCAAGAATTTCTATCTCATGCTTACTGCTTTTTTTATCATCGTTCAGCTCGTATGGGTCGGTGTTCCCATCATCATGGCCATACTCTGGTCTGTGGTGGACCCCAGGAACCCCTGGTCTTACCCCAACGTTATTCCGCCAAGCTTTTCTGTCGAGCCGTGGAAGTATGTTTTTAACTACACCAATATCGCCCGGGCCCTGCGCACCTCCTACATGGTGGCGCCCCTGGCGGTTCTTCTCTCTTTCCTGCTTTCCCTGCCCACCGCTTATGTGCTGGGACGAAAGAATATCCCCGGAAAGAAAATTTTTATGCTGGTGATCCTTCTTCCCATCATCATGCCGGGAATGGTCGTCGCCCTCTTCCTGAGCCGGGTTTTCACCTCCTTCGGGTTAAGTCAGACCTTCTTGGGACTCGTTCTGGCCCATACCCTGATGAGCATGCCCTACATGATCAGGGTTATGACCACAAGTTTTCAGGCCATTCCCCAGGATGTGATCGATGCGGCGGAGAATCTGGGGGCCGGAACTCTGGTCAAAATAAAGGACATTTTTCTGCCCATGATAAGGCCGGGGCTGCTGGCGGGGATGATCTTTGCCTTCACCACCAGCATTGAAGAGTTTAATCTCACCTTCATCATCGGTACCCCCACCTTCGAGACCATCCCGACTATCCTCTACTCGTTTATGGGATACAACTTTATCCGTACCAATGCGTCGGTGGTGGCTTTGCTGATGATGACTCCCAATATCATCATGCTTTTTATCGTGGAGAGATTTCTTAAATCAGATTATTTAGCAGCGTCCCTCGGAAAGATGTGATGTTGATAAATAAATATATTGAACGGAGGATTTTTATGAAACGGATTGTAATGTTGCTGCTGGTGCTAAGCCTGGCGGCGGGTGCGGTTTTTGCCGGAGGCGCGTCGGAAAAACAAGCCGAAGCCCCCGCCGTGGATCTGCAGACCGCAGACTGGGGAAGCATCGTGGAGGCCGCCAAGGCGGAAGGTGAAGTGACTTTTTATGCCTGGTATTTTCCCGATTACTTTAAAGATGCGGCTCGTGATTTCGAAAACCAGTATGGAATCAAAGTCAACTTGATTATCGGTGATCAGACAGCCAACTTCAACAAGGCCATTTCCGAGAAAGACCGGGCGGTCGGTACTATCGATGCCATGATC
>Ga0334882_1001120_pt1 | contig 34237 bp, 25 predicted proteins | sample GraSluR1_MG_5_FD_207226 | JGI IMG/M metagenome (GOLD analysis project Ga0334882, IMG submission 207226) | Sludge microbial communities from methane-producing bioreactor in Wageningen University, Netherlands - Granular Sludge_15_04-R1 | ecosystem: Engineered > Bioreactor > Anaerobic >... | reverse complement strand
ATCCACGCGCCAACCGCATCCTTCGACCCGCTGCTGTCGACCAGAACCACCGCAAAACGCCCCTTAAGCGCCTCCGAACGCGCCGCCAACTCCTTCACAAAATAACGCGAAGGCCGCTGATTCACATCCCAGAAACAAATCGCAATTTTCTTGCCTTCAACCTCCGCCTCCACAGGCCCCAAATCCTCAACCGACGGAAGCGCCTTGCCCTTCAGAGATGCCGGCTGCCGAGGCACAAAACCGCCCGAACTGCTCCGCTCCCCGATCACGATCGTAACGTCCTCGGCGCCGCCTTCCGTCTGCACCGACCCGTACATGTTAGTATCGCCACGATGCTGCGCACTCAGACGAAGCCGACCCTCGCACACACCCTTGATCACAAACTTCCCCTCTGCGTCCGTCGTAATATCGCGAACATCCGGCTGCCCGTCCCCGCCATAGCCGTATATTGTCGCCCCTTTCACGGGATTGCCCTCCAGGTCCACAACCATCCCGCTGATCGACAGATTCGCCGTCGGAAGCGCAATCACGCCCATATCATGCCGACCCTCCTCAAATTGGTCCGCCTTGACGCTTATTTGTCTCTTGCCATAGCCGTCCGCGCTCACATACACGTTGTAATCCCTCTCCGGCGGCAGAGCCCCAATCCTGAACCTCCCTTCGCCTTCCGTCTGAGGTCTCTCCCCGTCCCCTAACGAAGAACCCCAGTTCCCAACGCGAAGCATCAAAGTTATGCCCGCACCATTGATCGGATTGCCCTCCCCGTCCGACGCCGTCCCCGAAATCACCCAACCCTTCTCCATCTTAACCGTAACTGACTCCGTCCCCGTCTCCAACACTTGAGAAAACGCAAGATCCTTCTCCTCGTGCCTCGCCACAAGACAATACGTCGTGTCCCCGCTCCAATGCGTCGAATCCCATATTGCCTCATACCGCCCGTCTGCCTCCGTCTTGACCCCCCGGTGCCCCGCAGGCTTGACCACAACCTCCGCTCCCGCAAGAGCGTTCCCCTCCAAATCGAGCACCTGACCCCTCACCTTCGGCAGACCCTCAATCGAAATCGACAATCGCACCGTCTTGCCGCTCTCGATCACAAACTCCTGTTCATCCCGACCCGTCATCCCCGGCTTCGAAACACCCCGAACCTGATACGCACCGGGCAGCAGTCGCGCACGCGCCTTGCCCTCCTTGTCCGAAGGCAAACCCATGTATTCCCGCGGCTCCTTGCGTTCGATACTAACATGAGCATTCTCGACAACCGCACCGCTGCCCGACTCCGTCACCGTTATCTCCAGCAGACCGCCTTCTTCCAGCACAATCTGCACGTCCTTCTTGTGCTCACCCGAACTCACCTCGACGTCCGCACCCTTGGTAATCCACGGTGCCGCCCCCTTACCCTGCTCAAATACAGCAGTCAGCTTGTACGACCCCGCGCTCAGCCCATCAAGCCGAAAAGACCCGTCCGCCGCCGCAACAAACCGTTCCCTCCCCATAAACTGCACGCGCCGCCCCCCGACTCCCACCTCAATACCGCCCACAGGCTCGCCCGAAGCGTCCACGACCTTCCCCTCGATAACGCACTCGTCGCCAAGCTCGATCTTGATCCCCGCCTGGCCCACGCTGTACAAAAACATGTTCGACCCGCCCGCCTCCGGGTTGTAAGTCACCACCGTCCCCTTGCCCGCCTTGCTCACCTGCAATACCACCCCGGTGTCGTCCGGCAGTTCGCCAAATGCAAATCGCCCCTCCGCATCCGTACTGACGCTCAAGTACCCCGCCCTGGCATTGAACAAGTACCGGGGCCTGCTCGACTTATCCGCCGCCAAAAGCACTCGAACCTCAGCACCCGCGATCGGCTCACCCGCTCCATCGACCACAACACCATCCAGCCGCCCCGCCGGCCTAAGCGTAATCTCCAACGGCTCACTCGCCGCCTGCGAATACCGGTTCGACCACCCGACAGCAAGCCCCTCCTTCTCCGCGGTTATGACCCAAAACACCTCCTGCGGCAAAGATTCTTCGAGCTTGAACACAAACCCCCCGTCCTCGCCCGACTTGAGCAAATGCTCCGCCGCCATCTCGTAACCCGCCGACCCGTACTTCAGACCGCACAACCTGACCTCCGCCCCAGCCACCGAATGCCCCTCCACGTCCACCACCTTGCCAGTGAACTTCTCCTCAGCCCCGCAAACAGCCGCAAACGCCAAAACACCCAGCACAACAGCCCGCCAATGATAATTGCCCCATGCCTTGTCCATCATCTGCTCCCTAAAAGACCGCCGCCGGAATAACCGCCGCCCAGGCAACCGGTCGCTAATTGACATCCGCCCCTGACCGTACCGCCTTCGCCACAATTCCCCCAGACGTGCCGCCGCCCGAACCGCCCTCGAAGAGCATGTTCACCTCCCCAGCCGAAAGCCCGTAACTGTAAATCCGAACGTCGTCGATCATCCCGCTCCACCCACGCCCGCGATGCTCAGCGTTCAAACCCACAAGCACCGGATGCTCGTTCGTCCATATCAATCCAGAAACTGCCTCCACGCTGTCGAGCCGCCCGTCCACATACAGACACGCGCGAGCACCGTCATAGGACCCCACGACATGATGCCACGCGCCGTCGTTCACATTGATCTTGCCCTTGGGACCCCATGACGAATTGCACCGAAACGCCATATTGTCCGTACCCTGCAGCCGCTGCACGCGCCACGCCGTATCTCCCTTGGTCACCACAGCCTGCCAGTCCTTGTCGAACTTCTCAACCTTCACCCAGCACGAAATGGTAACAGCCCTCGTCAGATCAAAATCCTTGTCCCTGCCCATATCCACGTAGTCGCCGTCACCGTCAAAGGCAATAGCCCCGCCGAACCGCCCCCCGCCGGGCGCCCACTTGCAGTCCCCAACCAGCTTGCCGTGCTTACCATTGCCGCTGCTGTCGCTCGCCGACTGGCCTTCCGACTCGTCGAACTTCCACCACCCCACAAGCTTGCCCGTAGTGAAACTCCGCACGTTCCCCTTGACCGTCGTACCGTCGCCGAGAACCGAATCCACCCGCCAGTAATACTTCCTCCCCGGCACAAGCCCGTAAAGATCCGCCATATTCACCGACGCGTCTTCATCAATCGCGCACACCATCCCCAGTTCCCCATCGCTGGTCCCCGCGTAAACCCGATGCCCCGCCGCACCCTCGCCCGCCGACCACACAACCCGCATACCGTCCGTCGAACAGTGCTCAGCCCCGTCCGCCGGCCCGATCAGAGCCGCCTTCGCGCCGCGCCGCTCGTAAACACGAACCTCGCTCAAACCAACGTGATCGGCGTCGCCAAGATTCTCAATATTCTCAAGACGAATCTTCGCCCCGCGAACGCCGCCCATCTCAATCACCGTCGGCTCATCATAAGACCCGCTGCCCTCCGCCGACTCGAAAACATGCCCTTCAACTACCTTCTTCCACCCGTCGGACTCCGTCCATACCGAAACATCCGCCCGTCCGATCCCCCGATCCGTAAAATACCGCTCGTTATAGTTCCACACCAGAACCCGACCGACATGTCGCTCACCACCAAGATCCAGAACAATCGACCCGCCCGTCTGTCCCTTCTCCGAAAGCCACATATCCTTTGCCGATGTGCTGTGCTCCTCCAGACCGTCCCCGTTCGAATCCCCGAACCCGCTCGAATCGATCATCCGAGCCGCGGCCGATTCCCCGCTCCACGTCTCCGCCTCCGCCGAAACAATCCTCAGCTCCTCACCCGCCGCCGGCCGCTGCCGATCAGCCGCCTTGATATGGTACGCTGCCGTATGCACACGGAACGGACCGCCAACCTTCAGACCCACAACAAAAGGACGCTCAACATCGCTGGGCTCTCGCCACGAGAGCGAACATGTCCCGCCTCACCCATACTCCAGTGAATAAGTCTGCTCATACTTCCCCGACCTGCTCCGAACTTGTATCCGCGGAGCCTCCGACCTCGACCCGTTCCGCAATATCTGTATCCGCTCCCCAGACCTCCCCTTCATCTCATGGTTGAACATCCAGTCCGACCCCCGCGGTGCCGCCGTCAAGTCCGCAATAATCGGCTCGCCTACGTCAAGCGAAGCCGTCGAATCCTCATTAATCTGTAGCTTCACCCTCCCCGACCCGATCAGCTTCCACGTAGCACCCGACTGGTCCTTCCGCTCCGCAACCCACTCTTGCACAACGTACTCCCCAACCGGAAGCCTCACGACCCCCTCCTCGGGCTTCGGCGTAAACAGCCCGTTCTCGCCCCCAACACGCAGCCCGCTGATCGCCGCCGGCAGCCGTGCCGTGCCGTACTTCACGTCGTCTGCACGCCTCAGCTTGATGTAAGCCCCGTCCGCCGCCGCCTCCTGATAATAAAGCTTCTCGTCGATCTCGATAAACCGGCCGATGTACTTCGTGTCCTGAACAACCTCGCTGCCGATCCGAATGCGATCGCAATTATGCGCCTCCGGACCCACGTCGTTAAAACGCCCGTTGCAGTTCTGGTCGATCAGAACACAATGCTTCCGCTGACCGTCAACCTCAATCGTGCCCTCATACCAGCAACCCGACGATATGCTCAGCCACGCCCGCTCGCCCGACTCATAGATCTGGAAATTCAAATGATATGTAACCGGACCGTCCTCACCCGCGAACAACACCCGCACCGGCCCAATGTAAACGTAGTTGTCAGTCGTATTCCAGCCCGCAACAGGCTTCTCGTCTCTAAGGCTCCCGTCGCCGTTCGAGTCTACCCAAACACAGTCATACTGCCGACCCCGTCCCTCCCCCTGCCGATCAAGCGCAATCCACAAACCACCGCCCGCCGCCATCGGACTCTCCCACCGAACAAAAGCAGGCGACTCGCTCTTGAACTCCGGCAGCTCCAAACCCTCAGGCCGCTCATGAGAAACATTACGGTACGAACTGCCGCCCGTACCAAGTATATCCCTCGCACTCCGCGAATGACGATATCCCAACCACTGAGGCGAACCCCCAAAAGCACCACAAGACAGACCAATCACCAAAACAACGCTGATTCGCAAACACAACCCCATGATTGTCCCTCCATTCTTTTTAATGGACCGCATGTTCGCCCCGGCAAATCTGTCCCGCAGACGCAAAACCTCACGCACAAACACTGACTTGCCGAAGTCTCAACCGAAGGCCCCTCCTTTTCTCGCAGCCTCGCCGCTACCCACACCCTCGTAAGCCGCCGCACATTATACAACCCGCCCAAAAACAGTCAATCATAAAAAAATGACCCCTTAACCTCCGCCATCATACGCCCCGGCAATATTACCAATGCTCCCAACTCAAGATTTCTGTTCCACCACCGACGCTTTCCATATATCATTACATTCGCCTATGACAAATCTCTTGACAGGACGGATCGTCATTGTAAGGCTGATAATGCTGGCGGCCATGCTCGCCCTCATCGCCATCGGAATCGCCGCAATCTACGCCGCCGGAAACCCCGACCCCGCCCAGGCAGCCGGAGAACCCTCCGTCTCCCCAAGAGCATGGCAGAAACAGCTCATATTCGCCGCCGCCGGACTCGCCGCACTCTGCGCAGTAAACATACTGCCATACCGACTCCTTGGCCCCGCAAGCTACTGGCTCTACCCCGCCATACTCCTCATCCTCGCATTCCTGCTGCTCGGTAAATTCTTGGATATCCCATTCGTGCCCCAAATTAACGGCGCCTGCAGATGGCTCCAGCCCATACCAAAAATCGATCTCAAGATCCAGCCCTCCGAATTCTGCAAACTCGCATACATCCTCGCATTAGCCTGGTATCTCCGATTCCGAAGCAATTACAGGCATTTCAAAGGCCTCGTAGGACCCTTCGCCCTGACACTCCTCGCAATGGCCCTCATCCTCCTACAGCCCGACCTCGGAACCGTCCTGCTCTTCATGCCCATACTCTTCGCAATGCTCTTCATCGCCGGAGCAAAAGTCAAACACCTGGCAATTATAGTACTGTTAGGAGTCCTCGTCAGCCCCATCCTCTGGGCAAACATGCGCCCATACCAGCGAATGCGCATCTCCGCTCTGCTCCTCCAAAACGAATGGGTCTTCCAAAAAGCACACGAATACCCCAGACTCGCCGAGATCCTCGCCGGCTCAACAACCAACCTCGACAGGTGGATGCGAGACCAGGGCTATCATCTCCGCCACTCCAAATACGCCATTGCCAGTGGAGGCCTTCGGGGCTACGGCTTCAGAAAAGGCCCCTACATCACTCAAAACGCAAAAAACACATCGTGGTCCCTCCCCGAGAAGCACAACGACTTCATCTTCGCAATCGTTGCACACCAGTGGGGCTTCATTGGCTGCCTTGCAGTCCTCGCCCTCTACACTGTCATTGTCATGTGCGCCCTCGAAATTGCCTGGCTTAACACCGACCCCTTCGCACGACTTATCACGATAGGAATTATCGCAATGTTCGCCGTCGCAGTAGTCGTCAACATCGCCATGACAATCGGACTCATGCCCATAACAGGACTGACACTGCCGTTTCTAAGCTACGGCGGCTCCTCGCTCGTCGTAAATATGATGGCGATTGGACTGCTCAACAACATCGGAAGAGGCCGACCCTTCACCGTCGCCGGCCGAGGACTCGAAAATCTCCACCGCATACCGCCCTCCCTCTCCGCCTGAACCCGTCTTTTTGGGCCATTCGCGACTCACCCGTACCGCAATCCGCCCGCAAAACATGTTTTTCAGTATTGATATCGCGGCTTTCCCAAGACCAACTCCACCCCAAAAATTAATTCATCAACTACCCATGTTGCCGATCTTCCAAAACTTCTAATCGCCGCTTTTTCACCGTTCCGACACGCCCAAAACCCCGCTGAAACCCCCAAAAAAGCGGTTTTTCAGTGCTGTAAGCAAGTTTATTAGCCGCCCCAAAAACCAGCCTCCCCACAACCACAATACCCCCAAAACTAACTAAAATAGCACTAAGCCAAGCCAAAAATCCGTCCATTCCTGCACAAGCCCGAATTTTTTCTAAAAATTTGCGCCACTGTGTACCGATAAAAGGCCCGGCTTGACTAAACCGCAAAGAGGGTCGCACGCCTTGAATAACACGCCAATCGTAATCGCTCTTATAAATGGAATGAAATGCAACCACTACGCGGAGAGGAGATTCGCAGGCAAGGACCCCGGCTCGCCGGGTGCCCACAGGATGTAAGGAGACCGCAATGGACGCACAATGTGCAAGAGTACTCATCATCGATCACGACGATAAACGCCGCCGCCGAGCGGCACAGATGCTTAAATCCCACAGGAACGGTATGAAATTCGACGTCAAGTGCCTGCCGTCCTCCGACGGCGCTATCAATCTTATACAAAAGGAGCGATTCGATGCCGTCGGCTTCGACTGCACACAGGAAAACGCCGCCGAACCCGACTGGATCAATGCCCTCAGGCTCCTGAGCCCCGAATCGGCGGTTATCGCCCTCCGCCAGGATGCCGCCGAACAGCGACGCCTCCAGCCGCCCCAGGTCGACGACGCCGTCCGAACCGGAACGCCCGACGCATGGCGCCATTTCGCAAGCAGAATACGCCAGACCATAATGCGCCACAAAGCCGAACAGGCCCTCCGCCGCGCCTGCAGGACCTTCGAAGCAATCATCAGAAACGCCCCCAACGCCATCGTCTGCGTCTCACCCGCCGGCCGTATCCTCGAATTCAACGCCCGCGCCGAAGCCTTGTGGGGCTTGTCACGCCCCGAGGCCATCGGACGAGACTTCCTGGACGTCTGCTTCTCCCGGCAGGAACGCTTCAGAATCAACTGCGAGATGCAGCTTCTCACCGCCGGAGAATCCGCCACCGACCTGCGATCCTTCATCACGCTCAGCGACGGCCGACACGCCGCACTCTCATGGGATTTCAGCTCTGTCAGTACTGAAAACGGCGGTTTGTACATCGCCATAGCACGCGAACTCGCATTCTCAGCCGCCGCAAATGAAGACTCCGCCGAACGCATACCGTTCAATCCCAACTTCAATGACACCGTCGATCTCGTGCTCAACAGCCTCTGCGCCATCATGGACCGCATCGACCGCATCCACGCAAGAACTACACCGGATGTCCTCGAACGCCTCAAAGACGCCTATGAAGACCAGGCCCAAAAACAGCGCCGCCTGCCGCCAAAAACCGCCGCCGCCGTCGAAAGACTCGTACTCGGACTCATAACCGAACACAAACAGGTCTCCTGACCGCCGTGGCGAGGGCATCCTGCCCTTGTAAACGTAGCGAGGGCATCCTGCCCTTGTTCCGTGTCAAAGCCATCCTGCCCTTGTAAGTAGCGAGGCCATCCTGCCCTTGTAACGTGCCAAAGCCATCCTGCCCTTGTAACGTGGCGAGGGCATCTTGCCCTTGTTCCGTGGCGAGGCCATCTTGCCCTTGTAAGTAGCGAGGGCATCCTGCCCTTGTAACGTGTCAAGGCCATCTCCCCCGAACGCCCGTCCAATACCGCCTCCGCCGCAAGTTGCCAGAGAATGCGTTTACCCTTCCAGGGCTTGACTTCTACGCCGAATTTCCGCATAATCCCTCATTCGACGCCTCAGCACGCCGCAATAAATGCTGCCCAACTATGAATAGAGGATTGCCGCATGAAAACCAAAAACAACGCCTGGCTCTACAAAAAAGCCCTCAAGGTCATACCCGGCGGCGTCAACAGCCCCGTCCGAGCATTCAAATCCGTGGGCGCAGACCCCATTTTCATCGAAAAAGCAAAGGGCGCCGTCCTCACCGACGCCGACGACAACCGATACATCGATTACTGCCTGTCGTGGGGCCCCATGATCCTCGGCCACGCCCACAAAGCAGTCCTCGATCAAGTCAGAAAGACCATGACAAAGGGCACCAGCTACGGCATACCGACCCCATTGGAGACCACCCTCGCCGAGATGATCGTCGAAGCCGTCGATTCCATCGAAAAGGTCCGCCTCGTCTCCAGCGGCACCGAGGCCGTCATGACCGCAATCCGCCTCGCTCGAGGAGCCACCGGCCGCGACAAAATCGTCAAATTCACCGGCTGCTACCACGGCCACGTCGACCACCTGCTCGTCCAGGCCGGATCAGGCCTCACCACGCTCGGATCCCCCTCCAGCCCCGGCGTGCCCGCCGATTTCGCCAAACACACCATACTTGCACCATACAACGACCTGCCAGCCGTCGAGAAGCTCTTCAGCGAACACGCCTCGACGATCGCCGCCGTGATCATCGAGCCCGTTGCCGGCAACATGGGCGTTATCAGTGCTGAAAAGCCCTTTCTGCAGGGTCTCCGAACACTCTGCGACAAACACGCCTCCCTCCTGATATTCGACGAAGTCATCACCGGATTCCGCCTCGGTTACTGCGGAGCACAAAAGCTCACCGGCATCCCCGCAGACCTCACAACACTCGGCAAGATCATCGGCGGCGGCTTCCCAATAGGAGCCGTCGGCGGACGAGACGACATCATGCGGCATTTGTCCCCCGAAGGCAGCGTCTATCAGGCCGGAACTCTCTCCGGCAATCCCGTCTGCGTCGCCGCCGGAATCGCCACACTCACCCAGCTCAAGGAGACCAACCCATACCCGCACCTCGAAGCAATGACGCTGTACCTCTGCAACGAAATCAGCCGCATACTAAAGACCGCCGGCATTGAGCACACCATAAACCGAATCGGCTCCATGTTCACCCTTTTCTTCAACCCCGGACCAGTCACCGACTACGACTCCGCCGTCAAATCCGACACCTCCCGATACGCCGCATACTTCCGCCACATGCTGGACTTTGGAATCTACCTGCCACCCTCACAGTTCGAGGCAAACTTCCTCTCAACCGCCCACACACAGCCCCAGATCGAAAAAACCATCGCCGCCGTCGCCAAACTCCGCATCTAAAACACCCACCCAACATAGCAAGGCCACCCTGCCCTTGTCCCGTGGCGAGGGCATCTGGCCCTTGTCCGTAGAAAGCCCATCCTGCCCGAACGGTTTTGCTCGGCCCTGCCACGCCAACTGCGCTGTAAGGTATGAGCAGAATGAGTTGCCCTGACGTTCGACACCACCATGTTGCATCACCAGCCGCCGCAGGGTATAATACTATACAGGTGCTGCCGCCATCAAAGGGGACACTCAACTTCAAAAATGAAGAACCGTGCAGCGCCCTTGCGAAAGGAGAATATGATGCATCGGATCAGTCGTCGCGTATTCGTAAGCCGAGCCGTGGGAGCCGCTGCCGCCCCCATCGCCCTCTCATCGATCAGAAGCTTCGCAACCGCCGCCCAGAGCCCAAACGAACAGATCAGAGTCGCCGTAGCCGGCATCAGAGGGCAGGGCTGGGGACACGTCGGCCGATTCCAGCAGCAGCAAGGCGTCAAAGTCGTCGCTCTCTGCGACCCCGACAGCGAAATACTCGCCAACCGACTCGCCGAGTTCAAATCCCAATACAGCGCCGGCGACAACGACGTAACCGCCTCCACCGACATACGAAAAGTCCTCGACAGAGACGACGTCGACGTCCTCGTCACCGCCGCCCCCAACCACTGGCACGCACTCATGACCGTCTGGGCATGCCAGGCCGGCAAACACGTCTACGTCGAAAAGCCCGTAAGCCACTCCATCTGGGAAGGACGACAGATGGTCCAGGCCGCCCGAAAATACAATCGCCTCGTACAGGCCGGAACCCAGCAGCGATCCTGCCCCGCCGTACAGGAAGCCGCAAGAGACCTCCAGCAAGGCAAATACGGCAAGGTCCTCTGGGTCCACTGCTCAAGGCTGAACGCACGCGCATCCATCGGCAAGGTCGCCGACCCCCAGCCCGTCCCCCCCAACATCGACTACAACCTCTGGGCCGGACCGGCGCCAATGACTCCCGTCATGCGCCAAAGCTTCCATTACGATTGGCACTGGCAATGGAACTGGGGCGATGGAGAAATGGCAAACTGGGGCGTCCACTACCTCGACGACCTCCACCATCTCCTCGGATGGAAAGACGTCCCCAACAAAGTCGTCGCCGCCGGCAACCGCTGGGCATGGGACGATAACGGACAAACACCCAACATCCACCTGGCCCTCTTCCACTACGACCAGCTCCCCGTAGTCGTCGACATACGTAACCTCCCCGACCCCGCCAGACGCGGCGGAAAGGAAGGAGCCGTCTACCTCGGCCGAAGAGACGGAAACTACATACAGTGCGAGCACGCCTCCGTCCGAATCTCAAGAACCGGCGGCGGAGCCTATGACGCCGACGGTAAACGAATCCACCAGTACAAAGGCGACGGCGGTGCCTCCCACGTCGCAAACTTCATCGCAGCCCTCCGCACCGGAAAATCACAGGACCTCGCCGCCGACATCGAAGCCGCACACCAGAGCACCGCAATCTGCCACATGGCCAACATCGCCTGGCGAGTAGGACGCCAAACCGAACCCGAACAGGTCCGCCAGACCTTCCAGGACTGCGACGACGCCGCCGAAGCACTCAAAGACATCCTCCAGCAGCTCGACGGCAACCAGGTCGATCTTGCCGCAAAACCCTTCGTGCTCGGCCCAACACTCACCTACGACCGAACAAGCGAACGCTTCGTCGGAAACGGCGCAAGACGCGCAAACAGATACCTCAGATGCCCCCACCGCCCGCCGTTCGTAATCCCGGACAGCGTCTGACGCCCCGTCGCCCCCGCAATTAAGACGCCCCCGGCCTCAACCGCCGCCGCGCACAATCCGCGCTCTTGTCGTCTTCTATGCACGCCCCATAATAGCAGCCCCTCTCCCTCCCCGCCGCCTTTGACCCGACCCCCGCTGTATCTTAAACTTTATATGAGACGCCTTTCGACTCGCTTCGATTGACGCAAGGAGAAAAGCAATGCAGCACCGAATCACAATCCTCATGCTCGCCGCATTCGCCGCCGCCATGCTGACAGGCTGCGCCCAAACCGCCTCCGTTGACAACACCGACCCCGACCTATATCTCGCCGCCGACGCCGACGACAACCTCGAACCCGCCCCCGCACAATACCCCTGGTGCGATGCCCTCGACGGCTACTACCGCGCTCACCGCCTCTGGCTCTACGGCGACAACCAATGGAGCCGATACGCCGCCGGCCGATGACGCAGCACAAAAAAAACTCACTCCCAAAACCCCGACTCACCACGTTTTTTTGTAACCCTATACATTCTCCAACCCGCCGCCTCGCGCAAACCTTCTATCGGCCCGCCGCCCCGCACGCGCCCCTTTCACACCAAACATCGCCACCCAGACTGCGTAGTATAGGTGGATGTAAATAATAATTACTAACCCCAAAACTGGAGGGCGCAAAAATGTTAAGGCTCAACACAATCGGTTGGATATCCCTGGTTCTGTTGCTCATCGGCGGAATCAACTGGGGCCTCGTCGGATTCTTCAATTTCAACCTCGTCGCAGCCATCTTCGGCCCCATGACCGTCCTGAGCCGAATTATCTACGCCCTTGTGGGCATCTCGGCTCTGTACGTCATACTCGAAAGCTTCATGACCGCAAGTCATCGCACCGAAAGAGCGCATCCCGTCTAAAGTGTGCGCATTACTCACCGGTAAGGCGCACTGCCAACGTGCCAACACGGAGGTTGAAAACAAGGAAGCAAGCGCTCGAACGAAATCGGGCGCTTGCCTTATATATCCCGCTCTCAATACCGCCGGCTCTCACCCCGCTCCCGCTCGAAGTTCACGAAAAAGTATCGCAGCGCATCCACCGGATGATCGTAAACCCCGTCCTTCTCCGGCAGCTCGCACGCACCCCCGCGATCCCCATAATGATAACCCCGCAGCGCCTCGATCAGCCGAACGCACCGCCGACTCACAACAAGATGCGACGTACCGTCCCCGCGACGTATCGCCCGCCGAATCAGCTCGATCCCGTCCAAAACGTGACTCGCCGCATACCGCGCACGAATACCATGCTCCGCCAGCTCGCGAACCGCGCTCGTACCGGTAACCACGTTCCGCCCCCCGCCCGCCGGATCGCAATACGTCGCCGCAACCGCCTCCTCCTCGCAAGGCGTCCTGTCCCGCACCGCCGCCGCATGAGCCTCGATCGTCGCACGCCGCCGCACGTACTCGTCGATCACCCGAACGTCCCCCGCCTCGTCGACCTGCACCCACAAACACACAAACGGATTCACGAACCCGAAATCGATCGCCCGATACAGCGGCAGACTCGCATCATAATCCACCGCCCGCACGTGCACCGCCTCGCTGAAATCCGCGAACACCGCATTATCCACCCCCGGCCGAACGCACAGCATCTCCGACTCCCAGCCCGAACGGCTGCTCCGCCGCATCTGCGTAATCGCATCCTCGATCCGCAAATACCCCCGCGCCGTCTTCGCGCGACCCCGGCAGTCCCCCCAAAGAACGCACCCGCTGCAATTGCGATCCCGGCACCGCTCGATCACCTCGAACAAACACCACTTGAACACCGGCGCCCCCGTCGACTCCGCCTGCTCAACCACCTTCTGCATCAAACCGTAAGGACGATGCGAAGTGCTCGCGCTCTCCATCGCCGCCGCAATCCCACCGCCGCTGCTCGTAATAAACTTCGCCGCGTTATAAACCCCCTCGTCGAAAGACTCCACCTCGTCGCACCGAAGCTTCCGAACGTGCCGCCCGCGCACGCTCCGCGCCGACTGAGCCAACACCTCCACCGAAGACCCGTTCGCAAACCGACACTGACCCTTCAGCGCCGAACCCGCCAGCAAATGCCCGAACCCACCGCGCACAAACTCCAGCAAATACTCATACATCCGCGACGACTGCTCCAGCGACCCGCCCAATATCCGCACCGAACACCCCGGCTTGAAAACGCAGTCCAAAAGCGTCGCCGCCGCCGCCAAACGAGTCTTGCCGCCCCCGCGATTCGCCCAAACAACCGCATCGCCGTTCAAAACCCCGCCCGACCGCCGCAAAAAGTCGACACTCCACGCATGCCAGACATAATCCATCGGCGTACAATGCCCCTCGCAAACACGCACGTCCGGCACATCCAGCCCCAAATAAACCTTCAAATAATTCCGCAAGTCGCGCCGCCGACCGGGCGCAACCACCCGAACCGCCTCATAAGCCAAACCAACACCACCAACAACAACACCAGCCATAACAGCCTCCTCCAAAACCTCTCCTCATCAACCAAACACCGTGTACAATAATTCTGCAATAGTCTCTTCAAAATAACAAGTCAATCACAGCCTCACCCACACCCCAACGTAGCAAGCCCATCCCGCCCTTGACGTAGCGAGGGCATCTTGCCCTTGTAACGTCCCGCGCTCCATGTAGTGACCATCCTGCCCTCGCCCGGGTCCCACCCCATCCCTCGCTCCACTCGCCCGCCCCGAACGGTTTTGCTCTGACGTACCGCGCGCCAGGAGAATGCGTTTGCCCCCCATCACCCCGCCTCCTTCTCCGCCAACACCTCCAATATCCTGCTCGCCTGCCCCTTGCTCACCCGCGGCCCGCGCACAACCTCCGCGTCCTTCTCCGCACAGTTCCCAAGCCCAAGCAGGTCCAGACACGCCTTGCGCTTCACCTCGCTGTTGTCGTGCCGAATCATCTCCACAAGCCCCTCCACCGCCGCGGGCACATGCCGCGCAATCTGCAGCATGTTCCGATGCCGAGCCGCCTCAACGCCCCGACGAAGCTCATCCGCAAAAGCCTCCTGGCAAAGCCACCGACGATACAGCCGCCGCGAAACCCGATGCCGCTTCAGTATCTTCGCCTCATCTTCCACCCCGATCACCAGATCATCGATCACCGCCAACTGCTTCTGATACAAAACCTTCCTCCGCTTCACTGCCCTTCCTCCTCACTCATCACCTTAATGCCCAAACCGCAAGTCTTCATCTCCCCAGCAGCCCCACAGGTAATAAACCCGCCTGCCGCCTAAACGCCCCAACACAAACCGCGTCCTCTCCAGCCCCCGCTCCATCCCCCTCCGATTAACGCAAGGCCGAATGAACCGCCGCATCTCCCCATCAATATACTCCGCCTCGCACCCCGCCAGCCCCTCCAGCTTCCGCTGCACAAGCTCCGCGTCCACGTAGTCGTCACGCCCCACCCCCACACTCGCCAGCGCCCTCTCCATCCGCACCGCCGCCGCCGGCGCATCCCCGTCATACCGCCGCATCCCCGCACGCCCAAAAAAAGAATGACTCCCCCCCGCCGCCGCCGTCGCCTCGATCATCGCCACACCCATAAGCCCCATCGTCTCCCGCACCAATCGCGCCGCCAGTCCCAGCCCCCGGTACCGCGGCTCAACGATCACCCGCGCTATCGTACGAATCTTCCGATTGATCGCCCGAAGCTGCTCCCGACGATCCCCGATCCGCGAAAAGACCCCGCCCGTCGCCGCGTTCCGCAATGCATGATTCGCCGGCGGATTAACGTAAACAATCACCCCCGCCGGCCCCTCCGCCAACCGCACCGCCCCACACCGCCTCCGCATAACATAAACCCCCGCAAAAGGACGACAAGGCCGACCACGGTAATGATAACCCGCAAGTGACTCATAATCCGAAACCCCGCCGCGCTCAACAACCAGACCCTCAACAACACTGCACCGCACCGCCATAAGAATCCTCCTCCAACCATCGACACACCCTGTCCCGTCAAATCACGCCGTGTCGTATGATAACTCCGCGACATTCGCTAATTCTCCCTCTGCCGACGTTTTACATATCCCATACCACTTCCCTATCGGATCAGGTGATTCGTCATATCGTGCGCCTGAGTCCTGATCAGTGTAACACCGGCGCACAAGCCAGGGCAGCACTTAACAATTCTCTCAACATCGAGGCTCTCGATAAAATGCCTCGCCCGCTTTCCCGACACGTAGACCTTGCCGAATTGTTCGAACAGTCGCTGTAAGTCCCTCTTGCCGAAGTTCGACGCGTTGCGATACCTGCCTGGATTACGTCGCGATTTCTTCGCTTGGACAAAGCCGTAAACACCCTCAACGTCATGGAAGAACCACGACTCGATCTCAGGATCCGCCATAATTGCGTCCACACTTAGCACGCCGCGCAAGTTCCTCCTCACAATCTCCTCTCGAACAAAATCCAATTCCAGAGGTGTCGCGCTTCGCTTGTTCCTCTCCGCGTCGATGCAGCAGTAAACACGAACCCGTGTGGCCGGGTTGTTGTGCAGATATTGCCCCGCCGCCCCTGTCACTTGTCGGTTAATATTGCCTTGGCCTCTTAGAAGCTTGTAATGCAGTGGTATTCCGACCAGGTACCGCGCCGCAACCAGCGGATAGAATATCTCCTCCGTCTCTCCTTCTAAATACCAACAGCGAGACCGGCCCTGCAAAGGTGTCCTTTCCCCTCGCCCCGCCCACTATCTCTTTTCTCCCAACACCTCTTCGAAGTTCGACTCCAGCAGGTCTCCGAAATCCATAAGACCCGCCTTCAGGTAATCCCTAAGCTCCTTGTTGTTGCGAACGCTCTCGACGTGCGCTGCCCCGGTCTCATCTACAACCGCAACCCGAACGTCTTCAGGATCAACGCAGTTGAGCACATAAGGCGAATGCGTCGTAATCAGAACCGGCCAGCGATCCGAGTTGTCCTGGAAGAATCTGATCAGCTTCTTTATTGCCGCCGGATGCAGGCAATTCTCCAGTTCCTCCACAAGCAGAATTGGCCGGTTGTCGGCGTCCGACAAATACGCCGCGATCAAGGCTACTACGATGAGTGTCCCGTCAGAACACATCTCCAGCCAACTGACATCTTGCTTCGTCCGTCCCAGAAAGAGATTCCGCTCGCGCTTGAACACCTCGCCCTTGCGTTTGGCCTCGGCCGGCAGCCTGAGATCCTTTGTATCTAAATGGATGTACCCGAACCCCAGTATGTCCGCGACAATCTCTTGAAAGAGTTCGTACCCGTCCTTGTTGCTGCGCAAATCGTCAATTAGAACCAGCGGGTCAAACTCTGATATCCTTGATCCTGCGATTGCGACTTCTGTACCTGTTTGACTTCTTATCCCGCTTGGTGAAAGAGCCAGACACGCCAGACTCGCCGTCCGCATGAGACTTTCAATGAAAACCGGAAACTCGGGTGGAAGTTTTGCATAGTCCGGGTAAAGAGCCTTTATTGCAGGCAGCGATGAGTTGTCGCGGGTTATTCCGTGCGATGTCTTTTTGTATGATTGCTCTGCCACCTTCAGCGACTTCTCTCTCCGCATGATGTATTGAGTACGAGGCCCCCTTCTGTCAAGAGGTGTCGCCGTCAGAATCTCCCCACATATCCCTCCTTTCCCATGCTCCAACCCCATGAATTCCATTTCCATCTCGTAATCGACGTTCCATGCCTTTCCCACCGCCTCGACATCCCAATTGACCCCTATCCGGGCAGGCTTGCCTCCATGAGAATCCAGAATCGTCTGTGCCACAGCTTTCCGGCCGCGAACACCATGAAGCATCATGCTCCTGTGCTTGTCTGACCCAAAACACAGCAGGTCCAGAAAATGAAACACTTCCATCAGATTTGACTTGCCGCTGTTATTAGGCCCCACAAGAACATTGAAATCGCCAATATCGACAACACAATTCACCAGGTTCTTGTAACCGTCCACTCTGATTTGCCGCAGTTTCATAATTCCACCTCAAAACACATTCAATTAGGCCCACTCAGCCGCCTATGTCGGCACTTCGAGCCCAATACACTACGATTTTACACATAATTAGTGCCAAAGCAAGCCTTTTCTCCTCACCCCCTGGTCGCCATCCACCGCCGCTGCCCTGCAATTGTACGTGTTGCAGCTCCTCGTTTCCGCCTTTCTCTACCTCTTGTATATCACCTCATCCCCGCCCCCTAACCGCTTCGCCACGATCACGTCCGGCCGAAGATCGCACAGCAGATCGTCATGGCTCGACGCCAACACAAACGTCCGCCCGCTCTGCCTGGCAATGCACGCAACACGATGCGCAATCACCGCCGCCGTTATCCGATCCAGGTTCGAGCAAAACTCATCCGCAAACACCACCCGCGCCCCGCCCGCAAGCGCCCGCGCCAGACGGTACCGGTACTTCTGCCCCTCGCTAAGCTCCGCCGGCCGGCTCAAAGCCGCAAACGCATCCCCCAACCCCGCCTGACAAAGCATCCGCAGCGCCGAACACACGTCCCCCTCGATGCAGTCGATCAGACTCCGCCGCCTGTCCAGCTCCACCTCATCCAGCCACAGCCGCTCCTCCGCCGCCGTCTTCTCGTACATCTCCCGTATCAGCACGCTCTTCCCCGACCCGCTCGGCCCCGTTATATAGCAGATCTCACCCGAACCAACGCGCACCTCGCAGTCGCATACATGCTGCCCCCGCCGAAGCCGATCCATGTCCAAACCGAACATCCCCATCACCGCCCGAACCCGCCGAGTAAGCCGAACCCCCGGATAAACCGTCCGCCGAACACTGTACAAACCCATAACACCCTCCTCTTTCCTCACTCGCCCTCAACTCGCCCTCTCAACGTCATTCCGCCCTGACTGCCATCCCCGCACCCTCATCACCATCCACCCACAATGTCATTGCCAGGAACGAAGCACAATGTCATTGCCAGGAGCGAAGCACAATGTCATTGCGAGGAGAGAAGCGACGAAGCAATCTCAACCCAACAACACCACCTGCCCCATGCGCTATCCACCCGCACCGCAAAATCACCGCCCCGAACCACCCTCACATCCCCCCAACCCCCTGATCCGATGAAGCATCTTGCGAACCTGGTACACCGTCACCCCCCGCCGCTCCGCAACCGCATGCATCGATAGCCCGTCGATAAGGTAATCCCGCGCAACCCCCATCCCCAATCGACCTAACAGCCGCCGATGACGCAGACACGCTATATACTGCCCGTCCAGCAGCCGCCTGATAATCCGCCCCACACGACGCGCAACCGTCCCCTCGCAAACCCCCAGAAGCCCAGCCGCCTCCGAAAGCCTCCGCCCGTTGTCCAAATAGTACAGAACCAGCGCCCGATCCTCCTTCGAAAGCAGATTACACCTGCGACGAATCAGCTCCACCTCGTCGGCATATCCGCCCGCCCCGGTACGCCACAGTCTCCGATCCGTACCATCCACAATCTTCTGCACATCTTTACAAACTCTCGACATCGCCAATTCCTCCAAAGCCGGACCCGCCATCTCTTCTCACCCTCTCCCGTCCTCTTCCGCCAGCCCAAACTCGATTGTTGGCTGCCTAACTAACTATACACCAACAACGCCTGTCTGTCAAACATTATTTCCGAAAAATCAGAAATATTTCGTGTTTGACAAACAAAAAGCACACCCCAAACCCCCGTCCTCATGCAAAAACACGCACCCCCGCTAACGGATCCGCCCCGTTTTACCCATCAGAATCCCGAATAACACGGCATCCGAACAGCCCGCCCGCCATATTTCCCCCATGTCCCTGAAGCCTCACACGCACCTTCTCCTTGCCCTTCGTCAGCTCAGCCCCAATCTCGTAAACCACATCAAAAAACTCCCCCGGCCGGTCATTGTTAAGTCTCTGCGTACCAACAACTTGCCCGTCAACCATCACATCGAAAGTCCGCGCCCCCGAATCGCCCCCCCAGTACGTACAAACCAGCTTCACAGCCTCGCCGGCCACGACTTTCATATCAAACTCAAACCACCCCCCATCCCACGCGTCACGCCACTTCCGACCCATATGCTCCCCAACCCGCGTCTTCTCCCCCTCCAGCCGATGATCCCGCTCCGGCTGCATCTCACCCGGCTGCAGGTAGTCCACCGTCCTCGCCTCAAGCTCTTTCCGCAACTGCACTTGCCGCTCATACTCCTCCTTGCGCTGCTGCCACTGCGCCTCCGTAAACCGATCGAAATAAACCGAGTAATACCGATGGTGCATACTGTAAAACGGCACCAAAACCACGTCCTCCGGACGCCCCGCCCCCACCGTCCGAAACGTGTTCTTACGCCCCAGAACCGGCTTCACCCACTCCCCCAAATCCGCGCTTTCAACGGCAATAACCGGGATCCACGGCTCCGGCCTCGTATCCCCAAAGTCACCCGCCAACACCATAGGCCCATACAAAAACGCAATCCGATTCTCGTTATCCGGCATCGCCTCCGCGTAAAGCCCCATGTCAAAACGAATTACAACAACATCACCCTCCCTCCACCTGCGGGAAATCGCCGCATATTCCCCAGGCCGGACATTCGTCTTCACCGCCCGCCCATTCACCGAAATCCCCGTTTTTGACCCCGCCCACCGCGGTATCCGCACGTTTACTGTCAGTTCAACAGGCGTATCGCACCCGATCACCAACCGGCTCGTGTCCGACTCCGGAAACGCCGTTTCCTGCGTAATTTTCAAGTTTTTCGCCCGCCAGTCCAGTACCGAAGCAATGAACAAGTTCACATACAACCCCCCCTCCCAATGCGCATATATCGCCTCCCCATACTTGGCATGGTTCTCCATCCCCGTACCCGTACAGCACCAGAAAGACTCGAAATACGTCGAATAACCGCGATTTTCCTCCTTCTTCGTGCCCTGCTTGAGCGACACAAAATAGCAAACCCGACCCGTCTCCGGGTCCTGCGACGCCAGGATATGGTTGTACAAAGCCCGCTCGTAGTAATCGATGTAATGCGGCTCGGCCCGCCATAAGTGCAGCTTCTGCGTCAGTTTAAGCATGTTGTAAGTATTGCACGTCTCGCATGTATGATCGCTGAGCCGATCGTTCAGCTTGCCCGCTGGTCCAAAGTACTCCCCGTTGCTGTTGCCGCCAATGACGTAAGTATGATTATCCACAACGGTTTGCCAAAAAAACTCCGCCGCCTTCCTGTGGTATTCCTCACCCGTAAGCTCATGCTGCCGGGCACATCCTATCAGTTTCGGAACCTGCGTATTGGCATGAAAACCGCTGAGCCGATCTTCCCCGCGACTGAGCGGATCCAGCACCTGCTTGTGGTTAAACCGTTCAGCCAGCGACAGATACGTCTCCTCACCTGTAAGCGCATAAACGTCCGCCGCAAGCTCATTCATCCCCCCATGCTCGCACAAAAGCATCCGCTGAACCTGCTCGTCACTGAGCCCGCCGGTGATCTTCCACGCATAATCGGCAAGCTTCACAAGCACGTCTTTGGCCTTGCCGTTGTCGCACATAAGGTACGCGTCCCGCAAGCCCGCCATGACCTTATGCGTGGTGTACCAGGGCACCCATAAACCATTGAGATCAAAGCCTTTGGAACGAATATCGCCGCGAGACACCTCCTCGAAAACCCGCCTGCCGTTGGGCATCGCCCCGACGTACCCGTCTCCATGAGCATCCTGGCAAACCGCCAGCTCATCCACAATGTACGCCACCCGCTCGCGAAACCGCGCATCCCCCGTCGACGCATACATATACGCACACGCCGTAAGGTAATGCCCTAACGAGTGCCCCGCAACACCCATGCTCTCCCACCCCCCGTAGACCTCGCCCTTCGGCGTCAAACCCGCATCTTTGCGAAACCACGCCAGAAAACGGTCCGGCTCAAGCCGAAGCAGCCATTCAGCATTGGCATCCATAGCCCGCTTGAACGGCCCGTCCAGCAGCCTCACATCGGCAGCGGAAAACAGTTCAGCCTTGGCCGGCACGACCGGCTCCACCTTGAATTCGCCGGCCTGTGCGGCGGTACCGATAAGAACTGCCAGCGCCATGACCATAATGCGTTTTGATGGATACATCCTGACCTCCTGATTTGACGTAAGTTACTGATACACAAGCCGATAAGCGAATTCATCCTTGCGGGTTTGGAACGTTACCCTGCCGTCAGCCATCTCGAACTTCACGATCCTCAGATCCGCACCGGCGGCATCGACGGCTACGACATCCGTTATAGCTTTTCCCAGCCCGCCGGTCAATTCGCCAATCCGCAACGCCACCTCAAACGCCTCGGCGTCCGGCAGAGGCGTCATAACCAGCGTACCGGCCTTGAGTTGGCACCGGACAGCGCCCGCGGTTACGACCGGCCCAAAGTCAATGGGCACGTTCTTCAGATTGCGCCGCGAAGGCGGCACAGGTTTCGGCTCTTGCTTCACAACTTCAATATTAGTGATGCCGCCGTCGTCGCCTTCGACAACCAGCGTACCAAGGGTATACCGCGTACTGCCGTCGTCCTCGCCGATAAGGGCGTAACGCCTGCCCGTCGACGGGTCCCACACTCCGATGCCGATTTCATATTGGCCCGGTCCGCAGTCAGCGGGGATTGTAATCGTGCGGTCAGCCCCAGTGGTAATGTGGTCTTTCCAGGCGGTCATCGGCATGGCAGGGTTCAGATCGCCCTGAAAGGCTATCTTGTCGCGGCGAGACGCCTCGTCGCCCGAAAAGTGCAGAAAGATCGACAGGTCCTTCGACGCAGGTCGAACCACGTCCCAATCCACCACCAGCCGGAATCGGCCGTCGCCAAGGTATTCGAGGCGATCTATTTGAGGGCGCAATCCGAGGCGATCCGAAACATCGAAACCACGGGCGTTGAAGTACCGTCCCGCAGGACCTTGCGACTGCTCAACAATGACTCCGTCGATGCGTTCGACGCTCGATTTGATGCTGCCGTTGTCCGCAAAGTATCCATACTGCGGCAGCGTCTTGCCCGCGACAATCCAGTCTTCCCTGCCGCGATTTACATACACCTTCGCACCGCTGCTCCAGCTTACGATCTGCCGGTGGATGTTGTCCTCGGCGAAATCGACGCAACGTATACTGTCGGTCGCTATGCTGCGGAGGAAGTCCTGTGCGAGCCAGTACTTGCGAACCGCGCCCCGCCCAAAGCCGCGGTTGTCGATCATCATCGAATGCCCGGACAGCACCTCGGCACTGATGTAATCGTCGCTTTGGAGGACTTCGTGATCGTCAGCCTCGGTGAGCTTGTACCGCGACGGATAACCCACGCCGTGAAGGCTGAACCTGTCGTGCAGGACTGCATCAAACCACGGCACCCGCTGCCAGTCGCCGCACGGCAGGCGAATGCAGAACTCGCGACTCTCGGGTGTAAGCGTAAGGTGCTGGCAATCCGACCCGTCGAGATAACCTGCAAGCTGGTCGTGCCCCGCCTCCGAAGTGGTTACCGCACCGTCAAGGAAATCCTGAATCCAGCGGAAGCTCTCACCCCAGTGGCGACGGGTTTCGAGAAAGCTGTAGAAGTTACCCTGCTTATCGTGGAAGTCGAAAAGGTCAATGGACGTAAACACGTCGATGAAGTAATGCGTGGGCGCGAGTCCATCCTTGATAAGCCGAAGGTTACGCTTAAGGAAAGGCATAAACCGGTCCGGCCGCCAGCGGTAGCTTTGCGCGTTGCGCCCTTCGTTGATCCACGCCTTGACAGGGCGACCGTCGGCGGTGAAGCAGATATGATCATAGCTGTAGCCTTCGGCGTCGGGGTAGAAGTCAATGTAGTTATCGTGCAGGCCCCAGGGGATGTCGTGCGCACCGCAGACCTCGCCGATCCTCTGCATGTCTTCAAGCGTTCCGAAGCGGGGATTCGGCGGCCAGATGTCCGGCAGCCGATAGTCGTATCCCCACCGCTGCCAGTTGTGCACCGTCAGGAGCGAATCGGTCAGGCCGTAGTCGATCAATCGCTGCATCGTCTCGGCGATCTGAGCGTATCGGCCGCCCCAGATGTCGAAAACGAAACGCCCCGCCTTGTTCTCAAAACCCGGCGAGGGCTTTCTGTCATACAGATCACGGTACTTAAGTGCGCAGTCGAATGCGCCGGCAACGCCCGGCACAAATGTCAGCGTTGCGTTCATGTGCGTGCGCAGCGTATAGACGCGGTCATCCGGCGAGACCTCCAGGGCATCCGGCGGGTTATCCGTCGCCATGAGCAGCGATATTCCCCCATCAAAGTCGAATCCCACGTGACTTGTCGACAGGTTATGACCTCCGAAGCCGGCGCGAAAGGCCTGCGGCTCTTCGATGCAGTAGCCGTGGCCGTAGTAGACGCGAGGCGCCTTCTGATCGGCGCGACCGATGGCCAGGTCGGTGATTCGCTGCGCCGAGTCAAAAGCAATCCGCAGGCCCGCGCCTTCGGCACGGAGCGCTGCCTTGAGTTCGAAGGCTTCGCCGCCAAGCCGCAAACAATGCGTCCATGTGATTGCACTCAGGCCGTCCCGGACGACCGCCGCGCCTTCGAACAGGACATCTGAGGCAGCGCCGATGCGGTTGCCCAGTATTGCAGCGTCAACTCCGTCAAAGACGACGCATTTGTCGCCCTTGCCGAAAGCAATTGCGGCGTCGAAGATGCCGTTGGGACCAGGCGCTACCGCCCCAACACAGCCCTCTGAAAGTCTGAACGCAAAACCGCCTTCTTCCTCTGTATGGCCGGCTTTGACCAGACCGCGTGCCTTTTGGCGCAATTGATCCCGCTGCTCGGCGGTCATGCGCTTCGGCGGTTCGCCGGCAACTATAACCGGATCGCCCCAGAAGCACGAATCGCAAGTAGTGTTCTTCTTCGGACCGGGGTGGCTTTCGAGCCGTAGCAGGACGGTCTTGCCGGCGAATTGGCTCAGATCCACGGAGGCGTCGAGCCACGTCTTGCTGTCGGTGTGGCGATCGAACAGAGTTTCACCGTCGACCCACACGCGAAACGTCACCCCGTCCGAGGCGGGCTCGCCGGGTCCGTGGTCGCGGATGGCGTTGGCGAATTCAAAGATGATTTGCCGCGTCAAGGGCAATGCAACCTTGTACTCGACGAATACGGTGCCGGCCTTGCCGTACCACGGCGGATGAATCTGCAACGCGCGTTTCCTTGCACCGCGAAACACGTCGCCCTTGCCGAATGAAGTGCGCGAGCGATCCTCCGAACCTTGCCATCCAACGGGCATCGCCACCTCCTCTTCATCAAAAAACCGCCAGACCACGCGATGATCTTTGACGCCCGCTAACGACAGCGCTCCGCGCGCCGGCACAACGACAGTCGTCAATTCCGAAGACGCTTCCGCTTCGGCCTGAACGAATTCCGATTTGAATACCTGTATGCAATGCAGCGACCGGCGCTGCCCTGCATCCTCGAAGTCCGCCCAAACGTGTACGGGCCAGAGCGCCGACGGTGCGCCTCTGCCGCAGGCGATCTCAAATGCCGCCTTCGCCTGTGACGCGGGCCCAACGACAAGGTTTGCTTCCGTCGCGCCGACGGCTCGCCACTCATCAACCAGCCCACCCATGCGCAGAGCAACAGCCAGCGCCTGATTACCCTTGTTGTCAAGGACTACGTCAACGCGCCGCGGTGCATCGAACTCCGTAACATCCTCGACCGGATCAATCGTAACCGTCAGTGGACCATCAGTAACAATGTGACCGTTGAATGCATTTGTCAGGCCCACGGCAAGCACGGCAAACAACAACACGCAGACCGACCGAAGCATAATCATCTTCACCACCTTCTCATGAACAATATCATTTGCCGCAAGGCTCAACCGGGCGATTCGGTTCTTGGTTCAAATGACCGAACTGGCCGTAAACGACGTCGTTGAACATGCGCATTCGCGAGGCGACAAACTCATCGCGGAGCCTGTCGGCCGTCTCCCGAGGGTATGGTTTGCCCTTGGGATGGTCGGGCGTGTAGTGAACGAGAGTCTTGTCGACATACCCCAAAGTGCCAAACGGATATTCACTCGGATGCCGCACGCCCATAGATGTCCACCAGACAAGTCCAACCCACGGACCGGCCTTGAGCCGATCATAATAAGCATCCATCGTCTCAATCGGCGTCGTATAGGCGCCCGGCAGATAGCTCGACAGGCCGATATAAATCATCATCGCGCGCCCGGCCTTTGCAAAACGGATGGCGTTGAGCACGGCGTGTGTGTCGCTCCAGCATTCAGGCGTCCACGTAGCCGGGTCCTCTGCGTTTTCACACACACACGTCTTGACGCCCTGCGGATAGAAGTTCGTGCGGATGCTGTGCCACTCGGCGGTTCGCGCGGCGACACGGTCCCGGTTGGCCGCATCGACGGGATCGAAACCGATGCCGTGCCACCAGTAGTCGTAAGTGTCGACGCCTATGAACTCGATATTGGCCGGCAGTTTGTGTCGGCCCTTGGCCAGGTCGTCGGGCCCGCTGGCCAGCGCACTGCCGAAATCCCATCCTGCCCATCCGACCATGTTGTACCACGACTTGATGTGCGAGAATGGTTGTTCTCCGTTGTCCGTCGTTCGGCTGCTTATGCGCTCTTCGAACTTACGGCAGATCGTAGCCAAACCCTCCGTGCCGAGGCCGCCGAAGTTCTCGTCGCCGGTCTTGACCATGAGAATGTTGTTGATCAACTGCCGCCCCGTAGCCTTGTCGCCTTCGGGACTGACGAGCACTTCGTCGCGCGCCCGCCACAGGGTCTCCAAAAGGTCGACCATGTTGGCAAAGGGCTCCCTGGCGTCGCCGGGCTGCCAGTAGTCGCGAATGATGAACAACTGCCGGTAGCGATACGCCCGCAGCATGAGCCGGATGAGCTCGTCGCGAAAATCGGCGCGGCGGGCGTAGAACATGATGGCGGTGGACCATTGCGCCGCCAGATCGATGCGGCGCACATTTTCATCGTGCAGCGCCTCAAGCGGTCGGCGGCCGTCCCAGGCCATCAATTCATACTCGCAAAGGTACGGCAGGATGCCGATCGCCTCGTCGGGCGACCAGTAACGGTTGGGCACATAGGAATAGCTCACCACGTCGCCCTGCACAAATCCCGGCTCAAGCGCACAAACACTGCCCGCCGTCAGGGCAACCGCCAGAAATGCGCATACACAGACTGCCCCTCTGTTCATGTCCGTCTCCCTTACAATGCCGCAGACGCACCAGTCAGACGTCGCAGATCTCCGCCGCCTCGGTCAGTGAGGCCAGCGGGTCCTTCTTCGGGATGAACTCCTGGCCGACGTAGCCCTTGAAGCCCGTGTCCACGATGGCCCTCATGATCGCCGGATAGTACAGTTCCTGCGTCTCGTCGAACTCGTTGCGGCCGGGCACGCCCGCCGTATGGTAATGGCCGATGCAGTCGGCATACTCTTTGATCGTCGCGATCACATCCCCTTCCTGCACCTGCATGTGGTAGATGTCGTAGAGAAGCTTGAATTGCGGCGAGCCCACCCTGCGCACGAGCTTGGCGCCCCAGTGCGTGCGGTCGCACATGTAGTCGGCGTGGTTGCGCTTGCTGTTGAGCAGCTCCATGCAGACGGTAACCTTCTTCTCTTCCGCCAGGCCGACGATCTTCTTGATGGCGATCTCGCAGTTCTTCAGGCCCTCTTCGTCGTCCATGCCCGCACGGTTGCCGGAGAAACATATCACGTTGGGAAATCCCGCGTCGGCGGTGTTCTCGATGGCCCTGCGTATCTGGCCGAGACACTCGTCGTGATTGGCGATTCGGTTGAGGCCCTTGCCGATCCCGTGCGAAGGCGTCATCGTGCAGATAAGCCCGTACTTCCTCAGCGTAGGCCATTCGTTCGGACCGGCCAGATCGAAGCCTTTGAGCCCGATCTTCGCCGAATGCGCCGCAAGGTCCTCGAACGACGTCTTGCCGTAGCACCACTTGCACACCGACTGCTGGATGCGACCCTTTTTCACTCCGCGTTGTTCCTGTGCGCCGGCAATCGCCGAAAGCCCCGCGGCGGCTGCACCGGTGACGGCAAGCATGTTGCGGCGCGTCATTGATGTTTCACTGGACATTGGTATTCCTTTCAACGTTGATTCACCCGTTTACATTTTCTTCATTGCGAGACGATCTGAATGGCATCCCAGTAGCCCGCCTCCCAGGCCCAGCCGCTGGCCTGGTTGAATAATTCGATCTTCGCGTCTTTGCCGGCGTACTTCGAGAGGTCCGCCTCCACGAAGGTCCAGTTGTTCGTTGCGGTCTTATCGCCGATGACGCGTTTGATCAACTCGTCGCCGTTGACCTTGACGATCAAGTCCCAGTCGCCGCCGGGATGATGACCCGCCCAAAAGCTCAGTTTCGTCTTCTTGCCCGCCGGCACGGCAACAGTTTTCGAAAGAACGCAGGGCACCGTTCGGTTCAGCGGGTGGGTCATCAAGACGTTCTTGCGCCCGGCATGCTCTTCGCGCAGACCGGGGTTCATATCGTGCCCGCATTTGGCGACCGACCAGCCGGGGGCGACCTTCTTCAGTGCGGCGCTGATGTCAGTGGCGCCCATCGTAATCTTCGCCATCTCTTCTTCGGTGAACTTGCTGTCGGCGATCGGTCCGGGCTCCCAGCATTGCTCAAGTGCCGAAGGACGAGGCCTGCGAACCGGTATCACGAAAACCTCCTGCCCGTCGCCGTCCTTCTCGATTCGACCGCCGTCTTTGGCGACCGCCTCGCGGGCGACCTTCTCGCACACCGAGATCAGCGTCGGGAAGTTGTACGGCGTGTGGCTGAACTTGCCTTCCGGATTGAGCGCACTCTTGAACTTGTCCGGCAGCGCCGCATAGCCGATCGCAGTGCCCAAAACGCCCGCGGCATTGGACGGATTGCAGTCTGAGTCCTGCCCGCACCGCGTCGAGATGATGATCGTCTGGTCCATGTCCCCCTTGCCGTAAAGCAGCCCCATGACAATGTAGGCGGCGTTGATCTTGGCGTCGATATTAAAGCTTCCCTTGTCGCAGGAAAACTTGCGGTACTCCGGGTTCTCGTGGTACTTCTCGTTGATCAGATGCCACGTCTTCTCCCAGTCGTCCGGATTCTCTTCGTACCAGTTGATCACGTCGCGGATGCACTCGGCAAACTGGCTGCCCTCCGGCACACACCGCAGGCCCGCACGAACAACCCTGAGCATATCCGTCTCGAAAAACGCCTCGCAGTACATGCCGCCGACAAACTGGCCGCCGTAGAGTCCGTCACCATAATTCATCAGCCGTCCGAACTTCTCACCCAATTGAATCGCGATGTTCGGCATGCCGGGCGCGATCAGGCCGGAGAAATCAGCCTCGATCTGGTAGTCGATGTCGTCGGCATGATTGTTGAACGCCGGGTGCCCGCTGTCCGGCGGCGCGATGCCGTTCCGCAGGTTGTCGCGACCCGCCTTGTTGGCGTGCCACAGCGGATAGCCGCTGTTGGCAAAGTCGATACCCGCCTGGCGGATCGAAACGTCCAGCCCGTAAAGCTCTAAGGACCGCATGAACGTCATTTCGACATAGATGTCGTCCTGCCCAAACTGATTGATCAGTTCAGGACGCCATTTGGGCATCTGATCCTCGGGAATGATCCGACCTTGCCACTTGAACTCCGTCGGTCCGCCCCAGCCCACGCCGGCCATCTGACCAATCCAGCCGCCCTTCATCTTGTCAACGTACTCGCTAACCGGCAGACGCCGAACACGCTGGCGACCCTGACGCTGAGCACTCGCCGACCCCCCAAATACCGAAACCGTCGCACAGACCACAAGAACCATCAAAACGACCCTGCGCATGCCACACCTCCAAAATTTAAAGACCTGTAATATCCAAGCATTCTTCCGATACGATAGCGATTATACCAAATCCGCCACCGCCATCCAACAGCACCGGCGAAGTTAATTGAGACAGCAATCCGGCGGCATACATCAAGCCGAGCCGAGAATTTGCCGAAAAAGTCTTGCAAATTAGAAATCGATTCCCAATCTGCAAGAGATTACGGTGCCCGCGCGACTTGAGCACACTGGTATTTTGTGTAGTCATTTGGGACCTGCGCAGCGATCCATGCGTTTCTCAAAGTCTCGCAGGTAGTCCGTCCGCCACTTGTTTACGGTCTTGGCGCCGGCCCTGTCGGCCTCCCTGACGGCGCCGTCCGGGTTGTCGATCCACCAGTTTGGCCTGCCGGGATGCTTGACGAATTGACCGCCCCAGCTTTCCTTTGTTGGATCGTCCGGCGTGCCGCGCAGCAGCCAGGCGACCGTAGGCGTGTCGCCCATCTTGATCTGGCCGCGCAACAGCGGCACAAAATAATCGCCCAGCGCCCCGTGCCCTTTAATACTGCTCTGGATGAACGTGCGGTTGCCCAGGTCGCCACCCTGCTCGCCGCCCATATACCACCCGCGGAAAGTCGTATCGTTGTATATCATCCACACGTCGGGATGATGCTTGTCGACGTAGCGGAACGAATTCTCGTCCTGCCGCTGATTCCACGATGCGATGAAATGAACGCGAATCTTCTTCTTGATCGACGGGTCGTCATGCAGCGCCTGGGCCACGTCAGTGATCGATCCCCATACGAGCACATACAGCGGCCGCGCGTCATCCTTCCCCGCACACCGGATGATCCAATCCGAGCCCTCCGTCGCCTCGCTGTAGCCCGCCTCAGGCGCAGGATCAATCGCACCCTGCTTCGTAATCGACCGCAGATACTCCGGCGTCGGATACCTCTCCGAATGCGTCCTCAGCTTCGGGTAGTCCTTTGCGTAAACATCGATCACTTTCAGAATGTCCGCCGCGCGCCCCTTATGAGGCGGCGAAGAGATCAGGCCCTCCGTGTCGAACACATCGGAATATAACAGATAGTGCACCATCGACTGGATGTCATCCTCATCGCTGCCCCCGATGTCCGTCGAAACCACAACCCGATACCGCTCACCCCCCAGCGCACCCTTGCCCAGACCGAACACAAGTGAATTCAGCAGCAAAACCAGCAGCACGCAAACACTCAACCGACTTGCCATCGCATAACCTCCAACAAAAGGACCTTAAGAGGCTGCCCAAAGGGTTTCGTCCCGCGGTTCTGCCTCTTCTTTTTTTCTACGTGACTTCGCTCTTACCGTCCGGACCGCCGTTGGGATGATATCCTGCCGCAAGGCAGCCCAGGAGTTTGTCAACAAGCATGACGACCACGTACGCAAGGGCGAAGACGAAGGCTGCGAAGCCCCATATAAGCAGCACGCACCCGAGCCGCGGCAAAAATCCTTCAGGTCCTCTTAAGAAGAACGCCATGAAGGTAAAGCCAACCAACTGTATAGGAACGAAGATCGGGCACAGCAGCAAAACGAGTATCGAACACCACTGAAAAAGGGCGTTTGAATCGCGCATCAGGTGGAGGACTGAGTCCGCCTGCATGATCCAGTAGAGATAGCTTGCAAGTATCCAGGTGGCGATCTTGCGACGGTGCAGAAACGCGCGCGACAGGGCAACGAATCGCCAGACAAGGACTCGCCACACCGATTGGTGCCTCACTCCACTCATAGTCTTCCTGTCAACGCGCTATTGCGTTTCGCTACACTCCCCGCGCCCGCAATCGCTTAGTCTCGTTTTCGCCGCCATTGATCAGATACATCAGCGGCATCGGCCGGTCCGTGCCTTCGATAAACGCCGGCCGCTCCTGCCACGGCGCCGCCGAGATCACGTTCGCCAGGTCCATCCAGTACTGCAAACGCGCCACCTCCAAATTCCACACCATATGAAAATGGTTCGCCGGCGCATACTGCTTGTACTCCGCCATAGACGCGTACTTCGGCACGACCCACGTGTGCGGCCACGTAACGTTGGAGCTGTTTGCAATGGCGTCCGCCAGCTTCTTCGGCAGGTCCACCGTAAACGCCTCGTCCCACACCAGACTGAACATCCCGCACAAATCGCTGTACGCCAATCGCCCCGCGATGCCCTCGATCCCCCCCGGCGTCACGAACGTAACACTGTTGCCCCCGCCGGGGAAGTAATACAGCTCCGCCCCCGGCATGGACACCCCCTTCATGATCGTATTGACTGAATCGCCCGGCCTGCCCGCCCAGTTCAGGCTCGCCGATCCCGAATTGTCCCCGTCAACAAGCCCCTTCCGCGCCCAAACCGCGCTCTTGCCCGCGGTAACTTTCAGCTTCGTCGCAAGCTGCACAAGTTCGTCCGCCTCCCACACCTTTCGGAAATCCATGAACAGCGGCGGATTGCCGCGCGACAGCCAGTTCATAAACAGCATCGTCAGCAGCCCCTGCGTATCCGCCTCCGTCGCAAACGGTATCGCCGCCTTCTCCCCGTTATGATCGAACGTCGAGTTCAAAAGCGACTCCGCCATATCGCAGATCGGCAGCGGTATGCCCCGCGCATCGGAGCCCCACTCGAGCTGGTTCATGAACCCGCCCCCCACCGCGCCGACGTCCGCCATCAGATCGCGCATAATCAAATACATCGCCAGCGACTGATCGAGCTTGTGGACCGCATGAGGCTGCGAAAGATCCAGCCGATTGCCCAGGTTCTTGTCAAGCCACGCCCGCAGCATCCGCAGTTCCTTATCCTCGTACGCACCCTTGCTCAGCATGTCCGCAAGCAGCTTCATATCCAGCCGCGTGATCTCTACGCCGAACGTCCGCCGCGTCGCAATCACATGAGCAAGCGCAGTCTCCATCCCCATCGAATCGTGCCCGAAGATAACCACCCGCCTGCCCTTAAGACCCGCATACGTCAGCGCCGCATAGCACCAGTCCACTAGCGCCTTCACTGTCGCCTCCGACGGCGTCGGACTCGCCCCCGTGTCAGGCCACGACCCGACGTTCAAATGCGTCAGCCGACCCGACTGAGCCAGCGCCCCGTTAACCGCGTGTGCAAACACCACTCCCGGCTTCGGCGCACTGTTGCCGCACGTAATATTCACCGGAGTACGCTCCGGCAGATGCGCAAGCAAACTCATCAGCGTAAGCTGCGGAAAAGCCCACGTGTCCGGCACGCAAACCACCGCGTCCACGTTCGCCTCGACAAACTGCCGCCCAACAATGTCCGCCTGCTTCTCCCCGTCGATCAGCAGCGGACTCCATACAACGTTAACCGCCGCCCCGTCGGGCATCGCCACACGCCCGGCGATCACGTCCGAAATCGTCTCCACGATATTCGCCGCCCGGTCCCGCGACGCCTGATCTATACGAGGATCGCCCGTCGCACACACCCCGAACGTAACCACTCGCGCGGTATTCTTCCGTGTTGACGGCAGTTTCTTTGCCTGTGACATGTCTCTATCTCCTGTCTAACGACTTGATTTGACTGTACTTGCCAAGCTTCTCAGCCCACACATGCCCGTCCCTCGGCTCGTAGCAGGTCAGCTCAAAACTGTTCCGCATCACCTGCCGTATCTCACCCGCACCCTTCAATATCCCCATCCCCACCGCCGTCGTCAGCGCATTGCCCAGCGCCGTGCACTGGTCCGCCCCCGCATACACGGGCATCTGCAAAGCATCCGCCGTAAGCTGACAAAGCAGAGTATTGGCGATACCCCCGCCCACCATGAACAGCGTCTCCGTCCTCTGCCCCGTCAGTCCGTCGATCATCCGCAGCCGGTACGCATACTCCAGCGCAAGACTCTCCAGCACGCAGCGAATCAACTCGCCCCGCGACGAAGGCTTCGGCTGTTGCATCGACGCCAGAAGATCATACTGCGCCTGCTCCATATCCGCCGGCGCCATAAGCGAGCCGTCCTCCACGTTCATCATCCCGATCGACTTGGCCTTGCTCGCCTCCGACGTCATCCGCGTATAGTCCCACGGATCCGCCCCACGATCCCACTTGCGCCGCAATTCCTGCACCAGCCATAAGCCCAGAATATTCCTGCAGATAAACCACGCATCCAGCGTGTACTCGTTGCAGAAGCCCAGCTTGAACGCCTCCTCGCTCGTAATCGGCACATCCAGCAACTGCCCCAGAATCGACCACGTCCCGCAGCTCAAAAACGCCCAGTTCTCACCCGCCGCCGGCACCGCCGCCGCCACCGCGCTCGTATCGTGCCCGCACGTCGCAACCACCGGTATCGCGCCCAGGCCCGTCTGCTCGCCGACCGCCGCACTCAGCGGCCCAAGAACCGTGCCCGGCTCGTTGAGCGCACCGAAAATGTCCGGCAGATTGAACCGCCCGATCACGTCGTCCGCCCACCTGCCCTGCGTGCTCATCAGATTTGCGCCGCTTACAATCGTCTTCTCCGAAGCCTTCTCGCCCGTCAAAAAGTAATTGATCAGGTCAGGCATGTTCAAAAACGTCTTCGCCGCCGCCAGGATCGGCGACTTGTCCCGCTGCATCGCCAGCAGTTGAAACAGCGAACTGATCGCCCAGGGCTCACAAGACGTCGACGTAAATATCTCCTTCCGGCTCATGATCGCATCGGAATAATCATGTATCCCCTGAGTCCGCCCGTCGCGGTAATGCACCGGCAGCCCCAACAGCTTGCCGTCGGCCCCCAGCAGCCCGAAGTCGACCCCCCACGTATCGATCCCGATCGCCTCAAGCTCCACGCGACGCTCGGCGCATACCTTCATCGCCTCGATGATCTCCGCAAACAAAAACGGAAAATCCCAGTACAGCG
>Ga0334882_1001119_pt1 | contig 34258 bp, 28 predicted proteins | sample GraSluR1_MG_5_FD_207226 | JGI IMG/M metagenome (GOLD analysis project Ga0334882, IMG submission 207226) | Sludge microbial communities from methane-producing bioreactor in Wageningen University, Netherlands - Granular Sludge_15_04-R1 | ecosystem: Engineered > Bioreactor > Anaerobic >... | reverse complement strand
CTCCCGCCTGTAGGACCGCCCGCTGAACCGCCTGCCGCAGTTCTTCATCGTCGATGGGCTTCAGGAGAAAATCCGCCGCCCCCGCCCGGAGGGCCTTCTGGGCAAACTCGATCTGCCCGTATCCGGTGATCACGATGCCCGCCCGGGGGGCCGTCTCTTCCAGCAGGGAGATGCCGTCTCCGTCGGGCAGCTTGATGTCGGTGATGAGGATGTCCGGCCGCTTCTCGGCGATGATCCGCCTCGCCTCCGTGATGGTACCGGCGGTTCCGATGACTTCACAGTTAACGCTCCGCCAGGAGAAGGTTTCCACCAGTTCCCGCAGAAGGGGCAGTTCATCTTCCACAATGACAACCCTCAGTCTCATGGTTTTATCCTGATGGCGGCGATGGTTTTGCCGTTTTCACGGGTCAGGGCAAACCGGGCCCCCTGGCCATATAAAAGCTGGAGCTGCTTTTCCACATTCGACAGGCCGATGCCGAATCCTTCGGAGAGCTCCCGGTCAGCCTCCGGGGCGGGACCGTCGTTCTCCACCCGGATCTCCAGGGCGTCGGCTTTCAGACGGGTCGATACGGTTATGGTCACCGGCTCGGTGCTTCTCTCCACCCCGTGGATGACGGCGTTTTCCACCAGAGGCTGGATGATCAGTTTCGGAATCGGCACGGTATCCGCCCGGGAATCCAGATCCATGGTGAACAGCATCCTCTCCTGAAACCGGGTCTTGTGGATGTTCAGGTACCGGCGGATCTGTTCGGTTATCTCTTTCAAGGGCACCATGACCTCAGAATCGGTGAGGGAAAACCGCAGGATCTTCCCCAGATCGGTGACAATTTCGGAAACCGCCTCAAAATCCCCCAACTTGGCCATGGATTTGACCGCCCCCAGGGTGTTATAGAGAAAGTGGGGCTGGATCTGGGACTCCAGGATCCGTCGTTCCGCCACCCGCAGAAGCTGCTCTTCTTCCCGAACCTGCTTTATCAGGGATTCGATGGTGGCCACCATGCGGTTGTAATGGAAGGCCAGTTCTTCCAGCTCATCCCGGGGAGGTCCCTGGCCTGATCCGGGCAGGGGCCGGGGCCCCTGGGGATCGCTGGTCATGGCCCGGATGATGCCGTCCATGGGGCGGCTGATGGACCGGCTGATCTTAACAGAGACCAGCACGGTGATCACCGAGGTGCCCGCCACCAGGGCCAGGCCGAGGATCAGAATCTGCCAGAGGGTGTCGAAGTAGGTTCTCAGGTCGGTGACCATGATGACCGACAGGTCCTCCGCCGTCAGATCCCGGCGGTGAACCAGCTGATGGGGCTGGGGCTGGAGAAAGAAATCGTTGGAAAATATGATACCCAGCTCGGGGTACACCGAAAAACCGGCGGGTTCCTGGGGCTGGAGCAGATTGAGGGCCAGAATCTGCCTGCGGTTTACCAGGAACAGCCTGCTGGAGGTGCGGGTCTGCCGGGGCATTTCCAGGGCCTGGTCCCTCACATCCAGGTAGAGAACCCCTCCGGGGAGCCGGAAGGCCAGGCAGAAGACGATCCGGCTCCCATCGGAGCCGGGTCCCGGGGTCAGGTAGAGCAGGGGAGCGGAGGAAGAATCCTCCGGCAGATACGCCTCCCGGGACTGGTGATTCGTCAGGTCGTAGCGGCGGGGAAAATCGGTGGTGGAATATTTCCTCACCCCGTCCAGGGTGGTGAGGTGAACCTCCACCAGGGCCAGGTGATCCTGGATCTCCCGGAAGATTCTCTGGTAAAGGTCCAGCTCGATCCGTTCCTCCGGGCCGGAGGTTTCGGGCAGCAGCACAGCCAGGACGGCGGGATCCGCCGCCAGGGCATTTCCCGCCTGGGTAAACAGGACAATCGTGTCATCCGCCTCCCGGGCCACCCGTTCGGTGAAGCCGGTGCCTTCGGTATGAAAATACCGGACCACCAGGGCATTCCCCCAAATCAGAAGAACCAGGCATACCACCGCCAGGGGAAGGGTTCCCACCAGGGAGTAGGAGAGGAGGAGCCGGTAGAAGATGGACCTGATGGACTTGACCGGGTTTATCATAGGCTTGCGCCTATTATAAACGAAGGGGTTCTGTTTTGGCGACGGGAGAGGAGAAATTGTTTGGGGAAAAACCGGGGGAGCGAGCCCCCCCCCCGCGGGTCAGGGACCCGAACAAATCATCTTATCGACCACGGGCCATTCATGGGTGGTTTCATCTACTCCCGAGATAAATTTTCTGTTAGTCAATAAAATTTCGGGGCGGGTTTTCATTGCCCTGATGTTTTTCCGGCCCATCCAGAAGCATCCCGGCCATGCGGGTGGCCGCTTCCTTGCGGAGGGCTCGAACGGATTTTTCGGTGATTTCCCTGGCATCGAAGGGAGTCCCGTAGATAAACTCCACCTCTCCCGGTTTGATGAAAATGGAATGAACCGTTTTTCTTTCCCAAAGCCCCTTGAGGGCGATCGGCTGAATGGGCACCCCGGCGGTCTGGGCCAAAAGAAAGGGGCCGCTCTGGAATGTCTGCAGTCTGCCGTCCCGGGTGCGGTGTCCTTCCGGGAAGATGACAATGGATGTTCCGCCCTTAATTCTCACAGTGGCTTCCTTCAGGCTTTCCAGGGCGGATCTCGTATTCTGATGGCTTATGGGAATATTCCCCAGCCTCCTCACCAAAGGACCCCACACAGGCCACCGGAAGTGGGTGTCCAGTTCAACCCCCCGGACAAAACGGGGAATATGGCCGTACAGGATCAGCGGGTCGAGAATATTCACGTGGTTGGCGATGAAGATGGCGCTTCCCTCCCGGGGGACCGCTTCCTCCCCACGGACCTTTATGCGCACCCCGAAGCCCAGGGGGATCAGGCGGCAGAGAGCCTTGATCAGGCGGTCGAAGAGGTGCTGGTTATTCGCCAGGGACTGAATGAAGACGAGAAGTAAAATCATTAATATGAGAATTCCCGCCATCAGATATCCGACCAGGGTTGTGATGATGTACATCAGCAGAAAATCCTTATCTTCCGGTTCAGCGCCTTTACCGACAGCGGCGTGGTTCCGAATGTCTCGCCGTCAGGAGTAAGCAGAAGGGGTTTTGCGGTTTTAATTTCAATCTCCCTTCCCTTAAAAACTTCAACAGAAGGATCTTCCACGTGCTTTCCCTTAAATATGGCAGGAAATAAGCGCAGCAGGTTCCGACGGGTGATTTTACTCAGTACAACCACATCCAGCAGCCCGTCATCAATGGACCCCTGCGGGGCCATGAGCATATCCCCGCCGGTAAATCGGGAATTACACACTTCGGTAAAAACAGCGTTCCGCCTGTAAAGACGGCCGTCTATGGTGAGCTCCAGGGGGATCGACTTGAGAACCACCAGTTCCTCCAGAACCGCCAGGATATAGCTGAGGGATCCCAGAAACTTGTATTTTTTTGCCCGGTAGGCCACATTGGAAACAAATCCGCAGCCCAGAAGATTGATGAAATAATAATCTCCCTGGCCACAGTGAAACCACCCCAGGTCCACCTCCCGGCTGTGTCCGCCGTCTATCGCCTTGAGGGCCTCCTCCACAGAATGAAGTTCCACATCCTTAAGAAATGAGTTTCCTGTTCCCACGGGAATCTGGCCCACGGGGACCGGGATTTCATCACGATCAAGAAGCAGGCCGTTAATAACCTCAAACATTGTCCCGTCGCCGCCGACGGCTATGATTCCGTCGAGCCCCTCAAGGTTGAGGTTCCGGGCAAGAGAAACCGTTTCCCCGGGCATTGAGGATCTTAAAACTGTTAAATCATGACCTCGGGAGGCCAGCCATTCCGCCGCTTCGGAGGAAACTTTATCCCCCTGTTTTTTTCCGGCATGGGGGTTTACTATCATTGCGAATTGCATGAAGGGATTAGACTGGTTTTGCCTGCCCCTGTCAAGCGGCGGACCGCCGGATACCCGCAGGAGGGGAGGAAGGCTCTCCCCGGGCTCATGCCGGGTGCAAATTCCCGTCATGATAATTAATGTAGCCGACGGGTCTGCCAAGCCGGGAAATTTTAGAGCATAGAACAAATTTCAAAAATCAGTTATTTTTGGAACTGGTTTCGAAGAAAAATCGTCAAGCAACTAATATTTCATTACACTAAGAGGATTTTTCCAAAGGAGAAGTTGTCGTATGGGCAAACGAAGACTAAGTGACCATTTTGAATTTTCCGAAGAGGATAAAATCCGCCGCCGCAAAACTGAATTGCTCCTGTTCCCGATTATCACCATCCTCATTGGTCTTTTCACCCTCACGCCGGTGATTCTGCTGATGGTAAGGGATGAGAAGGCTTCCAACTTCATCATCATTCCCATCCTCTTTGGCGGTTTTATGCTGTTTAACGGATTCAAAAGGTTCAGCCAAAACCGGGAAGAAATCACCAACCTGTTCTGGAAGAACCGGAAAAGGGATTGATTTTTGTTCATCCCGGCGGGGGTGGGGGGGAATAAGGATCCGCCTTTCTGTACGGGGGGGAGAAAGGACAGAGTTGGAAAAAATCAGGATTGTTCCTTTCCGGGATACTGCGGGACTTCTGTTTCCCGGGTAGTCTTCCGCCGCTTCTCCCGGTCCTCTCTTGCGGTATCCAGAAAATCAACGTACCATGGGGGCATCTTAACCAAAGATCCTTTCGGGCAGGGAGCCAATGACAGACAGCCGTTTTACCATCAAGGACATAGCCAGAATGGCCGGTGTTTCCATCGGCACCGTGGACCGGGTGATTCACGACCGGGGCCGGGTTTCCTGGGAGACCCGGGACAAAATCCTGGCCCTCATTAAAGAGACGGGATTTACCCCGAATATTCAGGCAAGCCGGCTTTCCCGGTCAAAGGTCTGGCGAGTGGCGGCCCTGGTCCCCCGGGAGCATCAGGATAACGGATTCTGGGCCGCCAGCCACCGGGGGCTTGAGGCGGCTCAGCGGGAATACCGGCCCCTGGGCCTGGTGGTCAACCTGTACACCTATGATCGTAATAATTCGGGAAGCTTTCATTCCGCGGCGGAGACGATGCAGGAAGAGGGGTTCGACGGGCTGATTCTGGCACCGGTTCTGCCCGATCAATCCCGCAGCCTGCTGGCACGGATTCCACCGAAGACACCCCTGATCCTCTTTGATACCCCCCTGCCCGGGGCTGACCCTTTGAGTTTTATCGGCCAGGACGCCTATGCGGCGGGGCAGACGGCGGCTCACCTGATGTCTCTTGGCTTGGAGGGGGCGGGCCGGCTGGCTTGTGTGAGGATTCATCCGGCGGATCACCATATTTTACAGCGAACCCGGGGGTTTGGGGAGTTTTTCGGCGGGGAAACCCTTCCCCTGGAGCTGACCATCGCTGAGGGGGAACCCCTCGATGTCAACCGCTGTCTCGATGAGCTTTTCTCCCGTCTTCCCGACCCCGAAGGCCTCTATGTTTCCAATGCCCTTGTGGGCCTTTTTGCAGCGGAAGCCCGGCGGCGGGCTCCGGGGATCCGCATCATCGGCCATGACCTCACCGAGGCGAACACGAATCTTCTCCAGGAGGGGCTCATTGATTTTCTTCTGGGCCAGCATCCGGCTGACCAGACCCTCGGGGCGGTTCGGCTTCTCTGGCGCCATTTCGCTTTGGGGGAGACCCTGCCTCCCCTCGTGCCCATGTCCATCGAGGTGGTGAGCCGGGAAAATCTGATTTTCGCCGGCCCACGGTAGCAGCAGTATGTCCTGAACTCCCAGCCTGCCCTCATCTCATGCCGTATCTGTAATTTTTCTTTGACAGCCCCGGGTTTCCGTATTACAATGCGTGTACGTTAACGCATTTGCATTGGTGGTCCGCTGTTTGTTTGATTTCCTGCTTTTAGATGCGTGTGCGTTAACGCCATGATTTTTTTGCAAGGATGGAATTCCCATGGATACAGAAGGGCACGGTAAAAGCCGGGCGGAAATGATTGAATCGGGAAGCTGTTTTTTGGGTTGTGAGTTAGGGTCCACCCGTATCAAGGCCACACTGATTTCTCCTGCCGGAGAGCCCCTGGCTTCAGGCGCCTGGGGATGGGAAAATACCCTGGTTGACGGATACTGGACCTACGGTCTCGATGAAGTCTGGGCGGGGGCCGCGGGCTGCCTGGCCGATCTCCAGACCCAGGTGTCGGCCCGTTACGGGACGGACCTCCGCCGTATCGCCGCCGGGGGAATCAGTGCCATGATGCATGGCTATCTGGCATTTGACAAAGAGGGAAACCTGCTGACCCCGTTTCGAACCTGGCGAAACACCACCACCGGCCCGGCAGCGGCCGAACTGACCGGATTGTTCCGTTTTGCCATTCCCCAGCGATGGAGCATCGCCCATCTGCACCAGGCGGTGCTTGACGGGGAAGTCCATGTTGAGAAAATCGCTTTTATTACCACCCTGGCCGGTTATGTCCACTGGAAGCTGACAGGCGAAAAGGTTCTGGGGATCGGCGACGCCTCGGGGATGTTTCCCATTGATCCGAAAACGGGAGACTATGATCAGACCATGGTGGAAGCCTATGACAGCCGCCTGGGGGAAAGGAATCTCCCCTGGAAGCTCCGGGATATCCTGCCGGAGGTAAAACCGGCGGGAGAGTATGCGGGCAGCGTCACCGGGGAAGGAGCCCGGCTCCTTGATCCCTCCGGAGAGTGGACGGCGGGACTCCGGCTCTGTCCTCCCGAGGGGGATGCCGGCACCGGCATGGTGGCCACCAACAGTATCCGTCCCCGGACCGGCAACGTGTCGGTGGGGACTTCGGTGTTCGCCATGGTTGTTTTGGAGGATAATCTTCAAAGGGTTCATGAAGAAATCGATATGGTCACCACCCCCGATGGGAAACCGGTGGCCATGGCCCATGCGAACAACGGTTCATCCGACCTGGACGCCTGGATGGGAGTCTTCGGTCAGGTAAGTGCGGCCCTGGGGCACAAACCTTCTCCGGATGAACTCTACGGGCGCCTCCTTCCCCTGATTCTTGAGTCCGATGCCGAGGCGGGAGGCCTTCTCTCCATCGGCTATGTGTCGGGGGAGCACATCACCGGTTTTACCGAAGGCCGGCCCCTGCTGGTCCGGAATCCCGAAGGGAATTTTACCCTGGCCAATCTTCTCCGGTCTTTGGTTTTCAGTTCCTTCTGCGCCCTGAGAACCGGCCTTGATATTCTCACCGGAGAAGAAGGGGTGAAAATCGAGAGGCTTCAGGGCCATGGAGGCATCTTCCGCACCCCCGAGGTGGGCCAGCGGATCCTGGCGGCGGCCACGGGGGTTCCCGTGGGGCTTCCCGGTTCCGCCGGGGAAGGCGGGTCCTGGGGAATGGCGCTGCTGGCGTCCTTTATGGAAAGAAAAACGAAAGACCAAAGCCTTCAGGTTTTCCTTGATGAAGTTCCGGGGACGGGGAGCGGGGCACCGGTGGTGCCGGAAGCCCGGGACAGGAAAGGATTTGATGCTTACTTTGCCCGGTATCATGCGGGCCTGGCCATTGAACGGGAAGCCCTCCGTTCCCTGCGATGAGGGAGGCGGGATGAACTATCGAAACATCAGGGAAGCGGCTTATGAAGCCAATATGGCAATCAGGGAGGCGGGGCTGGTGGTTCTCACCTGGGGTAATGCTTCGGCGGTGGACCGTGCTGCCGGGGTCTTTGCGATAAAACCGTCGGGGGTGGGATATGACGACCTTTCTTCCGATGCCATGGTGGTGGTCGATATCGATACCGGTCATATCGTGGAAGGTTCGTACCGTCCCTCTTCGGATACCCCCACCCATCGGATCCTGTACCGGGAATTTAAAGAGATCGGCGGCGTCGTTCACACCCACTCCTGTTACGCCACCAGCTGGGCCCAGGCGTGCCGCCCTGTTCCGGCTTTCGGCAGTACCCACGCCGACCATTGGAACGGCAGTATACCCCTGGTGCGGGAGCTGACAGCCCTGGAAATAGAGAGGGATTACGAGGGGGCCACGGGGCAGGCGATCGTGGACAGCTTTCGCCTTGAGGGTCTCGTGCCGCTGGAAAGCCCCGGGGCTCTTCTTCCCCACCACGGCCCCTTCACCTGGGGGAAAACTGCGGCGGCGGCGGCTCAGAATGCCATTGCCCTGGAAGCCATCGCCGAGATGGCCTATCACTCGGAACTGATAAATCCCCGGCTGAGCGAAATTCCGCCCTCCATGTCGGAGAAACACTACACAAGAAAACATGGTCCGAACGCTTATTACGGACAAAAGGAGTCTTGATATGAAATCATTTGCCCCCCTGGAAATCTGGTTTGTCACGGGCAGTCAGCATCTGTATGGAGAAGAAACTCTCCGGCAGGTGGAAAAGGATTCCCGGGAGATCGCTTCCAGCCTTGATGCAGACAAAAATCTCCCCGCGCCGGTGGTCTTCAAGGCTCTGGTGACCACCCCCGATGAGGTCCTGAAGGTCTGCGTGGAAGCTTCGGCTTCCGACACCTGCATCGGTGTGATTACCTGGATGCATACCTTCAGCCCTGCGAAGATGTGGATCAAGGGGCTGCTGCGGTTAACCAAACCGCTTCTGCATCTCCACACCCAGATGAGCCGGGATATTCCCTGGGCCGAAATCGACATGGACTATATGAACCTGAATCAGAGCGCCCACGGCGGCCGGGAGTATGGTCATCTGGTCAGCCGGCTGCGCAAAAACCGTGAGGTGGTGGTGGGACACTGGAAAGACCCCGAGGTCATCGGGGAAGTGGCCGACTGGATCCGGGCCGCTGCGGGATGGCATAAAACCCGGACCCTGAAGGTGGCCCGTTTCGGCGACAACATGCGTGAAGTGGCGGTTACCGAAGGGGACAAGGTGGGGGCTCAGATCCAGTTCGGATACGAGGTTTCCGGTTACGGAATCGGAGAGCTGGCCTCCCGGGTAGCAGCGGTTTCTCAAGCGCAGGTGGACCGGCTTGTGGATGAATACCGGGGATCCTACCAGGACAAAAGCGGCAGCAATCGGCATCGTCTGGCTTCGGCGGCCCGAATCGAACTGGGTCTGAAGGCCTTTCTGGAAGAGGGCGGGTTTTCCGCCTTCACCACCACCTTCGAGGATCTGCACGGACTGGATCAGCTCCCGGGAATCGCCGTGCAGCGGCTCATGGCGGCGGGATACGGGTTCGGAGCCGAAGGGGACTGGAAAACGGCCGCCCTGACCCATGTGGTAAAAACCATGTCCTCCGGTCTCAAGGGGGGAACCAGTTTTATGGAAGACTACACCTATCACCTGGATCCCTCCCAACCCCTGGTTCTGGGGGCTCACATGCTGGAAGTCTGTCCGAGTATCGCCGAGGAGGGCAGCTCTCCGCGACTGGAAGTACACCCCCTGGGCATCGGGGGAAAGGACGATCCCCCCCGGCTGGTCTTCGACAGCCAGCCCGGACCGGCGGTAAACGCCTCTCTGGTTACCCTGGGGAACCGGTTCCGCCTCATCCTCAACGCCGTGGATACGGTGCCCCTGCCGCACCCCATGCCCCGGCTGCCGGTGGCCCAGGTCATGTGGAAGCCCCGGCCCTCTCTTAAGGTCGGGGCCGCCGCCTGGATTCTGGCGGGGGGAGCCCACCATACGGTGTACACCCAGGGGGCGTCTCTGAGGGCCCTGGAAATGTACGGGGCCATGGCAGAGGTGGAAACCCTCATCATCGACGAGGACACCCGTCTTCGGGAATTTAAAAAGGAAATCCGCTGGAACGATGCCGCTTACACGGTGAACAGCGGGAACCGGTTCTGAGCTTGACTGTGTGATTTGTCCCGGGCCGTGTCGGCATGCCTCCTTGCCGACGCGGCCCTTTTCCTCCCGGTTCCGGTGCCTGACTTCGACAGGTCATTCAGGCGGTGGCTGTTTTTTCCTGTCGCTTTTTCGGCGGACCAGGGTTAAAATGTGTACCTTCACGCAGGAGTATCGGTATGGTTTGGAACAAAGAGCGGGTTTTGATTTTTCTCTGCACCCTGAGTTTTCTTTTCTTTTTTTCCTGCAGCAGGACGGAAGAGCCCAGGCCGGAGAACATGGAAAACATCATCCTCGGGTTCTCCCAGATTGGTGCCGAGAGTGCCTGGCGAAACTGTAACACCCGATCGATTCAGGAGGCGGCGGCCCACAGTAAAATACAGCTTGTTTTTACCAATGCGGAACAGAAGCAGGAAAATCAAATCAAGGCGCTGCGTTCCTTCATCGCCTACCAGGTGGATGTCATCGCCTTTGTTCCCATCGTGGCCGATGGGTGGGACACGGTCCTGAACGAAGCCAAAGACGCAGGTATACCCGTCCTCGTGACGGACCGGAAAATCAACACCGCCGATGAAACTCTCTACGCCGGTTTTATCGGTACCGACAGTATCAGGGAAGGCCGGGATGCGGGGTTGTTTCTTCTAAAGAAGTTTGCCGACAGGGTTGAGAACTATCCGGTCACCGGGGAGCCCGTTAATATTGTGGAGCTGGTGGGGACCGAGGGCTCCTCTGTGGCGGTGGGCCGGGGTGAAGGATTCCGGCAGATTATCGGCGATCATCCTGTCTTCAGGATTATTCACAGCGAATCGGGAGATTTCCTTCGTTCCAAGGGTTATGAGCTGATGAAAGCCATCCTGGAGAAGGTGAAAGAAATAGACGTCATTTTTTCTCATAACGACGGTATGACCCTGGGGGCCATCGATGCCATGACAGAGCAGGGAATCAGGCCGGGGAAGGATATCGTCATTGTTACCATCGATGCCGAACAGGCCGCCATCGACGCCCTGAAGGAGGGACTGGTAAACTGTGTCATCGAGTGTAACCCCAAAACCGGCGAAGCCATCATGGCTCTGGTCACCAGGCTGGCTGCGGGAGAGTCGATTCCCCGGCTTCTGCATGTATCGGAAGAGGTCTTCACCGAGGACGATGATCTTTCGAGCCTTCCTCCCCGGGGATACTGAGGTGAACCGGCGTTCCTTTGCCCGTGAATGGCTTGTGTCCCTGCTGGACCGGTCCAGCATAAGGCACAAGATACAGACCTCTTACATTCTGATCATTATGATGATGCTGGCCCCTCCGGTAACAACCATCGCCTCTTCGATTTACCAGCAGATCCGTTATGATCACATCATCACCAATGTAAGCAAGACCAACCGGCTGAATCAGACGGTTAAGACAGAAGTTGCCAATGAGATCTGGGATATCGTGGCGGGAAATAAAAAATTCGCCGAGGGCCGGCAGTATGACATTCTGGACGGAATCAATGAAAGCCTGGCTGACATCATGGGAACCACCGAGCTGGGAAAGAACCGTCAGATGCTGGAGGTGGCCGGCAGGGCGGTCGATACGCTCCGGCGCAATGTGGACAGTCTGGGCGTGCAGATGGAAGAGAACTACCCCGTCATCGAGAACGAAATAAAGCTCGATGACATCCGCGGCGTTGCGGCCCTCATTTCCGACATCCTTCAGGATTTCATCGTCCTGGAGATCGAATACGCCGCCAATACAAATGAAAGCATCAAAAAAAATACCCTGGTTCTTACCATCCTTCAGATAATTACGGTGCTTTTTGTCACCCTCTTCTCCATTTTCGCTCAGCGTTCGGTTTTGACAAGTATTAACCGGCCCATCAAGGAACTGGAAAAACTCTCCACAAAAATTGCCGGAGGAGATCTGACTGCCCAGGCAGACCTGCCCCATGTTTCCGAATTGAATAATCTGACGGAAAACCTGAACATCATGGCCCTGAAAATTCAGGATCTCATCACCGCCAACATCCAGGAGCAGAAGAATCTGCAGAAATCGGAGATGAAGGCCCTTCAGGCCCAGATCACCCCCCATTTCCTCTACAACACCTTTGATACCATCGTCTGGCTGGCCGAAGGACGGCAGTATGAACAGGTCATCGATATTACCCGGGCTTTTTCCAGTTTTTTTCGAATTTCCCTGAACCGGGGAAAAGACTGGACCCGGGTCCGGGAAGAGTTTGAGCATGTGGAAAGCTACCTGATAATCCAGAAGATCCGGTACCGGGATATTCTTGATTATCGTATCGAATATGAACCGGATATGGCGGAAGAGCCGGTGCTGAAGCTTTTGCTCCAGCCTCTGGTGGAAAATGCCCTCTACCACGGCATAAAAAACAAGCGCGGGAAAGGATTAATTTTGGTGCGGGGCTGGAGGGAAGACGGTTTCCTCTGTTTTTCCGTGGAAGATAACGGTATCGGCATGTCCAAAGATCAGGTAGAACATGTCTGCCGCCAGATCGATGACTGCAGCAATCCCGATGAGCTCAGTGACGTCTATGGTCTGTATAATGTCAGCAAGCGTCTGGAGTTGTATTACAACCGTAATACCATGCTGAAGCTTCAAAGTGATTTTAAAATCGGCACCATCGTGTCATTCCGGGTACCGGAGGTTCTTGTTCATGTATAAGGTTTTTCTTGTGGATGATGAAATAGTGGTTCGGGAGGGGATTCGTAACAGTATTCAGTGGGATGAAACGGAGTATTCCCTGGCCGGAGAAGCCCCGGATGGGGAAATGGCCCTCTCCATCATGAAAGATATCAAGCCGGATATCCTGGTGACCGATATCAAGATGCCCTTCATGGACGGTCTGGCCCTTTCCCGGGTCATCAAGAAGGTTTTGCCCTGGGTGAAAATTATCATCATCTCGGGCCATGACGAGTTTCATTACGCCCGGGAAGCCATCTCCATCGGGGTGGAAGAGTTTCTTTTAAAGCCTGTATCATCGGCGGACATGCTGAAATCTCTGGAGAAGGTATCAGCCATGATCAGTCAGGAGAAGGCGGAACTTAACAGCCTGGAGAACATGAAGCAGCAGGTTCGTACCGCCGAGGATATCATCAAAGAACGCTGGTTATGGGATCTTCTTACAGGGGCCATCCCCAGCGAGGACGCCATAGAAAAGGCCCGGACCATGCAGATTGATCTTATCGCCTCCGGTTATCTGGTCGGTATGGCAAAGATCGGCTGCTCCTCTCCCGTTTTATCGGAGCCGCTTGCCGCAAAGATCAAAACAGCTTCTCTTCTTCAGAAGCAGCAGGATGTTGTCGGTTTCTGGCATGATCAGCAGACTTTTGTTTTTGTGATAAAAAAGCTGGCTCAGGAAACCCTGGAGGAGACCGCCTATTCTTTTGGTCAGGCCGTTAAATATGAGATCGAGCGGAGCAGCTCCTGTCAGGTGGCCCTGGGTATCGGTTCCCCCACCGAACGGCTGGGAGGTCTGAACCGCTCATTTCTCGACGCCCGGAAAGCTCTGAATTACCTTGTTAAAAACAATGAGTATAAGATAATGGGAGTCAATGATCTTCAGGAAAGTAATGAACTGGATTTGCTGCGGCTGGAAGGCGACCCGCTGGTGGAGCGTCTGAAATACGCCGAAACATCCGATATTGAAGAAATCATCAACTGCTATCTGAAGGCCATCGGTGACAAACCCCTGAGCGATTCTCTTATCAGTTACTATGTCATCGGCGACCTCATCATTGCCGCTTCCAAACTGATAGATGAACTGGGCGGCGAGATCAGCGAAGTAATTCCTTCCCTGTCCCACCGGTCCCGGATAGAGGAAATCCTTTCCTCCCGGGAAGCCTTTATCAGGGAACTGAGAAATATCCTCCAGGAGGTTATCGGCTACCGGAATTCCCGGACCTGCGGAAAATATCATGCCATGATTCTCAAGGCCCGGCAGTATATTGACCGCCATTTTGCCGATCCGGATATTTCTCTTCATTCCGTGGCGGAGGCGGTTAATGTGAGCCCCAATCATTTCAGTACGGTTTTTTCCCAGGAAACGGGGGAGACCTTTATCGAGTACCTGACATCGGTAAGGCTTTCCCGGTCAAAATACCTTCTGCGGCACACAAGAATGAAAAGCGCCGACATTGCCTATGAGGCGGGCTTCAACGACCCCCACTACTTCAGTTTTATATTTAAGAAAAATGCCGGGATCTCTCCCAGGGAATTCCGTGCCACCCTGGCAACGGCAAAAGAATCGTAAATAATCAGAACAATTTCGTAAATAATTAACACTTTTCCTGTCCAGAACTCCTTTATCCCTGGATTTGCGGAAAAACTTAAACCAAAGTGCAGAAGGAATCTCATGTACTCCTCAACAGGGCGGATTTATGCTGATCCCTACCAAATCAAACAGAGGAGTGTTGTATGAAAAAAAATCTTTTTATCCTGATGCTTGTGGCCGTCCTGGCTTCGGCGGTCTTCGCCGCCGGAGATAAGGAGTCGGCAGGGGGAGAGGAAAAGTGGGTGGTCGGTTTTTCACAGATCGGATCGGAAAGCGAATGGCGTACCGCCAACACCATTTCCGTGCAGAATTCGTTTAATGATGACCCCAGTTTTGTGCTGATCTATTCCGATGCCCAGCAGAAACAGGAAAATCAGATCAAGGCCCTGCGAACCTTCATTGCCCGCAAGGTGGACTGTATTCTTTTCACCGCCCTGGTGGAAACCGGCTACGGTCCTGTGCTCCAGGAAGCGGCGGATGCGGGTATCCCCGTGATCATGATCGACCGGGATGTCCAGGAATCGGACAGACATCTGCGTCTGAGCATCATGGGATCGGACTTCGTCAAGGAAGGGGAAAAGGCGGCCACCTGGCTGGGTGATTATTTGAAAGCCCAGGGTATCGATGATGGTTCCAAACCGATTAACATCGTGGAACTTCAGGGAACCACCGGCTCGGCTCCCGCCATTGACCGGAAAAACGGTTTTGCCAACATCATGAAATCCCACCCCAACTGGAAGATCACCCGTTCCCAGACCGGCAATTTCACTGTTTCTGAGGGCAAAGCGGTCATGGAAGCCTTCCTGAAAGCCGATCCCACCATTCAGGTTCTCTATGCCCACAACGACGGCATGGCCCTGGGTGCCATTCAGGCCATCAAGGAAGCCGGACTGGCCCCTGGAAAAGACATCATCATCGTCGGTGTCGATGCGGTCAAGGGTGCTTTTGAAGCCATGATCGCCGGCGAAATGAACTGCTCTGTGGAATGCAGCCCCCTCCTGGGGCCCCAGGCTGTTCAGGCGGTTCGCGACCTTAGGGATGGAAAAACCCTCCCCGAAAGAATCTGGACCATCGAAGGTATTTTTGATCAGACCAATGCGGCAGAGGCCTATCCCTCCCGCCAGTATTAATCCCGATCCGTTAATCCATACCGGCTGCCTGCCTTAAAGGCAGCCGGTTCCTTTTCTTTTTTAATGAAAACCGCTACAGAGGAGGACAGGACGTGCAAACCGAGACGGCTATCGTGGAAATGAAGAAAATCAGGAAAGAGTTTCCCGGTGTTTTAGCCCTTGATGAAGTGGACTTCAGGTTGTTTCCCGGAGAGGTCCACACCATCATGGGCCAGAACGGGGCGGGGAAGTCGACCCTGGTTAAGGTCCTTACAGGAGTCTATAGAGCCGACGGAGGAGAGATCCTGCTGGAGGGAAATCCGATAAATCCCGAATCGCCCCTGGCGGCCCAAAAGCTGGGTATTAACACCCTGTATCAGGAAATAAACCTCTGCCTGAATTTGTCGGTGGCGGAAAACATCTGCATCGGCAAGGAACCCAGGAAGCTGGGGCGGATTGACTGGTCCGCCATGTACCGTCAGGCTGAGAAGGCGCTGGCCCGGCTTAACATCACTATTGACGTCACAGAAAACCTTTCGGTCTATTCCATAGCGGTTCAACAGATGACCGCCATTGCCCGGGTTCTCAATTCCGAAGCCAAGGTTCTTGTTTTTGATGAACCCACCTCCAGCCTGGATGAAAATGAAGTGGAGCAGCTTTTTTCAGTGGTACGAAAACTCCGGGATGAAGGCATGGCGATTCTGTTTATTACCCATTTTCTGAATCAGACTTATCAAATTTCCGACAGGATCACCGTTCTCAAGGACGGCCGTTTTGTCGGTGAATACAGGGCGGAAAACCTGCCGCGGCTGGAATTGATAACCAAGATGCTGGGCAAGGAATTGACCGTTTTCAGCCAGCGGGCCCGTCGGAAAGGGGCGGAAGAGTCGGGCCATCCGGATGCTCCCGTTGAGGCAGGCAAACGGGGCGGAGGGGAACCCCTGATCAGGGCGGAAGGCCTGGGATTACACGGATCGGTGGAACCTTTTAACCTGAAGGTTGAAGAGGGGGAGGTGATGGGACTGGCCGGGCTACTCGGTTCCGGGCGAAGTGAAGCGGCCAAGCTTCTCTTCGGCATCGACACCCCCGATGAAGGAGACTTTTTTATCCAGGGCAGGAAGAAAAAATTACCCTCTCCCAAGCAGGCCATTCTGGAGGGAATGGGGTTCTGCTCGGAGGACAGAAAGAATGAAGGGATCTTTGACGAACTATCGGTACGGGATAACATCATCCAGGCCCTGCAGATCAAGAAGGGCGTGTTCCACAGCATTCCCAAGGCAAAACAGCAGCAGATCGCCGAGAAACTTATCAAGGAGCTCAGTATCAAGACGCCCCACGCCGGTTATCCCGTGGGTAAGTTAAGCGGCGGTAACCAGCAGAAGGTGATCCTGGCCCGATGGCTGGCTACTCAGCCGGTGGTTCTCATCCTTGACGAACCTACCCGGGGTATCGATGTGGGGGCCAAGCTTGAAATTATGGAACAGATACTGAACCTGAGTAAAACCGGGATGGGTATTATTTTCATCTCTTCTGAATTTGAAGAGGTGATTCGCTGCAGCGACCGAATCGCCGTCCTGCGGGACAGGGAGTTCATTGCAGAACTGGACGGCGAAAACCTGAATGAAGCAAAAATCATGCACATCATCGCAGGAGGAAAATGATGGAACGACTCCGCTCCCTAACCCAGAAGCGAATATTCTGGCCCATCATGGCACTGGTGGTCCTGATGGGATTCAACCTGTTTTTCACGCCGAATTTTTTCCGGCTTGAAATCAAGGACGGACATTTATACGGGAATCTGATAGATATCATAAAAAACTCGGCCCCCATCATGGTCCTGGCCATCGGGCTGACCCTGGTCATCGCCACCAAGGGAATCGATATCTCCGTGGGTTCGGTGGTGGCGATTTCCGCCGGCGTGGCGGCCATGCTCATCGGCAACGGGGTAAAGGGAGACCCCACCCATCCCATTTTTGTCGCCGTGGGGGCGGCCCTGCTGGTTTCCCTTCTGGCCGGGTTGTGGAACGGCATGCTGGTCTCGCGAATCGGCATGCAGCCCATCATTGCCACCCTGATTCTGCTGGTGGCGGGCCGGGGGATCGCCATGGTTACCACCAATGCCGCCATCGTCTGGCTCTATGTCAGGCCCTTTGCCTACCTGGGCCAGGGCTATCTGCTGGGGCTGCCCTTTTCCATCTATATAGTCATCCTTCTGCTGGTTTTTACCCACCTGGCCACCCGGTACACCGCCCTGGGGCTCTTTATCGAGTCGGTGGGAATCAACAATACCGCCGCCCGGTACACCGGAATCAACGCTAAAAACATCCTGCTTGGGGTCTACACCTTCTGCGGTTTCACCGCCGGTGTGGCGGGGCTGATCGTCTGTTCCACCGTGATGAGCGCCGACGGCAACAACGCGGGGAACGGCTACGAGATGAGCGCCATCCTGGCGGTGGTCATGGGTGGGACCTCCTTAAGCGGGGGCAAGTTCTACCTCTTCGGGAGCATCATCGGAGCCCTTATCGTCCAGACCCTGACAACCACCATCTACGCCTTCGGCGTTCCGCCGGAAATCGCCCAGATCGTCATAGCCCTGGTGGTCATCGGCATCAGCCTTATCCAATCGGATAAGTTCAGGGCCCTGTTTTACGGCATTGCCGGCAAAAAGGCGGTTCAGCCATGACGAAAAGCAACCTTATAAACCCGCGCCATGTTTCCATGTTTGTCACCCTGGGGCTTTTTATCCTGCTTTTTGGTACGGGGTCTGTTTTGTTCTACGGATTTTTCAGCCTGCAGAATTTCTGGAATCTCTTCATCGACAACTCCTACCTGCTGATCATGGCGGTGGGGATGACCTTCGTTATAATCTCCGGGGGGATTGACCTGTCCGTGGGATCGGTGCTGGCTCTGTCCACCATGATGACATCGGCGCTCCTGGAAAAAGCCGGTTTACCCCCTCCGGTTGTCATTTTTCTGGTACTGCTGATGGGAACGGTGTTCGGTTTCTCCATGGGTTATATCATCCAGACCTTCAGCCTGCCCCCCTTCATCATCACCCTGGCGGGGCTCTATCTGGCCCGGGGACTCTGCTACGTGATCAGCCTTGACACCATCGGCATCACCAACCCCTTCTGGCACGTCATGGCCCGGACAAAGATCCGGTTTTTCGGGCTCTTTTTTATCTCTCCCAGCGTGGTCATCGCTTTGGCCATGGTGGCCATCGGGATGTTCCTCTCCCGGTACTCCCGTTTCGGCAGGAATATCTTCGCCATCGGGGGGAACGAACAGTCCGCCCTGCTCATGGGGCTTCCCGTAGCGCTGACGAAAATCTCCATCTACGCTTTCAACGGGTTCTGTTCCGCCCTGGGGGGGATTGTCTTCACCTTTTATACCCTCTCCGGCTACGCCCTGAACGGCAAGAACATGGAGATGGATGTGATCGCCTCGGTGGTGATCGGGGGAACCCTGCTGACCGGCGGGGTGGGCGGTGTGTTAGGCACGGTCTTCGCGGTTTTGGTTTACGGAACCATCCAGGTCCTCATCGTCTTTCAGGGAACCCTGAACGCCTGGTGGACCAGAATCGCCATCGGGTTCCTCTTTTTCCTGGTGACCACCCTGCAGCGGATCTTTGAGAACCGTGGAACGGGGGTGAAGCAGCTGGAGAAATAAAATAGTAACGCCCCGGCTTTGCCGGGGCGGGCTTGCCATGATTTTTCTTCTCCAGACAGAACAAGGCAGATACCTCCACAATAGCATCATGGGGCAGAATGGCTATTCAACCATTAATAGCCGCATTGATATGACTTCGACAGGGATTCCCTGTCTCGAGAGCTTCGATAATGTAGGAACCATTTTTCATTTTAATCCCTGCCCAGCCCGCATCATTCTCTTTGTGGAGAATCGCCACGGGTTTGCAGGAGCGGGTGTTATATGAATCCGGCCGAAGGGGGTTGGCCCTCACAAAATTTGACTTTCCTGTCAAAAATGGTTAGTATGAAAAGTAAGTACGTATACATGGAGAAAAAGTATGAAAATCATGGAGCGAGGGCAGATAACAATTCCCAAAAAATTCCGTGAGCGTTATGGAATAAGACCGGGCACTGAACTTGAGTTGTTTGCCCGGGAAGAAGGAATTTTGATCGTTAAAAAGGATGTGAATCCGGGACCCTTTCAGGAAGTGTTTGGAATTCTTGGAAAAGCGGGTGACAGCGATCTGATAGTTGAAGAAATGAGGGGCAGATAGCCCATGGTTTCGGTTGTTGATACCAATATTCTACTGGATATCTTTCTGCCGGATCCTGTCCATGGTCAATCTTCGTTGCAAATTCTTGAAGAAGCCAATCGGCAGGGCTCACTTGTGATATGCGATATTGTTTATGGCGAACTTTCTCCTCAATTTAACAAGAAAAAACTTCTTGATGAATCGCTGGATAAAATCGGGGTGAGAATAATTCCTTCAAATACTGAAACTCTCTACCTGGCTGGACAAATGTGGCGTGAATACAGGCAGCAAAAAAAATCCAGGGATCGGATTATCCCCGATTTCATCATTGGCGCCTTCGCCATGCGGCAGGGCGACAGACTGATTACCAGAGACCGGGGATTTTACCGGGAATATTTTAAGGAACTCAGATTAAATCAATGTATTGATGCAAAAAGAGCAGACCCAGGGGATTCCTCCAATGCAGACTGATTCCACAAGAGAGTCGGCTGTCGCTCCTGAACGGTAATACACCAGAGCCGTGGTGGGGCCAATACCATCGGGAGATCAGGTGTTCCCGGAATTTCTATCGATAACACTGTCATCTTTCAGTAGATAAAAGTGATTGCAACCGTCAAGTTCGGTGCTGAAGGCCCGGGCGCTTCCCTTCCTGCAAAGGGCATCACGTAACAATGAGAAGAATACCGTCCTTTTGGGGAGGGCCTTCAGAAATGATCGAGTCGAAGGGGATAAGGGGCCTGCTGAAGTCTATTCAGAATTCCCCGGCCGCGATGGCCGGGGTAAATTATTCGGGCGCCGGGTCAGGGGCTTAAGATACCATTTATCCAGCCATTGTACTGATCAACCCGGGAAAAAATCACCCTCCCCGAATAAGAGCCGGCCCCGGTGCCGTACTGGGAAGAGATCCCGATCACACTGGAGGTGCCGTCGATGTCGCCGTAGAGGATGACCCCTTCGGTACCGAGGTTGGAGCTGTAAGAATCATCGTATGCTTCGAATGAATTCAGAAGTGGGTTATCTACCCTGAGGACTATCTTACGTTTGGTCCCCTCCAGGCTCACGTCAAACCCCGTGGTGGGGAATGTTTCACCGTCAAAAGACCCGGGCAGCCCGCTTGCACGGGGTGCCGGTTCAACCCCCGTCACCGCCCCGGCCAGTTTCACCAGAGCTATGTCGTTCGCCCGGGTTTCCGGGTCATAGTCGGGATGGATAACAATTTCGGCCACATTGTAGAGACCCCCCTCTGCGGGGGCTGAGTCTCCGGGGCCATGGTCGGCGTTCAGGCCGCCGATGTAAAAGACCGTATTCGCCGGGGCAGGAACCCGACCGTAGACCATCGTATCGACTACAAAAGAGTGGGCGGCGGTGAGTACCCAGGATGAGGTCAACAGGACCCCCGAAGAGAAGGGGCCGTAATAGCCGCCGGCATCGGAAAAGCAGAAGGCTCCCAGGGCGGTCTCCACCACCTCCTGATCGGCGACGGTGATCTCGATTCCCAAAGAGTAGGACTTTGTCGCGTACTCCCAATACGGGTTGGACTGCTCCCCCGGGGAGAAGGCCGAAGAAAGGGGATTGGTTGCCACCTTGATGTCGTAGCTCGTCCGCGGTTCCAGGCTGGTGAGGGTGACGCTGTGGCTGGTTTTCTCCTCGTCGGAATCGGAGGAGCTCGTGAAGCCGTAGAACCGGTAGGGGCCGTAATGGACGGTACAGTCCGCCGCCGTGTCGGTCTCCCAGGAAAGGGATATGGTGTCATCGGTGGAAGCGCCATCGGTTCGGGTCATGTTGAGGATGGTGACCTCCGGCGGGGCAGGGTCATCGGGACAGCCGGTGAGAAGTACAATCGAGAACAGCAATGAGAATAGAAGAATACGTCGGTACTGTGGAATTTTCGAAATCATAATTCACCTCTTTAAATTTTTACCCAAAAACTTAACGCAGGGGGGCTGATTTCTCAAGGTGCCGGGGACTTATACAACAATTTCCCACAGCATAGTCAGTACAGGTATCCTGCCGGTTTTTCTCTATTGATTTGTACAAAATATAATGTATGCAAAATAGCAATTGCTGTGTTACTATTGAGCCAATTTCATATTTATTTGTGAGGGGGAGGTTTTATGTCGATTCGGTTGAAACTGATGCTGCTTATGGCTTTGATGGGCGGTGCCATGGTGCTGTCGTTTATCGCCCAGGCCATTATATCCCGGCCGATCACCGTGATTGAGGAGGAGCAGAAGGAACTTGACAGCCTGGGGGAGGCGGCTCTGGTTTTTGCCAACGAGATTAACCGGATTGACAGCGAAGAATTTATCACCCAGGGAGAGAAAATCAGAATCGCCAAGGAGAATCTGAATCAGGCTTTCCTGAGGGTTCAGGCGGGGGAGGCCCTGGCAGCCTTGACCGGTACCATCGAAGCTGCCCTCGAGATTTTGACCGTTTACCAGGAGGAGATAAACACTGCCTATGAGTCTTTTCTTCGCCGGGCCGGGGAAATGGAAAAGATTACCGCCCGGGTCAGCGGCACCACTGGACCTTTTACCCTGCTGGACCAGTTGACCCGGCAGGGTGAAATGAATGACACCACCGGTGGTGAGCTCCGGCAGGCCGTTACGGCATTATATTCTTCGGCCTATGTTGTGGATGTGACCACGTGGAGAACCATCGAGAACCTGCGAATTCAACGGACCATGGTGGCCGGGGAAATTGTAAAACTGAAAGGCCGGGTGAGAACTATCATCTCCGCCTTGATCGGCGGAATCCTTCTGGTTTCCCTGACCATCGGCCTTGTTATCGTGCTGCGTATCGGCTGGAGGATCAAAAGAATAGAAACGGGAATTCAGAAAATGAAGGCTGGAGATCTGGCCGATCGGATTATTCTAACCAGCCGTGATGAACTCGGCCGCTTAAGCCGGGATGTGAATGAGTTTACCGAAGAACTGGGCTGTTCAATGGGGCGGATAAAAAAAGCATCGGAAAACAACGTTTCCGTCAAAGAAGAGCTTGTCAAAGGGGTTGCCAATCTTTCCCGGATGGTGAGTGAAGTTGACGGAGGGGCGGAGAGGATCAGCGGTGACATGATTCAACTGGGAGAAACCATCGGTACCGCCGATGAAACGGTACTGACCGTTGAACGTCATGTCATGCGTCTCAAGGAGGCTCTGGATGATCAGCTTGCCACCATGGAAACATCCACCGCCGCGGTGACGGAAATGATTGCCTCGATCAATAACGTGGGGGTCATCACAAAGAAGAAACGACGGGCCATGGACGATCTTTCCCTCAATGCGGCGGAGAGTTTGAAACGGATGCAGGTCACATCAGAAATTATCCGGAAAATACACAGCAGCATTGATGAGATTCATGAAGCCGTTGACATGATAAAGAGTATTGCCGCCCGTACCAACATGCTGGCCATGAATGCCGCCATAGAAGCGGCCCATGCGGGGGATGCGGGCAAGGGGTTTGCCGTGGTGGCCGATGAAATACGCAAACTGGCTGAAACTTCGGCGCAGAATTCCCAGAAGATTGACATGGTCATCGGGGGTATTGTGAAGGACATTGAGGAAGCCTCAGAGTCGGGAAGCACCACCCATGAAGCTGTTACAGTGATTGCCGGCGAAGTCGACCAGGTCACGGCTGCCTTCGAAGAAATTGCCCGGAACATGGAAGAGGTTCAGTCGGGGGGGCAGCAGATCCTGGGCTCCCTGGCTCAGTTGAACCAGGTATCGCAGCGGGTTACCGAAAGCAGCCAGGCCATGGAGAATGCGGTGGAAGAAAACCGCAGAGCCTCGGGGGAGGTTTCCCGGCTGTCACGACTGGTGGGAGACCGGGTTTCTTCCATAGCCGAGTCATCAAAGCTGATGGAAGCCTCCCTGTCGGAGGTGACCAGAGAAACGGAGAGGATTGATTCCCTCACCCAGGTGCTGGAGGCGGAGGTGAAGATTTATAAAACCGGGGTGGAGGAAGCCGGTGATCTGGCGGTACTGGAGGATATTAACACGCCGGAGGCATAAAAAAAGCACCCCGCAGAGAGGTGCTTAATGGGCCCACTAGAACTTGAACTCAGCAAGGCTCATTATGTCGTCCATATAGGGCTGTATAGAGCCGTATTTCAGGACTTATGTAGTATCTAAACCATATAAACCTTCTGGGTTTGTATAATCGGAAGGTCTTCGACCTCCCTTTCCCGGCACTCATTCGGCAATGTCCAAGCAAGCTTGACCACTGCGCTCATTCGTTTGGGAATAAAGGCGTCAATACTGGACAATTTTTTTCAAGATTGACATGTACCAGTATTTATGGTACATTGAATCGTGTTCAAGGTAACGATGAAAAACAAAGTCTTAAAGAATTTGCGTAAAATGCCTGTTGCTGAACAAAAGAAATTTGCAGCTTTGGTCATAGACATAGAAGCAGATGGCCCACTTCAACCTTCATGGCCAAATTTTGGCAAACTCGGTAAGAATGAATTTCATTGCCACCTTTCGTATAAATGGGTTGCTTGTTGGAAAAATGAAGACGACTCAATTATTTTGGAGGTTTATTATGCAGGTTCACGTGAAAACGCCCCATATTGATATTCGAATTCAGGGAGAGAAGTATAAGCCGCTGATTGACCTTCTCAAGAAAGATTTTGGGGAAGACCTGGTTGAGATTATAGAAGATGAAGATGAACTCGTTGAAATCACCTCGACTGACTGGTTTAATGAAATGAAGCCTACTCCCGGAGAAACTGTTGAGATTCATCGTTCAAACTTGAAAATGACTCAAACAGAATTAGGTGAAGCAATCGGAGGGCGTTCTAAACAATATATTTCAGATTTAGAAAATGGTCGAAGAAACATATCGATTGATCTGGCGAAAAGACTTGGAGAGGTTCTCGGACATAGCTATAAAACCTATTTATAAAACGTGTAAAATACGCCAGAGACATGGCAAGAACCACGTTCTAAAAGCTTTTCCATTGAGATCAATAATGACGAAAATTTTCCACATTCCGATAATCAAATCATGTTCAGCATCATGTCTTCATTGCTCAACTCGGTATTCAAAGTCATCTTTACTAAAAGGAAGAATATAATCTTCACAATGCTGCTACTGAAGAAAGAGAATGAGATTTACAGGCGGCACCTCAATCTTCAGAAGAAGAGGTTGATTTTCAAGAAATCTGATAAATTTACCTTTGTTATGCTGAATGCGCTTTCGAAAAGGGCAATTGGGCATCTAACAATGGTCAAACCAGAGACACTTCCTAACTGGCAGCATCGGTTTATCAAAAACTTCTGGACGTACAAGCATAATTCTCCTGGTAGGAAACCGGTTACCAGAGATATTAAGAGCCTGATTCTTGAGATGATGAAACAGGATAACCCCCTTTGGGGATGTAAGAAAATCGCCAATGAGTTACGAAAACTGAATTTTTATATCCACTACACGACTGTGAACAAGATTATCCAGACGTTTAGAAAACAGGGACTTATTCAGCCGAATGGCTCATGGAGGAGATTTCTGAAAATGCACTGGGATTCACTCTTTGCAATGGATTTTATGGCCATAGACACTCTGTTCGGTAAGAGATTCTACCTTCTTCTGATTATGGAGTTGAAAACTCGGAAGATAATCCGGTTTGATATGACTGAAAATCCATGCCGGGAATTTGTAAAACAACGAATAGAGCTGTTTTCTGAAGAACATCCCGGTAAAAAGACGTTGATTTATGATAATGCATCTCAATTTACTTCTATTGATTATAGCTGGTACGACATCAAGGGAGTAAATATCTGTACAGCAGCACCTAACATGAATGCATTTGTCGAACGTTTAAACGGAACCATCAGAAGAGAAGCCCTGGATCATTTCATCCTGGTTTCTGAAAAACAGGTCAGTAGAATCGTCTCTAAATTTGTTTCCTATTACAATAATCAGAGGATGCACCAAGGAATTGGAATGATCCCTGATGCTGAAGTTGAGGTAGTCAAGGGGAATATCAGGAAGCTTTCGATATTATCCGGTCTCCATCATCATTATTACCGTTTAAGTGCTTAGGGATGAGAAAAAATAATGGATGGCGTCAGTCCGAAATAGCCCTATATATATGATTAATCTTATGGAGTGATAATCTCTTCCCCGGAAAGGGCTTAGACATAAAAAAAGCACCCCGCAGAGAGGTGCTTAATGGGCCCACTAGGACTTGAACCTAGGACCCACGGATTATGAGTCCGTTGCTCTAACCAACTGAGCTATAGGCCCGATGGGGCTATCATGCCCGAAAAATCGGGGATGTGTCAAGCCGATCCGGCGATTCTGCGGGCTCCCTGGTCGGAGGGTGAAGCCCCGCCGGGAGCCCCGGGAAACGGGTCAAGGGGGGGCTTGGGACGGCCATTGCGGGCTCCCGGATTTCACCGTGATTTTACCATCCCCCCTTGCTATTTGCCTGAAAATGCCCCTACCATGCCTTCATGGGATTTAAATCTATCACCCTCAAACTGCCCACGGATTACGATGAAGAACTCCTGAAAAAGAAGATTGCCGCCCAGGTTGCCACCCGCCATTTCCAATACACCCTGGAAAGCAAGAGCCTGGATGCCCGGAACAAGAGTCGCATCCACTTCCTGGTGAATGTGGGGGTCACTTCCCCCGATATCAGCGGTGATCCGCCGCCCCCGGCTCCGAAGCTGACGATTCCTTACCGCCCCCGGAAAGAGAAGGCGGTGGTGGTGGGCAGCGGCCCGGCGGGGTTCTTCGCCGCCCTGGTGCTTCAGCGGGCGGGTTTTTTAACCGTCCTGATCGAGCGGGGCAGCGAGGTGGATGTCCGCAAAGGCGAAATCGAAGGGTTTGAACGCACCGGTGTCTTTTCGGAGCGGAACAATTACGCCTTCGGCGAGGGCGGGGCGGGCACCTTCTCCGACGGCAAGCTGACTTCCCGGTCCAAGCATATCTCGGCGGAGCGCAGTTTCATCATCAACACCTACATCGAGGCGGGAGCCCCTGAAGAGATCGCCTGGATGGCTCACCCCCACCTGGGTACTGACAACCTGATCCCTATGGCCCGCCGCATGCGGAAACTGTTCACCGACGCGGGGGGCGAGGTGGTTTTCGATACCCTCATGACCGGCATCGACGCCGCATCGGGGCGGGTTCGGGGGGTGGAAACCTCCGGGGGGTACCGGGAGGCTGACCTTGTTTTTCTGGCCCCGGGACACTCGGCTTATGAGACCTTCCGGATGCTCATGGACCGGGGGGTGCCCTTCAGGACCAAGAATTTTGCCATCGGTACCCGGATGGAGCACTTCCAGGAAAGTATCAACCGGGCCCAGTGGGGGGTGCCTGCCCTGCCGGGGGTCAAGGCGGCGGAGTACCGCCTGACTTCTCAGGGCGACGGGGTTCACCCCGTCTACTCCTTCTGCATGTGTCCCGGGGGCGTGATTGTTCCCGCCGGGGCTTACCCCCACCTGAATATCGTCAACGGCATGAGCCGTTACGCCCGGGACGGCGCCTATGCCAATGCGGCTTGTGTGGCGGGGCTTCATCCCGACCACCTGGCGGGGCGGGTTGTGACGGCCCGGGAAGCCCTGGATGTGCTGGAAGAACTGGAGCACTCCTTCTTTGAGTATTCCGGCGGTTACACCGCCCCGGGCTGCGGTATCGGTGATTTTCTTTCGGGCCGGGAGGGGCGGCGGGGCCTGGTATCCAGCTACCCCCTGGGGGTCAATCCGGCGCCCCTCTGGGAGCTTCTTCCCGCCCCGGTGGTGAAGGCCCTGCGGGCGGGGCTGGCGGATTTCAGCCGTAAAATCAAAGACTTTACCCAGGGAAGTCTGGTGGGGCTGGAGAGTAAAACCTCTTCCCCCGTCCAGGTGCTCCGGGATAGGCAGGGCCTGGTGGAGGGGTTTGAAAACCTCTATCTGGTAGGGGAGGGCAGCGGCTACGCCGGGGGCATCATCTCCAGCGGCGCCGACGGGGTCAAGGCGGCCATGGCGGCTGCCTCGGCGGAGTGATCCCCCCCAAAAAAAGCCCGCGGGTCTGAAACCCGCGGGCGCTGTTGAAATCCCTTTTCCTGGTGACCCGGCCTATCTGACCAGGTCCACCACTTCCTTCTCATCGGCTCCCTGACCGGCCCGCTGGATAATCTCCACCGCCGCCTGTTCTTCCGCTTCCACCAGGGTGGCGATGTCGGGATTATCCCGGAACCGCAGCACGTTGAGCATGAAGATGTTGAGCTTGCTGATGATGTTGGGGGGGAGCTGGTTGCCGTCCACCTCGACGCTCATGATGGGGTAGTTCCGTTCCCGGGCCCAGGGGGTGTAGAGCCCCTCGATGACCCGCCCGATAAGACAGGCGAAGGGGGAGATGTTCACTACCCCGCTGTACCCTTCCTCCATGGCGGTGGCGGCGGCGCCGCTGGAGATGGCAATCTCCGAGTTCAGCTCAAGGTTGAGGAAGTTCTCCTGGGTGTTGTTCATGATCTTGTCGATGTCGTGGGGATGGTGGGGAATCAGGGCGTGGCCGCCCAGGGCTTTGAGGGCCTTCTTTTCCACCCCCGCCTTCCATTTCTCTTCCAGCTTGTAGGCGATAAGGGTCCGCTGTTCTTTGCTGAAAGGCCGTTTCCACCAGGGCATCAGCTTAATACGCTTGGCCAGGTCGTAGTCGCGGACAAAATCGGTGTAATGAATCCACTCGGCCACCCCGGATACCTTGGCGATGATGCCCTTCCGGCTGAAGTGCTGGATCAGCTCGTCCACGGCGAAGTCGTCCCGGCGGACGTAGATCTCTCCCACCACCAGAACCTTGGGAGCCTCTTCGACACTCTTCTTCAGGGGGATTTTGGCGAACTCTTTTGCCATTACCTTGAGGAAGGGATAGAGGTTTTTCATGTCCCTGGCTACTTCTTCGGTGAACTTGGTATAGAGTTCCCGGTAGATCTCCATGGCCCCGGCGGGGTCTTCCGCACAGGCCCGCAGGGAGGTCTGGATATCCTTCAGGTAGTCGCCCACCACGATGCCGTGCCAGAACTGGGCGGTGAGTTTGGGACCCAGGCCGCCGTAGGAGTTGTCGGCGCTGAGAGTGAAGACCACCACGTTATCCAGCTTCAGATCCTTAAACAGGTTTTCAAAGAAGACGAAGTACTGGCCGGTCCGGCAGGGGCCGGTGGTGATGGGAACAAAGAGCAGGTAGAGCTCGTCCTTCCGGTACTGGGAAGAGGCGAAAAACTGCAGGGCGCTTCCCAGAACGATGTGGGAAGGAACGCACTCTTTGCCGGAGGCGTAGCTGCGGGCGTAGTGGAGGGTCTTGGCGCTGGCCACCGGCATGGGATGGGCCTGAACTCCCGCCGCTTCAAGGGCGCTGCCGATGATCCGGGTGGACACATCTCCCATGTTGGACAGCAGAATCTTGATGCGCTTGTTGTCCTGAACGTAGATCTTCTCGCCCGTGTTGGTGTCAAGGACGTGCATGGGATCCTTGCCGCCGCAGACGAACTTGAGGCCGTTGTCATACCGTTCGCTATTGACGTCTTCGAACTTGGATTTATATCCTTCGATGATATCCAGGAACGCTTCCACCCGGGTGTCTATCCCCGCATCGGCGGAGTGGGAATCCAGCTCCAGCACCAGGAAGGGCTTGCTTCCCATGATCCACTTCAGGTAGTGGAGCATGAAAGAGTCGGGGGCGCAGGAGAAGTTGGTAATAAAAGTGATGTAGAGGTTCTTCTCGTTCTTGATAAGCTGGGCGCTCTTCATATCCTGCTGGCCGTAGTACCAGTACATGTTGGCGAAGATTTCTTCGTTTTCGAAGGGCAGGATGTCGAAGGGCACCACCGTGTAGTTCCGGCTGGTGAACTTCCGGGGGATCCCCATGTTGGCTTCCCGGGTGAAGGCGTTATAGGGCCGGCCCAGGATGGCGATGACGGGCCGGTCGCTTTCCCGGGCTTCCGCCAGGGCTTCGATACCCATCTCCTTGGATTTTCTCAGGTACTCTTCCTGTTTTTCCAGGGCTGTGTTGAAGGCGGTCTTGATTTCCGAAGCGGGGATGCCGAGCTTTTTGCCCAGGGCGCCGAAGAGCTCCAGGGCTTTTTCGGTGCCGTATTTAAAGCTGACCACCACTTCGAGGATCTTGTCCTCCGCTTCGGGGAAGGCCTTTTTGATGTAATAGGGAAGCCCCTGGGTGATGGGGCAGAAGTTGGCGTGGACATCCGCCTCGTAACTGGGCATGTCCCGGAAGTGGGGGACAAAGATATAATCACACCCCTTGTCCATGATGTCCTGAACCGCCCCGTGGGCAATTTCCGCGGGGAAACAGTAGGTGCTTTCCACCCGGGCCACCCCTTCGTGGGCGATGGTGTCGGAGAGGATGGTTTTAATTCCCAGGCTGTGGAAGAACCAGGAGTAGAAGGGATAGAGGCTGTGGACCGAGAAGGCCCGGGGAATCCCCACGGTGAAATCCCGTTTAGCCGTGAAGTCTTCGGGCTTGGGGGCGCATCCCGTGAAGAGCAGGTCGGACCTCTTCTGGATGTAATCCACCACCTGAACATCCCCTTCCGCCTTCTTCCGGGTGTTGGTATACTTGGAACAGCGGCCGCCGAACATGTACTTGTGCCCGTTCACATTGAGGACCTGGATGGGACAGTAGTTGTCGCAGGACTGGCAGGTGAAGACTTTTTCGTAGACGATTTCGGTCTCGATCAGGGCGTCGATATCAATGGTGATTTTATCCAGGAATCCGTCGTTCAGTTTCTCTTTAGCCAAGATGCCCACGCCGAAACAGCCCATCAGCTCCGGGGAGGGGGGCACCAGGATCTCTTTGTTCAGGAGCATGGCAAAGGCCAGGGGAACCGCCTTGTTCTTGGCCACCCCGCCCTGGAGGAATATCTTCTGACCCACCGTCCGGTTTCCCACCACCCGGTTCAGGTAGTTGGAAACGATGGAGGTGATGATGCCGGCGGTGATGTCCTCCCGTGCCGCCCCCTGCTGAATCGCCTTGCGGATGTCGGAATTGATGAAGGCCGAGCAGTGTTCGCCGAATTTCAGGGGGTTTTCCGCCTTCAGGGCGATATCGCCGATTTCCCAGGCGTTGGCAATATTCAAGTCTCCCGAGGCGGATTCTTCCAGGAACGAACCTGTTCCGGCGGAACACGCCTCATTCATGGCGTAGTCGATGGGTACCTTGTTTTTCAGCAGGACGTATTTGGCGTCCTGGCCGCCGATTTCGAAGATGGTATCCACGTCGTCGGCGAAGTAGGTGGTACCGTAGGCGTGGGCGATGATTTCATTGTAGACCCCGGGGGTTTCCAGAAAAACCCCCAGAATTTCCCGGCTCGATCCGGTGGTGGCGGCCAGGGAGATGGTGATATCCAGGGAGCCGATATCGTCGATAACTTTCTTCTTGATCTCCTGCAGGCAGAGTTTCAGGGCCTTTACAGGGTCGCCGTGGGTCCTGCCGTAGTGGGACGCCACGATTTCGTGGGTTTCCATGTCGATCAGGCACGCCTTGGTGGTGGTGGACCCTCCGTCCACGCCGAGGATGTACTCCCGGCCCTTTTCCACCGACTTTTCGGGGTGCTCGAAGTATTTGACCCGGTCGGTCTGGGTCTGGAGGGAGGGAAAGCGGGGGAACTTGACTTTTCCCGATTTCAGAAGTTCTCCGGGAGCGGGGAGGACGCTGCCGTTCTCTTCCGCCAGGTACGCCGCCCCCAGGGCCTCGTAGTAGGACGCCGATTCGGGGACGATGAACTCGATGCCCGGGGCGGCTTCCCGGATAAACCGGACGATATGCCGGTTCAGGGTGACCCCGCCGGTAAGAAGGACCCGGCCTTCTTTGATTTTGGCCCGGCTCAGAAAGTCAAGAACCTTGGTGGCCATGACGTTACTCAGGGAAACGACAATATCGTCCTTGGTGGCTTCCCTCTTGTTGAGGCGGTGGGTACAGTCGCTTTTCATGAAAACCGAACAACGGGCGGAAAGGCTCATCACCTGGGATTCGTCGGATACGCCGTTCACCTGGTCCAGGGTCATATCCATTCTGCCTAACTGCTGTTTGAAAAACTCTCCCGTACCGGAGGCGCACTTGCTGCCGGAGAAGTTGTTGATAATCCGGCCCTCATCGTTGAGGGTGTAGACCACCAGGTCTTCCCCCCCCATGGTAACCACGGCGTCGACTTTTTCACCGGTCCGCTTCAGGGCTTCCTCGATGCAGAGAGTCTCGATGGTGTTGCTGATATTGAAAAGATAGCGGCCTTCGGTTCCTGTGACCAGGGTGTTGATTCCTTCGGATATCTCTCCCTCCAGCAGGGCGGTCCGCAGGGCGCCTGACATGTCCCCCTCATGGGGAACCACGGTGCTCCAAGCAACCTTGCCATCCTCGAGCAGAACCATTTTCAGGCTGGAAGAGCCGATATTAATTCCCAGACTTCGCATATGCAAAAACCTCTATAGTTTAATAATCTGGCAAAAGTATAGCCCTTTCGGGTTATTCTGTCAGCCACTTGGCTGAGAAGAAACCGTGAATGGGCTTGAATATTTTGTTCACATTTACGGGAGTTTACAACTCAGCGGAAACGGCGGATCAAGGGCCGGGAAAACCCCAGGATCTCGAGTTTCCGGAGTACTCCAGGCAGGTCGGCTTCGGTGACATCGGGAATGATGACCCTGGTGATGCCGGCGGCGGCCTCCTCCAGTTCGGCCCGCAGCCCCGATTCGGCAAGCCGGTCCCGGATGGCCCGGGCGTTGTTCAGAACCCCGTAGGAACCGATCTGAAGGATAACCGTCCCCTCCGCCGGCACCTCCCGGTGAGCCATCAATGCTTCGCCGGGATTTTCCACCAGGTGGATTTCAACCCGGGCGACCCCGGTACCCACCATATCGATTTTTTCCGCCGCCGCCCTGCTCAGGTCGATGATACGGCCCTCCACGAAGGGGCCCCGGTCGTTGATCCGCACCGTCACGGCCCTGCCGTTATCCAGGTTGGTCACCTCCACCACGGTGCCGAAGGGAAGGGTTTTGTGGGCGGCGGTGAGGGCGTTGGTATCGAAGGTTTCCCCGCTGGCGGTGGTCCGTCCATGGAATTTCCCCCCGTACCAGGAAGCCTGGCCCGATTCGGAGAATCCGAAGAGAGGAGGAAGGAGAAAAAGGAAGGTGAGGGCCATAACAGTGGTACGGCGAAGGATGTCTGAAATCATACTTCTCTATCGGAGGGAGGAAAGATAAAATTGAGCCGCCGGTGCCGACCGGGATGGGTCAATTCAAAAATCCGCCCTTGCCATGAAGGAAAGAGCCGTGATAGGCTGATTCCCGAGGTACCCATGAAAGTAGTCATTCTAGGGGCGGAGGTCAGGGGCTTCCAGATCGCCAAGCATCTTATCGAAGAGAGAAAGAACGTGGTGCTCATCGAACCGGATCCCAAGAAAGCCGCCTTTGCCGCCAGCAAACTCGATTGCCTGGTGATAAACGGATCGGGGAACGACCTGTCGGTGCTGAAACAGGCCGGGGTGGGGGATGCGGATATTTTCATCAGCATGACCGATTCGGATGAGGTAAACATGGTGGCCTGCGGCCTTGTTTCCAGCGAATTCAACGTGGGAACCAAGATTGCCAGCATCAGGAACCTGAATTATATCGGCTCCGAGGGCCTTTCGGGAAAGATCCTGGGCATCGATTACATCGTCAACCCCGAGGCGGAGGTGGCCCGGGCCATCCATGAGAGCATCGACAAGGGCGCTTTCAGCGATGTCATCACCTTCCAGAAAACCGACCTTCAGCTTCACAATATCAAAATCTCCGCCGATTCCCGGTTAGCTGACAAACACGTCAGAACCATCCGGCGCTACATGAGAAAATACGATTTTCTCATCACCGCCATCAGCCGGGATCAGGAGGTTTTTATCCCCACCGGGGACACCCTGATCAAGGGGGGCGACACCCTCTCCCTGATCACCGAACAAAAGGGGATGGCCAAGGTCTTCCGGGCCCTGGGCATCAGGAAAACCAAGATCAGAAAAGTACTTCTGGTGGGAGGTTCCAAAACCGCCCGGTTTTTGCTGCGGCATTTTACCGCCCAGGAGCGGAAGCATTTTGCCCTGGTGGAGGCAGACTCCGAAACCTGCAAGGAATTTCAGGCCCGGTATCCGGAGATTCTGATCATCAAATCGGACATTACCGATGAAGTGCTCTACGAGGATGAGGATATCGCCTCCTACGACCTTATCGTGACCCTCACCGACAACGACGAGCTGAACATTCTTACCGCCATCTTCGCCAAGAGGATAGGGGTTGCCCGGGGTATTGCCCTGGTGAAACACAACAATAACTATCTGCGGCTCACCCCCCATCTGGATATCGATTCCACCTTCGCCATGAGCCATTCCACGGTTAATTCGGTTCTCAGGTATATCCGGGGGGGACGCTATGCCTCGGCCTACTCGATTCTGGATGGAAAAATTGAAGTGGTGGAACTCCCCCTGGAAGATGAATCTCCCGTGGCGGGAAAGAAAATCAAGGATATTCGCCTGAAGGGCAAAGCCCTTATCGCCGCGGTAACCCGGAAGGGGAAAAACATGATTCCCACCGGTGAAACCGAACTGGCGGCGGGGGATGTGCTGCTCATCACGGCGGACCGCATGGCCTTTGAAGACGTGATGAAAATCTTTACCTGAAGGGGCGTTCTGGAAGATGCATTTTTTCTACGTTCTGCGGCTTTCCGCCATCATCCAGGTGGTTATCTCCCTCTTTATGTTCATCCCCGCCGCCATTGCCCTTTATAACGGGGAAACCGCCGCCCTGGCCGGCTTTGGCTGGAGTATTCTGGCGGTGCTTGTCTTTGCCGCCCTCTATCTGCTTATCACCCGCCGGGCGGGGAAGATGGTCCTGTCCCCCCGGGATGGTTTTTTCTTCGTCACCTCCAGCTGGCTTCTGGCCGCCGGTTTCGGCGCCCTGCCGTTCTTTCTCTCCGGGGCCATTCCCTCCTTCGCCGACGC
>Ga0334882_1001118_pt1 | contig 34286 bp, 29 predicted proteins | sample GraSluR1_MG_5_FD_207226 | JGI IMG/M metagenome (GOLD analysis project Ga0334882, IMG submission 207226) | Sludge microbial communities from methane-producing bioreactor in Wageningen University, Netherlands - Granular Sludge_15_04-R1 | ecosystem: Engineered > Bioreactor > Anaerobic >... | reverse complement strand
ATCAGTTTTACTTCGGGGCTCCCGGCTGAAACGGGAGCCCTGTTTATTGGAGTGAAGATATCATGAAGCACAGCCTTTTCTTTTCTACCGTATGCCTCCTTCTGTTGGGGTCTGCCGTTCTGTTTGCCCAGGGAAACAGAGAAGGGGAAGGGGTGATCCAACCAAAGGAGACGAAGCAGATGACAAGTATTGATACCTCAAACCTCACCGACGGCCTTTACGCCGTCATGGAAACCACCCGGGGAGAGATTCTCCTTCAGCTTGAAATGGAAAAAGCCCCCATGACGGTAAGCAACTTTGTCGGCCTGGCGGAAGGAACCATCGCCAACACGAAGGGAAAAGGGCCCTACTACGACGGCCTTACGTTCCACCGGGTCATTGACGATTTTATGATCCAGGGCGGTTGCCCCCTGGGAACCGGTACGGGCGGACCGGGTTACAACTTTCCCGATGAGTTTGACCCCAGCCTGCGGCATGAAGGCCCCGGAGTCCTCTCCATGGCCAATGCCGGGCCCGGCACCAACGGCAGCCAGTTCTTCATAACCCATGTGGCCACCCCCTGGCTGGATGATAAACACACCGTTTTCGGACGGGTTCTGGAAGGTCAGGATGTGGTTAACGCCATCAAACAGGGCGATACCCTGAAGCAGATACAAATTGTCCGCCGGGGTACTGAAGCCGAGGCGTTCCAGCCTGACGGGGCCAGCTTCAACGCCATGATGGAAGCTCTGGAAGGAGAATCAAAAAAAGCGGAAAAAGCCCGGATAGCCGAGGATCTGGCGTTCATTAATGATAACTGGGAAGGTCTTGAGACCACCGGGTCCGGCCTGATGTATTCGGTGATCACCGAGGGATCCGGGACCGGTTCTCCCAAAATGGGTCAAACCGTGACGGTTCACTATACCGGAACCCTCCTGGACGGCACCAAATTTGACAGCTCCGTTGACCGCGGACAGCCCGCCCAGTTCGCCGTGGGTCAGGTCATTCCGGGATGGAACGAAGCGCTTATGACCATGAAAAAGGGAGAAAAGCGGTTTCTCATCATCCCGCCGAACCTGGGATACGGCGAAAGAGGATACCCAGGCGTGATTCCCCCCAACGCTTTTTTGATTTTTGAAGTGGAGCTGCTGAATTTCTGATCAGGAGAATCTTCTGTTCTTCTGCCCCCCGGTTTTTCCCGGGGGGTTTTTTGTAAAGCCGTAATCCTACCGCCGCTTCGCCCCCCGAAGGCAGGAACCGGTAAACAATAATAACAGATTTGACGAGTGACATAGAATAAATGATTTTGCCTCATCAAAGGAGGCTATAATCATGAATATTTTACATCCAACAGCCCCTGTTGGATGAAAAAATTCCTTCAAAACCCGGCCAAAGAGGATCATTAATTCCAATTTAGATAAAGGGCTTCAATAGTTTATTAAAACGAAGATGTAGAGGATGGGTGAGGCTTGTTCAAAAATTGGTTAATTTTTGAACAAGCCTTCGAAGAAAAATTGGCAAATAGTATTTATTGAAATAGGCTGTATGGTTTTGCCAATTTTTCTTCATTTACATTAAGGAAGGAAATTCAAAAATCTCTTATTTTTGAATTTCCCCCGACTGCCAGCGCGATTAACCCTGAGCGCCGGTGCCTATCCTCGAGAATCTTCGTTTTTATTGGGGAATACCTTCATCGAAATTGAAAATACTGACCGGTAAAAAAGGTTCTTGTCAAAACCCGCCTCATCCTCCAGAATCAACAAACCATGGCAAAAAACAAGAGTTATTTCGAGTGCGGTTCCTGCGGCCACCAGGAGCCGAAATGGGTGGGCCGATGTCCCCGGTGCGGGGAGTGGAACAGTTTTTCCGAAGAGGTATCTTCCCCGACGGGAGGGGCGAAAACCCTGAAAACCGGCCGGTTAAAAGTTTCGGCGGCCCAAAGTCTCTCTTCCATTGAAGAAGCGGAAGGAATACGCTTTCCCTCGGGAATTGGTGAATTCGACCGGGTCCTGGGAGGCGGCATCATGAAGGGCGCAGCCATTCTTGTGGGAGGTGAACCGGGTATCGGCAAATCGACTCTGATGCTCCAGGGCGCCCACAGGTTCCCCGGTCCGGGAAAAGTCCTCTATATATCCGGGGAGGAAGCCCCGGGGCAGATAAAAATGCGGGCCCGCCGGCTGGGTGTCACCAGAGATATCGAGATTCTCTGTGAGCCGTCCCTGGAAACGATTCTCCCGGTACTGCGGCAGGTCAAACCTCAGCTGGCCATCGTTGACTCCATCCAGACCCTCATCTCCGCCGAAGCGGGAAGTGTCCCGGGAACCCCCAACCAGCTGAAATACGGCTGTCACGAACTGATAACCTGGGCCAGAGAAGCGGGCGCCGCCCTCTTTCTGGTGGCCCATATTACCAAGGAAGGCACCATCGCCGGCCCCAAGCTGATCGAACATATGGTCGATACGGTTCTCTACTTTGACAACAGCCAGAGCGATGTCCGGTTCCTCCGGTCCACGAAAAACCGGTTCGGCTCGGTTGACGAAGTGGGTCTTTTCACCATGACCGAAACAGGGCTTGTGGAAGTGACCGACCCGTCAAGTCTCTTTTTAGTCCAGCGCGAGGGAGAACTTCCGGCGGGTATTGCCACCGCTCCGGTCTATGAAGGGTCCCGGGTGCTTCTTATTGAAATTCAGGCTCTGGTGGTTCCCGCCAAAGGCGGCCTTTCCCGGACCTTTTCGGACCGGATCGACCCCCGCCGGGTTTCCCGGATTGCGGCGGTACTGGAGAAACACATGGGCCTGCGTTTTTCCGACCAGGATGTTTACATCAATGTGGCGGGGGGGATGATGCTGAAGGAAACCGGGATTGATCTGGCCATCGCCATGGCCCTCTACTCCGCCCGGACCGGAATATCCCTGCCCCGGGAGAGGGCGGTTACCGGAGAGTTGAGCCTGGCCGGAGAAGTCCGCCCCATTCCCCATCTGGAAAAGAGAATTAAAACCGCCAGGGATCTGGGCTTCGCCCTGATTGTCCCCGCGGGCATCAAGGGCAGCAAAATTCCGGGAGCCGCCGAGTCGGTAAAAGGCCTGAAGCAGGCGGTGACGGCGGTGTTTGGAAAACAGGCACGGGAATAGAATCGACCCGCCGGTACGGCTCCTCCCGTTTAATGGGGACTGACCCGCCGCCCCGGGGGGTCAGGAAATAATGGCAGCGAGATAAGGGACCGCCACGAAGGTTCCGATGGAGCTGCCCAGGCTGGAAAGGAAAAAAACCACCAGCACATGGGTCAACCTGTTTTTATAGAACCCCTTCAGGCTCATGATGTCATCCGACATGGATTCAAAATCCTTTACCTTCGGTTTTCTCAGATGGTATTCCAGAAGCCCGGAAAACATACCCACCCCCACGGTAGGGTTCATGGAGGTAATCGGCGCCGCCAGAAAAGAAAGAACCACCGTCAACGGGTGGGCCAGAGCCAAAAGCGCCCCCAGGGCCGAAAGGGTTCCATTGGCCAGGATCCAGACAACCAGCATCCGCAGGCTCTGATCCCATCCGGTCCTGAGAAATCCCACGGCGAAGAGGATCAAAACCAGGGCGGGAATGATCCAGGGCAGAATTTTATTAAACCGGCCCGGGGGGGGAACATGATTGATGGCGGAAACATCAGAAGAGGCTTCTCCGGCCTCCAGGGCTTCGAGCCACCGGAGAATTCCCGGAGCGTGTCCCGCTCCGATGACCCCGAGGATTTTATCTTCCCCGCAGTTAAAGAGGCTGGCCGCCAGGTACTGGTCCCGTTCATCGATAAGGACCTTTTTCACCGAAGGAAGGTAATCGGCCATCTCGTCCAGCATATCCTGAAGGGCGCTTTTCTTCTTGAGCTTTTCTATTTCCTCTTCAGAAAGTTTTTCCCGGGAAAAAAAAGAACTGAGCAGGGCGGCAATCAGCTTCATCTTCTGCCAGAACCCCGACTTGGACCAGGCCCTGCGCAGGGTGGTAGTGATATCCCTGTCCGCCAGGGTAAAGGGAATGTGATTTTCCCGGGCGACCTCCACGGCGTGGCGCATTTCCTCCCCCGGCTTGGATCCCGTCTGCGCCCCCATCCTTTTCTGAAATGAAGAAAGGGCTAAATTGGAGAGAAGAAGGAATCCCTTCCCCTGCCTGAGAACATCCCCCAGGTTCAGATTATCCCAGGACTGTCCTTCCACGTAGCTTTTGTACCGGGCTTCATCAAGCTCAACACAGACCCGGCCGGGGGTTTCCTCCCTGATGATTCTTTCAACGTCTTTGACACTTTCGGAAGAAACATGGGCGGTTCCCAACAGGATAATTTCCCGTTCTCCCAGGGTTACCCTGGTTATCACATCCGACTCAGAATTTACTGTCACCCTTTTTCTCCCTGCTGATAATTGAGATCCGGAACCGTGGCCGGCTATTCCCTTTACTCTTCAAATTTTTTCAGTTCTCCCAGAGCCAGATTTCTCTCGTAGAGCCCGAGGAGGTTGTTTTCCCGTACCCGGCGATAGTAGTCCATGGCCAGGAGATCCCCGCCCTGGGCCTGCATTACCGCTCCCAGATAGAAAAACATCCTTGTCTTGAGGAAGTGATCGTTTTCCCCGTTGATGGCCCGAACGGTAAAAACCTCATATCCCGGATCAATACACATCCGAACCAGGGCATAAAAATGGTCATCCCGGGGAATCTGATCCAGAATTTTCTGAAGGTAGGCCTTCCCCTCAGCGGCCCGCCCCGCCCGGTAATAGGTCAGGCCGGAGAGGAGCTTGAACCCCCAGTCAGGTTCATACCCGAAGGCTTTTTCATAATTTCTCCGGGCTTCATCCCACTCTTCAGCAAGGTACAGCAAATTGGCCAGGGAGCTGTACCCGAAATAGTAATCCGGCCGCAGGGCCATGAGTCGGCGGTAGTCATCAATGGCCTCGCTGAACCGCCCCCTTTCTTCCAGGATACCCGCCCGGAAAATATACGCATAAAAATAGTCGGGATCCAGTTCAACAGCCCTGTTCAGATCTTCCAGGGCGGCCCCGGCGTTGAGAAGCTGGTTTAACAGCAGCTTGGCCCGGTCCATACGAAGCCAATAATCATCCGGAGCCAGATCAACCGCATCATCCAGATTTTCCCGGGCCTCTTCATAACGGCCCAGGGCTATCCGGGCCCGGCTCAGATCAGAAAAGGCATAGGGATCCTGGGGGTAGAGCGAGACTGCCTTCAGAAAAAGATCCTCCGCCCGGGCATATTTTTTTTCTGTCAGTAACAGAGTTCCGAGACCTGAAAGGGCGGTAATATTTTCTTCATCCAGGGTGAGCGCTTTTTCATACGCTTCCCGGGCAGCGGATTTCTGGTTCCCGGCGGCATGAAAATCCCCCAACGATGCCATGACGTCCGCATCATCCGGGAAAATCTCGGCCAGCCGGAGAAGAACCGCTTCCTGGGCCTCCCGGTTTCCTTCAAATCCCTCCAGCAATGCCAGGTTTAAAAGAGCCTCCCGGTGCCCCGCATGAGCCTCCAGGACCTCATCCAGAAGGCGGCGGGCACGGACCGTTTCCCCCTCGGACATGAGCAGGGCGGCGGAAAGGACTTTGGCGTCAAGATCTCCGGGATTTTCCTGACTGTAGGTTTCCAGGGATTCCAGGGCTCCCCGGGAATCGCCCAGCCGAAGGGCCTGTTCTACCTCATCGAAAGGAGCGGCCTCGGGACCCGTTTCGGGCGGTGCGGGGGGCGGTGTCTCCAGGGTCTTGCATCCCCAGAAAAAGAAAAAACCCAGCAGGAGTAGAATAGAGACTCTTTTACCCATTTGTCCTCCTCAAAGTCCAGGCTCTAATATATCCAGGGCGCTTCGGCTTGGCAAGGTTGCCCCCGGAATATAGAGATATTCCGTTGTCAAATCTCGTTATGACCTATAGAATCTCCTACATGAAAACAAAAGTTCCCTGGATACTCTATACCGTCCCGGTTCTCTATCTGGCCCTCATCTTTGCCTTTATCTATCTCCAGTTTTCCGAAAGCTCCCGGTTCAACGCCAAGGTAGCCCACCTGACCTTTTCGGGAGAATTAACCCGGGCCCCCTGGAGTAAAGAAAACGAGATTAAAACCCTTCAAATATATGGATCCGGTATGGTTTTTAATTTTAACAGGGATACCCCCCTGAAAATTCAGACTAAAGACGGTCTTGTTCATAAAGCGGAACCTCAGAGCTATGAATCCAGCCCCCAGGGCGGGGTCATTATCAAAATGAAGAATAATCTTTCCTTCACGGTGACCCAGGACCCCGATACTCCGGAGACAGTACGGATCGCCATCGATGCAGCCGACTACGGCTCCATCAGAAATATCGTACTGCCCTTTTCCCTCATGCAGGATTTTGAGATGGAAACCGCCGGTGGTCTGCCCATTTTTTCCATTTACAGGAAAACCTCTTCGGAGGTGACAGTTCTGGGGCTTCCTCTGGGATCCCTGGTGGACGCCAAAGGAAACCAGCTTCTTTTGACACCCCGGGAAGACGGTTTTGGAGACCTGATTATAGAACAAAGAGACGGAGAGTCCGCCGACCCCTACTCATACTGGTTTTCCCGCCAGGGGGATCTTCTGACAGAAGATGAATATAACCGGATTGTTGAGAGTTTCCTGGTGAAGGCGGTAAAGGGCTGGCGAGAAACCCGGTTTAACCGGCAAACCCTGACCTGGACGAAAAAAGAAGGCCAGGCGGACTTCATTGAACAGGCGGCGGCAGCCCTCCTGACCGAAGAAAGGGGGTCCCGCCAGTTCGGATCCCTCCTGGAAACCTTGACCCTTGCAGGACAACGGGCCACCGGAAATCTGTCGCTTCTCACCGCGCCGCTGCTGGGAGATATTGTCGTAAAGACCGACCACACCCGGGCGGCCCTCCTGGTAAAAAAAGAAAACCTGGTTGAACAAATTGCCCGAAAAGACCCTCGGGTCTTCATGGACCCGGATCTCTACTTTGTGATTACCACCATGGGAACGACGGAGGAACGCTCCGCCCTGGCGGAAATGGCAGCATCGATGGTATGGGAGGAACAGGATCTTCCCACCGCCGTGGGAATGCTGGAGTTCTATCACCAGTCGGTCAGGGAAGAGGGTGAACCTTGGAAAGAGATTGAAGCTTTTGTCGCCATCCCCGAAAAGCTGATATTACCCGCCATCAGGGTGACAGAAAACGGATTTTTTATAAACACAGAAGAAGACCATTCTTCTGTCCTCCTCGCCGTAAAAGCCGCCGCCGTGTTGATCCGATGCGGAGAGCAGGGGGGAAAAGAACTTCACGGCACCCTGGGACGGGAGGTGATGGCCGCTCTCCTCCTGATGGCGGACGAAGAGGGATATATGCCGGAAGACATCTTCTTTGAAGACCAGACTTCCCTGAAAATCGGATCCCTGGCCCCCGAACAGATCTATCCCTTCTTGTCTGACAGCCCCAGACAGCCCAGGTTTGTTTCCCTCTACCGGGAAGCAGGGCGGGGAAGATGGCTTTTTACAAATGCCGAAGCCGTGGAGTTTGAACGGGGGAGTGATACCGAAACATATCAGATAACCGCCGCCGCCGGTGAAACCCACTACCTTGTCATTCAGGGGGTCAAACCGGGATTCACCATGAAACTTTTAGGAATAAACTGGAATCCTGATCCCATTTTCCAGTACTACTATTCGGGTTGGTACTACGATCAGAAAAACCAGTCCCTCTATATAAAAATCCGGCACAGCCGCGCGAAAGAGGAAATTCGTCTCTACTATCCTCCCAAACCCATACCCTCCGAGAAGACCGAACCAACGGAAGAAGCAGGCGTTGACAAGGGGCCGGCGTCTTCTTCCAGTGAGGGATTCTGAACCGAAAATGATCCGCCCGGGGGAGAATAACGGTTTGTCCGCCCCGGGGCTTGAGGCCCTGTGAGAACAGGCCGCCCTTGGGGGCTCAAGAGGTGGTATTAAAAGACGAGGCCGGGAAAATTTTCCCGGCCTCGCCCCTGGTCCTGGCAGTGATGTCCTGAAAGATCTTCTTTTGCTTACCTTTTTACCAATTCGGCAATCCGCTCGGGGGTAAATCCGAGGCGGACCGCCACCTGCTCTCCCGGGCCGGAAATTCCGAACCGGTCCAGGCTTACCATGTCTTCCGGCGAGGCAGCCAGGGACTCCCAGCCGGTCCGGACCCCCACCTCGGCGGTGATGGTCCGAACCCCTTCGGGAATAATGCTTTGCCGGAACGTCGGTTCCTGGGAAAGGAACAATTCCAGGGAGAGAACCGAAACAACCCGTATCTTTTTATCCGGACAAAGGGCCGCCGCATCAAGAACCAGGTTCACCTCTGAGCCCGAGGCGGCCAGGACCACATCGGGGGTTCCTTCACAATCCTTGACAATATAAGCCCCCCGGCGGGCGGTGGTCCTCCAGTTTCCGTCGGCCTTGGGAAAAACCGTCAGATTCTGCCGGGTCAAGGCCAGGACGGTGGGGCCGTCGGTCCTTTCCAGAGCCATGGTCCAGGCCAGGGCGGTTTCCTGGGCGTCGGCGGGCCGCAGCACCCGCAGGTTGGGAATGATACGCAGAGAGGCCAGATGCTCCACCGGCTGGTGAGTGGGTCCGTCTTCCCCTACGAAAATGGAATCATGGGTAAAGATATAGACCACCGGAAGACCCATCAAGGCGGCCAGCCGGATGGCGGGTCTCATGTAATCGGCAAAAACCAGGAAGGTACCGCCGAAGGCCCGAAGCCCCCCATAGAGGGTGATGCCGTTGAGAACTCCGCCCATGGCGTGCTCCCGGACGCCAAAGTGGAGGGTTCGGCCCTCGGGGGTTTTCAGGGAAAAATCACCATGGTCGGGCATGGCGGTATTGTTTGAGGGAGCCAGGTCCGCCGATCCTCCCACCAGGTTGGGTACCGCCGCCGCGATGGCGTTAAGGACTTTGCCGCTGGCGGACCGGGTGGCCATTTTTTCACCTTCCTTAAAATCGGGGAAGGATACCCCGGAAAGGTCCATTTCACCCGAAACGAAACGGTCCCAAAGCCTTTTTTTCTCGGGGTTGGCCCGGGCCCAGGCTTCAAACCGGCTGATCCACTCATCGTAGTTTCGCGCCCATTCTTTGCGGCGCTGATCCAGGTAAGAGACCGCTTCGGGATCAACCCAGAATTCAGCATCCCCAGGGATACCCAGCTTCTCCCGGGTAGCCCGGATTTCATCGTTCCCCAGGGGAGCTCCATGGGTTTTGGCGGAACCCTCCATGGTGGCGGCGCCCCGGCCTATTTTCGAATTAAGCAGAATCAGGGTCGGCTTGTTTTTTTCCGTCCGGGCCTGAGTCACCAGGTCGGCGATGTTTTCAAAATTATGGGCATCCCCCGAGAGGACTTGCCAGCCATAAGCGGAATACCGGGCCATCACGTCTTCTGTAAAAGCCAGATCGGTGGATCCTTCTATGGTTATTTTGTTGGAATCGTAAAAAACGATGAGTTTGCCGAGGCCCAGATGGCCGGCCAGGGAAGAGGCTTCGGAAGTGATTCCCTCCATCATACAGCCGTCTCCCGCCAGGGCATAGATGTAATGATCAATAATGGTGTGATCTTCCGTATTGAACCGGGCGGCCAACATTTCCTGGGCGATGGCCATCCCCACCGCGTTGCTCACCCCGGCCCCCAGGGGACCGGTGGTGGTTTCTACACCGATGGTATGGCCGTACTCGGGATGCCCCGGGGTCTGAGACCCGATCTGACGAAAGTTCTTAAGGTCCTCCCGGGTTAACCCGTATCCGGATAGATGGAGAAGGGAATAGAGAAACATGGAACCGTGGCCTGCGGAAAGAACAAAACGGTCGCGGTTGGCCCAGCCGGGGTGGGAGGGATCATGGTTCATGAGATCCGAAAAAAGAACCGCCCCCAGGTCGGCGCATCCCATGGGAAGCCCGGGATGACCGGAATTAGCGGCCTGTACACCATCCATCGAGAGCGTTCTGACGGTTTTAGCTACCGCCTCCAGCGCATTTTTATTCATTAAACACCTCCAAAAGGGAAATTCAAAAATAACCGATTTTAAAACTGGCTCCCAAAGCCAGTATTATCACTTTTTTAAGCGATTTGGGCAAGTTGACAACTCCCGGTACCGCACTTCCCCGGTAAATGACGGGGCAGGACTGATAAAAACAGCCGCCGAAAATCGGCGGCTGTTTAAAAGCTTGATGATTGAAGAATGATTATCGGGCCAGCCAGCCGCCGTCCACCGCCAGGGTATAACCGTTCACGTAATCCGAAGCCGGAGAGGCGAGAAAAACCGCCGGTCCTTTGACATCCTCAGGAAATCCCCACCGGCCCGCCGGAATTCTTTCCAGGATGGCGGTGCTTCGATCCGGATCAGCCCTTAAGGCTTCGGTATTGTTCGTCGACATGTATCCCGGGGCAATGGCATTGACGTTGATTTTTTCCTTCGCCCATTCGTTGGCCATCAGCCGGGTAATTCCCATGACTCCGCTTTTACTGGCCGTGTAGGAAGGCACCCGTATGCCTCCCTGAAAAGAAAGCATGGAGGCAATGTTGATGATTTTCCCGCCGGTTTTCTGACTGATAAACTGTTTAGCCACGGCCTGGGAGAAAAAGAATACCGTTTTCACATTGATATTCATCACCTCATCCCAGTCTTTCTCGGTAAAATTTATCGAATCTTCCCGGCGGATGATCCCGGCATTGTTTACCAGAATATCAATATGATTAAAAGCTTTCAGGGCCTGCTGAATGATACCTTCGATAGGCTCCAGGCTCATGAGGTTGGCCTCAACTCCCAGAAAGGACGACCCGGTTTTTGCCACCAGCGCTGCGGTTTCATCCGACTTGACATAATCCACCCCCACAATAGAGGCGCCGGCTTCGGCGAGACCGCAGCAGATACCCTGGCCCAGGCCGGTACTGCTGCCGGTAACAATGGCGACTTTTCCTTCCAAAGAAAAATTATCCAGTATCACAAAAGTCCTCCTATTTTAAAGCATCCATATCGACGTGGTCCATGTCGGTAAAAGTCTTGTTTTCACCCGCCATGCCCCAGATGAAGGTGTAACTGGCAGTCCCCACCCCCGAGTGAATCGACCAGCTCGGCGAAATGACGGCCTGCTGATTTCGAACCACCAGATGCCTGGTCTCATCGGGTTTTCCCATCAGATGGAAGACAACGTTTTTTTCCTCCATGTTAAAATAGAAGTAAACTTCCATCCTGCGTTCATGGGTGTGAACCGGCATGGTGTTCCAGACACTTCCCGGTGCCAGCTTGGTCAGGCCCATGGACAGCTGACAGGTTTTCAAAACATTGGGGTGCAGGTACTGATAGATCACCCGCCGGTTTAACGTTTTGTCCTCCCCCATTTCTACCGGCCGGGCCTCTTTAAAGGTTATTTTTACATCCGGATATTTATGGTGAGCCGGGGCGCTGTTACAGTAAAACAGAGCAGGGTTTTGCGGATCCGCCGAAGAAAAAGTAACATCCTTTGAGCCCATGCTGAGGTAAAGTCCGTCTTCCGGCTCCAGTTGATACGCCTTTTCGTCCACCGTAACCGTACCGGCTCCGCCGACGTTGATGAGGCCCATCTCCCTTCCTTCAAGAAAGTAATCCGCTCCCAGTTCCTTACCCCCCGCCAGGGCCAGGGTTTTGTTAACCGGCTGAATTCCTCCCACAATGATGCGGTCTACATGACTGTAGATCAGCTGAATTTCATCGGGAATAAAAACTTCTGCCACCAGGAATTCCCTGCGCAGAGCTTCCGTGTCCATTGTTTTACCGTGTTCCGGGTGTACCGGATGTCTGATGTCCATATATCTATCCTTAATAAAAAAATTTGCTGTTTTATTTCATGAGCAATCCCGGCAGCCAAAGAGTAACCTGAGGAATAAAAGAGACCGCCAGAAGGGTAATAAAGTTCGCCAGAAGAAAAGGTAACGCCGCCCTGAATATGGTGGTAATTTTCAACCCCGATATGGCTGAGGCCACGTTCAGGCACATTCCCACCGGAGGCGTCACCAGCCCCACCGCAAGCCCGGCGATCAAAAGAACCCCGAACTGAATGGTGGAAACGCCCAGTATCTGCATGGAAGGTATCAGCACCGGGGCCAGCAGCAGGATGGCCGGACTGACGTCAACAAAGGTCCCCGTGAGAAGTATCACCAGATTAACCACAATCAGGATTATCCATACGGGCAGATCAAGGCCATTGATAAAAAGGGAAAGTGTCTGGGGCACCCTTTCGATGGCGAGAATCCAGATGTACAGTTTGGAAAAGGCAATGATAATCATCACCGTGGCACTGGTCTTTATGGAACTTTTCACCAGGGCGGGTATGTCTTTGATCTTCAAACCTCGGAAAAAGAAAACCCCTATCACCAGGGCGTAAAGGACGCCGATCCCTGCCGATTCGGTGGCGGTGGCGATGCCAAAAACTACGGCTCCAATCACAAAAAGCGGCATGATAATCGCCGGAATGGACTGCCATATCCGTACCCAAACCTGACGGGATGTCAGTTTTACCTCTTCCCGGGGATACTTTTTCACATACGAAACAAGCAGGGTAATCACAAGCATGATCAGTCCGATCATAACACCAGGAATGAGGCTGCCCAGAAACAGTTTACCCACCGATTCTTCGGCGATGAGGGCATAGATTACCATGGGAACACTGGGGGGAATGATCATCCCCATGGTGGATGAGGCCACGGTAATTCCGCTGGAAAATTCCAGGGGATAGCCCTCCTTCTTCATTTCAGGAATCAGGACGGCCCCCACAGAGGCGGTATCGGCGACGGAGGAACCGGAAATCCCTCCAAAAATCATACTGGAAATGACGTTAACCAGGCCCAGGCCGCCCCGTAATTTTCCCACAAACAGCAGGCTGAAGTTGATAAGCCGTTTGGTAATTCCCCCTTCGTTCATTACAAGCCCCATAAGAATAAACAGGGGAAGGGCAATCATGGCATAAGAGTCCATCCCCGAAAGCAGCCTCTGGGGAAGGATGGATATCAGCTCGGGATGAACAAGGTAAAAATAGGTCAGCCCGGAGAAACCCAGGGCATAGGCTATGGGCACTCCCAGGAAAAGGAGAATGACAAAACTAATCAGTAGAACCGGCATCGATATCTCCCTTATAAATACGAATAATACGAAACAGGCAAAAAATTACCGCCAGGCTGCACCCCAGGGGAACACCGAATTGAACCCAGGCGTTGGGGATTCGCAGTGTGGGGGATTCAAAACTACCGACTTTTTTAATCCAGGATACGCTTAATACAATCAGTGCCGAATTAAGCAGAGCCACAAGAAAAAGAGAAAAGGATTCGAATATTTTTTGAATCTTGATCGGGAAAAGGTTCACAATGACGTTTATTTTTATATGCTCATCCTTACCGATGGACAGAGCGGCTCCCAGGGCGGTGGTGTAAACGAAGAGGTAACTGATTAATTCATTGCCCCCGTAGATCCCCGTATTGAATACATACCGCAGAATCACCATGATAATGGTTGTTGCCAGAATGATAACAAAAAAAAGAGAGATGATCATCTCCAGAAATTGATTGATTCTTTTCTCAGCTCTTCCCAGCCAGTTCATAAAGCTTGTCCTTTGATAATCATCAGAACAGGGTTGTGGCCCTGCTCTGATGACATGGTGACTGTATAATTATTTTGCTGCAATAGCCAGGGCTTCGTCAATTTCGGCTCTGGTAAAATGGCCCTTATCAATGTAGTACTTCCATACACTCTGAACCGCATCAACAAACTGAGCCCTTCCTTCGGGGGTAACATCGTTGACTTCAAGTTTATCCTTAAGGATATTGAAGTATCCCTCTTCTGAATTCAACCAGATGGTGTCGCTGTACTGCATGGTGGCTTCGGCGACAGAATCGAATACCGCTTTCAAGTCATCGGGAAGGCTGTTGTACCAGGCGGGATTCACATAAAAAGGATCGGGATGGACCTGCCAGTTAACCACAGACAGATATTTTTGTGCTTCATAAAATTTCATATCCACCGCATTGGAAAAGGGATTTTCCTGTCCGTCAACAACCCCTGATTTCAGAGCCATATAGGTTTCGGTGTAGGCCACCTGCTGAGGATTGGCTTTGAGGGCCTGAAAAGTTAAGAGGGTGGATTCGATAGGGGGGGTTCTCATTTTCAATCCCGCAATGTCAGCGGGAGTTCGGATGGGGCGGACACTGTTGGTGATATTTCTCATTCCGCCGGCCACTCCGGTGGCGGGGATGTAAACACCGTTGGCCAGGGCCCCCTTGTTAATCATCTGACCAAAATCGCTTCTCATCACGTCAACGACCTGGTCGGCGTTTTCAAAAAGGAAGGGAAGAGTATAGAGAAGGAATTTTTTATTGGCCCTTTCGAAGAGACCGCCCCGACAGCCTTGAACTGTCCCCAGCTGAACCATTTCGAAGACTTCCGCTTCGGTACCCAGGACGCCGTTGAAAAAAAGTTCGACCTGAATCCGGCCGTTACTGGCCTTTTCCAGTTTATCCTTGAAAAATTCCATGGATTTACTGCGGGGCGCGTTTTCAGACTGTGAGTTGGAGTATTTAAAGACAAAGACCTCCCCACGGGAATCACCTTCCGATCCAGCGGCAGGAGCTTCACCCTGGCCACCGGCAAAGAGACCTGCGGCAACGACCGTTACCAACAGCAATACGACAAGAATACGTTTCATTTCAACCTCCGAGTTTCCTATTTGAAAATAGGTTTCTATTAGTTGATACCACAGTAAATCGGTTTCATATCCTTGTCAACAAAAAACTATAAAATCTTGCCATTTCACCCGGACTTAGTATAAAACCAGGTTTTAAAATTACAGGCTGCCCATCTCCCGGGAAATTTTTCTGGCAACGGTGGTCACGTGTTTTGCCATGGCGGGAATGAGATCACGGGTGAAATCTGCGGTCGTCGCCGTGATACCCAGGGCCCCGACAATTTCATTGTCTTTACCCCAGATAGGAGCAGCAATGCAGCGTACATCATCGAAGTACTCCATGTCGTCGACGGCATATCCGTTTTTCAGAATCCTGCGGATCTCTTCTTTCAAAGAAGGAATATCCGTGATGGTATGGGAGGTTCGGGGGGCGAGTTTTTTGTCCTGATAGAAAAAATCAAGATCCTCCTTGATTTTATAGGCTAAAAAGACCTTTCCGTGGGCGGAACAGTACAGTTCTATCAGGGAACCCATGGGAGAAGAGGGCTTTATGTGTTTTTGACTTTCACAAATCTCGATGATCATGCTTTTGCTCCCAGATAAAACGGCCAGGTGAGCGGTTTCCGTGGTCAGGGCCCGGAGCTCTTCCAGGTAAGGAAGAGCTATCATCCTGATATTTCTTCCCGACAAACCGGTGAGACCGTAATGGATCATCATATATCCCAGGGTGTAGCGATCGGCCTTTTTAGATAGCCAGTTCTGAGCTTCCAGGGTCTGGAGAATACGGAAAAGAGTCGTCTTGGGATATTTAAGATAAACGAGAATCTCGGCGAAGGTCAGCCCTTCCTTGTTTTCCGATATCAGATCGATCACCTTCATGGTCTTCAGGAGTATGGGAATTTGATAGTCGGTGCTCATTTATCGTTCCTTATATGAAAACAGGTTTGTAGTTTAATATCAACGCAATTTCTAATTAAGTCAATTCCCTTTTCCCCTCCCCCGCAGGGAACCGTCCTGAAGGAATAAAACTTGAAGTTCCCGGCCTTTCACCGGAAACTCATAAAAAACCGCCGGGGTTTCCTCCGGCGGTCTATAATCACGACACCCTGATGGATCAGGAGAGAGCCGCTTCCTTCTGGAACATGATTCCCGCGGTGGGACATACTTTAACGCATTCGCCGCAGCCGTCGCATTCGGTATCTATCAGGGATCTTCCGAAGGGGGCGGTCATCCTGGTGGCAAATCCCCGGTTCACATAAGCCAGAACATCCAGGCCCTTCACCTCCGCACAGGCCCTGACACAGGCGCCGCAGTTGATACATTTATGAACCTCCATCTTCACCTTTTCATGGCTGCCGTCGAGCCTGAAGGCCCGGCGGTCTCCGGCAAAGAGAGTCTGGTCGACGTTATACCTGGTGGAGTATTCCCGGAGGCGGCAGTCTTCAGCGGCATCACAGCCGCATTCAAGACACCGGGCCGCTTCCTTCTGAGCCTCCGAGGGAACAAACCCTGTTTCCACCTCCGCAAAGGTGGTACGGCGGGTCTGGTCATCGATAACGGGCATCTTGATTCGATCCGCAGGGTCGTAGTTCTCGAACATGGCCGGATCAAGGGATTCCAGGGGGCCCATGGTGGAGTTAAAAAGCTCCGGTTCTCCCGTGACGGCTTCGCCGGACAGATACTGATTAACCGCCCAGGCGGTCTTGCGGCCGTTACCCACCGCCCGAACGGCTATGTCGGCGCCGGTCTGACAGTCGCCGCAGGCGAAAATCCCCGGCCGGCTGGTCTGGAAGGTCTTATCATCGGCCAGGAGGGTTCCCCACCGGGATACATCGATACCCAGATCTTCCACACACCCGGGAAGAACCTTCTGTCCGATGGCACTGACGATGGCGGAAGCCTCAACGGTATACTCCGAACCCTTGACGGGAACGGGGCTGCGCCGACCGCTCTCGTCAGGCTCGCCCAGCTCCATCCTGATGCAGGAAAGGAGAAGCTTTCCGTTTTCTCTGGTTATGGCGGTGGGGGCGTTCAGGTATTCGATCTTTACCCCTTCATGGAGGGCTTCATCGATCTCAAAGTCGCTGGCGGGCATTTCTGCCCGGGTCCGGCGGTAGAGGATGGTCACATCGGCGCCGGTTCGAACCGCGGTCCGGGCACAGTCGATGGCGGTATTTCCCCCGCCCACCACGTAGATTTTCCTGCCCAGGTCGGGAATTTGGTTCTCTCCGGCCGCCCCCAGGTACTCGATACCGGAGTAAACTCCGGGAAGATCCTCGCCTTCAACCCTCATGGCCGAGGCACCCTGGGCTCCGATGGCCAGGATCAGGGCATGGTGGTCCGCTTCCAGGCTTTTAGCAGTGATATCTTTGCCTATTTCCACGCCGTAATTGACCTTGACTCCCATTTCTTCGATGACGCCCAGCTCGGCCTTGAGAGTTTCATCGGTGAGCCGGTAATAGGGAATCCCGTACCGGAGCATCCCCCCGGAAGTGGCGTGTTTCTCATAGACCGTTACCTCATGGCCCTGAAGCTTGAGAAAATAGGCGGCGGTCATTCCCGCTGGGCCTGCACCGATGACGGCCACTTTCTTCCCCGTGGCCGGAGCAGCCTCGGGAAGCTGAGGCTTGCCCATTTGAGCGATTTCGGTATCGGAAATGTGTCTCTTCATGAAGCAGATGGAAATGGGTTCGTCCACCCGGGTCCGACGGCAGGCATCCTCGCAGGGACGAGGGCAAATTCGACCCAGAATTCCCGGGATCGGGGCCTTCTGACGGATCAATTGGGCTGCCTCGAGTTCTTTACCCTCCCTGACCAGGGCCAGAAACCCCCGGATATCGATGGAGGAAGGACAGGTGCTCTCACAGGGGGGCAGACAGTCTCCGCAGTGATCGGAGAGAAGAAGGTTCAAACACATCCGGCGGGACGCATCGATCTCTTCATCTTCCACCGTAACCTTCATGCCGTCCCTGACCTTGGTGGCGCAGGAGGGCACAAGGTTCCCCTTGCCCCCTTCGACTTTGACGGCACAGATAAAACAGCTGGTGAAGGGCTTCAGGTTTTCGGCATGGCAGAAGGTGGGAACGTCGTACCCCAGCTTCCGGGCCGCCTCCAGGATGGTTGAATCCTCTTCTACCGTCACCTCTCTATTGTTTATAAACAGGGTTACCTCAGACATTGTTAAACCACCTCGATAGCATCGAATTTGCAGGTTTCCAGACAGAGTCCGCAGCGGGTGCAGACATCCGGATCGATAGTATGTATTTCCTTGCGCTCCCCGGAAATAGCCTTGACAGCGCAGACCCGGGCGCAGGCAGTACAGCCGGTACATTTTTCCGGCTTGATCCGGATGGTGATCAGGGGCTTGCACGCCTTGGCGGGACAGCGCTTTTCATTGATGTGGGCCAGGTACTCTTCCCTGAAATACTTCAAGGTGGTCAGCACCGGGTTGGGAGCCAGCTGACCCAGGCCGCAGAGGGAGGTCTTTTTCACATGGTTGGCCAGATCCTCCAGGAGGTCCAGATCCTTTTCTTCCCCTTTGCCATCGGTGATGCGGGTAAGAATTTCCAGCATCCGTTTGGTCCCGATCCGGCAGAAGGTACACTTGCCGCAGCTCTCCTTCTGGGTGAAGGCAAGAAAGTATTTGGCCACATCCACCATGCAGGTGGTTTCATCCATGACCACCATTCCCCCGGACCCCATGATGGCGCCGGTGGCATTGATGGAATCGGCGTCTATGGTGGTATCAAAGAGGGACCGGGGGATACAGCCCCCGGCGGGACCGCCCATCTGAACCGCCTTCACCGGCAGTCCCGAGGAGCTCCCTCCCCCCAAACCGTTCACCACCTCACCGATGGTCATTCCCATGGGAATCTCCACCAGGCCGACCCGTTTAATTTTACCCGCCAGGGCAAAAACCTTGGTTCCCGTAGAACGGCCGCAGGAGTATTTATTAAACTCCTCCGCACCCCGGGAAATAATAAACGCCACGTTCTCGTAGGTTTCCACGTTGTTGATATTGGTGGGCATTCCCTTGATTCCCGCTTCCGCCGGAAAGGGAGGCCTCAGGGTCGGCATTCCCCGGCGCCCTTCGATGGACGCCATCAGGGCCGTCTCTTCGCCGCAGACGAAGGCCCCCGCCCCCTCTTTCACCTTCAGGTGAAAGCTGTGGCCCGTTCCCAGGATGTTATCCCCTAGAAGATTCTGGCCCTTGGCCTCTTCGATGGCCTTCCGGAGGCGTTTAATTGCCAGGGGGTATTCGGCCCGGCAGTAAACATAGCCGTGCCTGGCACCGGTGGCATAGGAGGCGATGAGCATGCCCTCCACCAGGCCGTGGGGGTCGCCCTCCAGCATGGCCCGGTCCATGAAAGCCCCCGGGTCCCCCTCATCGGCGTTACAGACCAGGTACTTGTCATCCCCCGGTGCCTTGGCCAGGAAACTCCACTTCATCCCGGTGGGGAAAAACCCGCCCCCCCGGCCGGCCAGCCCCGATTCCTTGATGATATCCAGAACCCCCTGAGGGGTAAGCTCTTTTAAACATTTCTCCAGAGCCTGATATCCCCCCACGGCCCGATATTCTTCCAGGCTTTCAGGGTTGATGACGCCGCAGTTGCGCAGGGCCACCTTGACCTGCCTGGCCAGGTATTCTTTCCCATCGCTGTCTTCCCGAACCCGGTTTTCCTCGGGCAGCCGGCCATCGGCAATGCCCTTGAGAATCCTGTCGGCAAAAGCGGTATCTACCTGTCCAAAGAGAACCCGTTCTTCCCCGGAAACAACCTCCACCAGAGGCTCGGCGTAACACATGCCTACGCAGGATGTCACATCCAGGTCCGCCAGAACACCCTTATCCTTTTCCTTTATGTGGTTGAACACCACCTGGGCGCCGGCGGCGATCCCGCAGGACCCCAGGCCCACCAGAAGTTTAGGCTTTCCCATTTTGGTACTCCTTTAAAATTCCCTTGATTTTCTTCGGAGTCAGTTTTCCGTAGATTTCATCATCAATCATCACTACGGGAGCCAGGGAACAGCACCCAAGACAGGCCACCGATTCCAAGGAAAAAAGAAGGTCCCCGGTGGTTTCTCCTTCGGTAATGCCCAGTTCGTCCGAAATGGAAGATGCCAGGAGCTCCGCCCCCGCCACGTGACACGCCGTGCCCTTGCAAATTCGTATCAAATGCTTCCCCTGGGGGGTAAATCGAAACTGGGAATAAAAAGTAGCCACCCCGAACAGCCGGGCGATGGGGATCCCCGATGCTTCCGCCACCGCTTCCATGAGGTCCTCGGGAAGATAGGTGTGTCTCCGCTGAATTTCCTGCAGCAGAGGAATGGCAAATTCAGGCTCTGCCCCGATGGCCGCCACAATCTCCTTCGCCTCTTCGTTCACTGGATTTGTACAATGAGAACAAGCCATGAGAACTCCTTCTGGTAATTTTGGTTTACTCCGCAGGGATCCCTGAAAAGAGAACCGATCACAGAGTGTATACAATCTATCAGGTAGATACAGTATTTACTATGTTACGCAAAAACTCTACAAAAACTTAGCCGATTCTGGCAAATATTACCACGAAATAGAGGTTTCGTCAGGGTTGACCCATCCCTTTAACCATATTAAAGTCACTTTATGAATACTGAATTACTGGCAGTTTTGCCCGGAGATGGTATCGGCCCGGAAGTGATGGCCGAGGCCCTTAAGGTTCTAGAAAAGATAAAAACAACCCACCGGTTCCAGTGTGAAGTCAGGGAAGCCGATTTCGGGGGTATCGCCATCGACAACCACGGCGAAGCCCTCCCCGCCTCCACCCTGGCGCTCTGTCAATCCTCCAGGGCCGTTCTGCTGGGTTCTATCGGGGGCCCCAAATGGGAAACCCTGCCCCCGGAAAAGCAGCCCGAGAGGGCGGGGCTTCTGCCCATTCGAAAGGCCCTGGGCCTCTTCGCCAACCTGCGTCCGGCGATCATCTTCCCCCAGCTCACAGCCGCTTCGCCTCTGAAGGAAGAGATCCTCCAGGGCGGACTTGACGTCCTGGTGGTTCGGGAGCTCACGGGGGGAATATACTTCGGTGCGCCGAAACTGAGGGAGGGAGACCGCGCCCTGGACACCCTGGTCTACACCCGGCCGGAAATCGAACGGATTGCCCGGGTCGCCTTCGAAGCGGCCCGGCAGCGGCGGAAAAAGGTTACCTCCATTGACAAGGCCAACGTTCTGACTTCCATGGTTCTCTGGCGGGAGGTGGTTACCGAGGTGGCCCGGGACTATCCCGATGTGGAAGTCAACCATATGTACGTGGACAACGGAGCCATGCAGCTGGTCCGGAATCCCCGGCAGTTTGATGTGATGCTCTGCGGGAACATGTTCGGAGACATCCTCTCCGATGAAGCGTCCATGATCACCGGATCCCTGGGGATGCTCCCCAGCGCCTCACTGGGAGAGGGGAGCTTCGGCCTCTACGAACCTTCCGGCGGCAGCGCCCCCGACATAGCCGGCCAGGGGATAGCCAATCCCATAGCCCAGATCCTCTCCCTGGGAATGCTGTTTAAATACAGTTTCGGACGTAACGATATCCACAACGCCATCTTTCAGGCGGTGGAGAAGGTGCTGGAAGAAGGATACCGGACCCGGGACATCATGACCCGGGGAATGACGGAAGTGGGTACTTCCGAGATGGGTTCTCTGATCAGCGACAGGTTAAAATAGGGACTCTCCGAAAACGGGGGACAGCCCCTGTAAGAGAACAGAGCCCGGGTACGCCGGGACAAGGAGAATAAATGGAATACACCAGAACCGCCGCAGGTGAGGTCAACGGCAAAACGGTAGAATGGTTCACCCTGCAAAACCGCCGGGGAGTGGGGATAACCCTGCTTTCATACGGCGCCACTCTTTCCTCGGTTAAAATGCCCGACAAGGACGGCCGGACAGGAGATATTACCCTGGGGTTTGACTCTCTGGAGGATTATCAGGGACCCCATCCCTACTTCGGTGCCACCATAGGCCGCTACGCCAACCGTATCGGCGGGGGAGAATTTTCCCTGGAAGGCCGGGAGTACCGTCTGGCGGCAAACAACGGCCCCAACCACCTTCACGGCGGAATAACAGGCTTTGATAAACAGATCTGGGAAGCCAAATTTTGGGAAAATGCCGGGGGGGCGGGGGTAAGTTTTTCTCTTTTCAGTCCCCATGGTCAGGAAGACTACCCCGGAAACCTCACGGTAACGGCGAGTTACTTCCTCACCGAAGAAAACGAACTTATTCTTGATTATCAGGCCGAAACGGATCAGACCACCCTGGTGAACCTGACAAACCATACCTACTGGAACCTTGAAGGGCCGGGGAATACGATTCATCGCCACATCTTTCAGTCTCCCGCGGACCGTTACCTCCCGGTGGATGAGGGCTCTATTCCCCTGGGCCCGCTGGAACCGGCAGCAGGGACTCCCTTTGATTTTTCCAGGCCCAAAACCCTGGGGCAAGACCTGTCAGCCCTGCCCATCGGATACGATCACTGCCTGATTCTGCCGGAGAAAACCGACTCGGCCTCTGTCTATCTGGGAACCATGACGGCTCCCCTCACCGGCCGGAGCCTAGAGTTTTATACCGACCAGCCGGGTTTTCAGCTCTACACCGCCGGTAAACTTCAAGAGAAGAAGGTAAGAGGCGGCTTGACAGCGGAAAAATTTGGCGCTTTTTGTGTGGAGACCCAGAAGTTTCCCGACACCCCCCACCATCCCGAGTACCCCTCGGCGGTGCTGAAGCCGGGCGAGCAGTACAGGCACAACACCCGGATCAAGCTGTCCTGGGGATGAACCTTGCCGGGTCCGGCAGAAGGGACCTGGTTCGAACCTCTTTCAAAAACGCCCGTTTTTGAAAGAGGCTATTTATTTATCCCTGGTGAGGAATCCCGGAAAGAGCCTCACCCCTCCCGAATCACTTCGAGAGCGGTATTCACATTACCGAAGGGGGGACTCACCTGAACCCCCGCCACTTCCCGGCGCACCGCTTCTATGGTCTCCCGGGCAATCCGGACACCCTCCTGACGGGCCGCTTCCTTGTCGGAAGGCTTTTCCATGCGCTTCATGATATCTTCGGGAATCACCACCCCGGGAACCTCGTTGTTGAGGAAGAGGGCATTCCGGTACGAAGCCAGGGGCCAGACACCCACCAGAACAGGCACCCCGGTTCCCTTGATTTTTTGAAGGAATGAGAGCAGGGCCTCCACATCGAAAACCGGCTGGGTAATAAAGAACTCCGCCCCGGCGTCGGCCTTTTCGTAGGCCCGCTCAATTTCCTGATCCAGCACCGGGGACGCGGGGTTGGCGCCGGCCCCCAGAACCAGAGATGTCACACCGGGAAGAGGATTGCCCCCCAGATCGGTTCCCCGGTTCAGCCGGCGCCCCAGATGGAGCAGACCCACCGAATCCACATCGAAAACCCCGGTCACATCGGGATAGTTTCCCACCTTGGGGGGGTCTCCGGTGATAAGAAGCATATTCCTCAGCCCCGCCGCCTGGGCCCCCAGAAGGTCGCCCTGCATGGCCAGGAGGTTTCTGTCCCGGCAGCAAACGTGAAGGATCGTTTCCACCCCGGTCTGCCTTTCCAGCTCCAGGGCGGTGATGAGGGCAGAAATCCGGGAGGAAGCCCGGGGGCCATCGGGAAGATTTACCGTTTCCACCCCCCCGGCCTTGAGGGCGGCGGTCTTCTCCAGAATTTTCGAAAGATCCGCCCCCATGGGCGGGATAAGCTCGATCGTGGAGATCCAGCGCTTTTCCGCCAGGGCCCGGCCCAGGTGAGAGCGTTCCGCCAGGGGAACTTCTTCCTGGGTCACCGCTTTGACAGTTTCGACTTCGATGCGGAGATTCTTCCGCCCCGACGCCAGATTCAGCACCGCCCGCCCCATCTTCCGGATATGCTCCGGCGTGGTACCGCAGCAGCCTCCGATGGCCACTGCGCCGGCTTCCTGAAACCTCATGGCATATTCGGCAAAATAATCGGGGGAGGCAAGATAGAGCTGGCGGCCGTCCACTTCCTTGGGAATCCCCGCATCGGGGATGATGGAGAGAGGCTTCTTGGTCTCCTGCCGCATGGCCAAAAGCACTTCCAGCATGGGGGCCGGGCCGATACCGCAGTTGGAGCCCACCACATCGATGGCGGGTTCCCCATCAAGACGGCGGATCACCTCATGAATATCGCCCAGGATCCGGCCGTCGTTACCATGGGAAAAACTGATCTGAGCCTGGATGGGAATCCAGGGGTCCAGCTTCCGGGCGGTCCGGGCGGCCAGAATAAGCTCATCCAGATCCTTGAAGGTTTCCAGAAGAAGGAGATCCACCCCCGCCTCAAGAAGGGCCTTCATCTGCCGCGTAAAAGCCTCTTCCGCCTCGGCGGGACTGATCTTTCCGATGGGTTCCAGACGCTGGCCCAGAGGTCCCACCGAACCGGCCACATAATGTTCATCGCCGGCGTATTCCCTGGCGATTTCCACGGCTTTCCGGTTGATTTCTTCGGTCTGGTCGGTAAGATTGTAACCCTTCAGCTTGACCGGATTGGCACCAAAGCTGTTGGTGGTGAGAACCTGGGCCCCCGCTTCCACGTTGGCGGCGTGGATCTCTCCCACCATCTGGGGATTGGTCAGGTTGACCTCTTCAAAACAGCGGTTGATAAATATCCCTTTCTCATAAAGCATGGTTCCCATGGCGGAATCAAAAAGGACGACACCGGTTTTCAACCGTTCCAGATATGGTTTTCTCATGGTAACTCCTCCAATAAAACACGGCGTCAGCCGCGAGCCCTGCAGCGTTGCTGCCCCGATGACTGAATATGGGGGGAAGGAAAGCCCCTCTTTACCTTCCAGAATGAAAAAATACCCGGAAGTATTTTATCCCCCTATGCTCTGCGGTCCAGTTCCTCCAAAACTTCAGAAAAGGGGATATCCAGAGCCTCAAGCAGCACCAGGGTGTGATAGAAAAGGTCCGCCGTCTCATAGATCACCTCACCCCTTTCCCTGGCCAGAATCAGCTCCACCGCTTCTTCCCCTAGTTTTTTCCTTATCTTGTCAGGGCCGGACTGAAAAAGGTGGGATGTGTAGGATCCTTCAGGGAGATCCCGGCGCCGGGAAGCGATGACGCCGGCCAGATCCGACAGGACATTCCGGTTATCCGGAGAAGAAGCCGCCTCAGAGCCGGAGGATGTAACTGTTTTCTTCGTCGAAGAATCCTCCATTGACAGGGGTTCCTCTCCCCCTTCCCGGGGAATCGCCACCTGTGCCAGATATCCATATTCGGTTTCCCCGAGGAACAGGAGAGAACCAGCCTCAAGATCTTCCCTGAAGGGAAGAACCCTGCCGTTTTCCGCAAGGTAAATCCAGAGGACCCCGTTTTCCCTGCTCTTTTGAAACGCCTTGAGATTCATCGCCTTCAGTCCGATTATGGCGCCCTGGCCATCCTGAATCACCAGGGGTTTGGTGTTTTCAGCTACCATAAAAAATTCTCCTCCTCGGTCTGGACACTTTCAACCGCATTGGCCAGGTCAATTCTTCCTTCGTAAATCGCTTTACCCGTAATAATCCCTGTGATTCCCGGCCCCTTTCCTTGAGGCAAAGTAAGCGCCGCCGCCTTTCGGCAATCTTCGATGTCGCTCACTCCTCCGGAAACGATGACCGGTAAACCGGAAGCTTCGGCTACCAGCCGGGTTCTCTCAAGGTCAGGGCCCTCCAGGGTCCCATCCCTGTCGATATTGGTATAAATAATACTGATAAACCCCAAGGCCCCGGCCCGGGAAGCCAAAGCCAAATCAGAAACCCCGCCGCTTTTCTCCCACCCCGCCACTTTTACCAGGCCGTTCAAGGCATCTATACCGGCGATAAACAGGGGCCCGTATTTTTTAATCCACCCCGCCACGCATTCCGGTTCCCTGACCAGCACCGTCCCGAGAATAAGCCGGTCCGCTCCCGCATCAAGAAGCTCGTCCACATCTTTTTCAGACCTGATTCCACCGCCCGCCTCAATGATCGAAGGAACCGCCCGCCTGATTTTTCGGATAACCTCGCGGTTGGTTCCGTCTGACCGGGCCGCATCAAGATCTACCAGATGGATCCGCCTTGCCCCGGCATGGTAAAACGCCCTGGCTGTCTCAACGGGGTCATTACTGTAGGTAACCGATTCATCGTACCGGCCCTTAAAAAGTCGGACACAGCGCCCCCCCAGGAGGTCTATGGCTGGAATAATAGTCATCTCAACTCCTTCGGTTATCAATGTTTTTCAGACAGGGAAAAAAACCGCCTCAAGGATCGTTAATGTAAGGAGTTCTTCCTTCATGCCGGATATTCCCGATCAGTGTGCCGCAATTCACCGGGAGAAAAGCCGTTAAGTCTAAGTTTTATCCCCGGCGGGAAACAGAAAACAACGATACTGGGCTGGCCTGTTTAAGTCAAGCAATCGCCGAATCCTCAGGCAGGAAACTCACTCCAAAGCGGGTCGGGCATCCCCTCTTTCCCCCGGGGTGGTGCGGCGGTACAGACAATTTCTTCCCCCGTAAAAGGATGGGTAAAGCAAAGGCTTCTGGCATGAAGGCTGATTCCGCCGCCGGGGTTGGATCGGGCAGCACCATACTTGAGATCGCCCTTTATGGGGGCATTAACCGCAGCCATCTGGGCCCTTATCTGATGCTGACGCCCCGTGATCAGCCGCACCTCAATTCCCCAGTATCGCTGAAATTTTATCAAGGTTTGGAATTCCAGTTCCGCTTTTTTTGAGCCTGGCCGGGGCTCTGAAAAGGCCCGGCTGCGGTTGTGTTTTTTATCGGTGAGCAGATAATGAACCAGATAACCAGAGGATCCCGGATCGGCTGTTACCACCGCCCAATATCTCTTTACCACCTGGCGGTTGTGAAGCAGCTTATTAAAAGCGCTCAACCCCTTCTGATCCTTGGCGAAAAGAACCACGCCCGAAACCGGCTGGTCTATCCTCTGAGTGACCTGAAGGGGCAAATTTTCCCATCGGGGATCGGTCTTGAGCCGTGTCAAGAGAGAATCTTTGCCGGCTTTGCCCGGCTGCACCGGTAAAAAGCTCATCTTATTAATCACAAGAAAATGGGTGTCTTCAAAGACAATTTCAAAATCCGAAGAATTTTTCTCTTCCATAACCTTTGTATCCCGGCAGCAAATCCTGGGATAAAGAAATAATAGCCATGACTATCTTTATTTTATCCTTCAAACTGCAGCTCTGTTCTTGATTATTTTCGCCTTCCTGCGTAATCTGTCCTGAAATAAACACTTAGAGGAATATCCATGCCCAAGAAGATCCCGCCCTTTGGTATAGAGGAACTGAAAGAAATTATCAATCATCACCCCACCCCTTTCCATATCTACGATGAAAAAGCCATAAGAGCCAATGCACAGGCTCTTTATAAAGCCTTCTCCTGGGTTCCCGGGGGTTTTAAAAACTTCTTCGCCGTCAAGGCACTGCCGAATCCGCATATATTAAAAATTCTGAAAGAGGAAGGAATGGGGGCCGACTGCTCTTCCCTTCCGGAGCTTCTGCTCGCCCGTGCCGCAGGGATGGAGGGAGACGAGCTCTTCTTCAGCTCCAACGACACCCCGGCGAACGAATATATCGAGGCGGAAGGACTTGGGGCCATTATCAATCTGGATGATCTGGGCCACATCCCATTCCTGGAAAAGCATGCAGGCATTCCCCGGACCATCTGTTTCCGCTACAACCCCGGCCCGTTAAAGGAAGGCAATGCCATCATCGGTACCCCCGAAGAGGCCAAATACGGGTTCACCCGGGAACAGCTGTTTGAAGGATACAAAATCATGAAAGCCAAGGGGGTCACCAGATTCGGCCTCCATACCATGGTGGCTTCCAACGAACTGAATTCCGATTACTTTGTGGAAACCGCCCAGATACTGTTTGATCTGGTACGGGACCTTTCCCGAAACCTTCAGATAGATTTTGACTTCATTAATCTGGGCGGAGGATTTGGGATTCCCTATAAGCCGGAGGATGACCCGGTAAACATAGAATACATTTCCGAGAAAATCAGACACCTCTACGACAAAACCATCAGCGCCAATGGGTTAAAACCATTACGGATAGTCATGGAATCGGGACGAATGATTACGGGGCCCTACGGATACCTGGTCTCCACGGTGCTGCATCGAAAAGAAACCTACAAAACGTTCATCGGCCTGGATGCCAGTATGGCGAACCTGATGCGGCCCGCCCTCTACGGCGCTTACCACCACATTACGGTTCCCGGAAAGGAAAATGCCCCGGTGGAGACCTGCGATATCACCGGTTCTCTCTGCGAGAATAACGACAAATTCGCCATTAACCGGGATATTCCCGTCACCGAGCCGGGGGATATCGTGGTTATTCATGACACCGGGGCCCACGGATATGCCATGGGATTCAACTACAACGGAAAACTCAGGAGTGCGGAGCTGCTTTTAAAAGCGGACGGATCTGTATCCCAGATCCGAAGAGCCGAAACGGTGAAGGATTATTTCGCTACCCTGGATTTTCCGGGCCTTTCATAAACACCGGTTCATTCGTTCAGTTCCGCTTCGCGGAACTGAACGGCCTTACATGTCATAAAGTTTTAGAAATTCATTGAGCTCTTTAACGGGGACCCCAAGCCGGCGGATAGCCCGTCGTCCCACCATCTCCCGAAACAGGGGGAGAAGAATTATCAAGCCAACCGCATCGGTGATAAATCCCGGAAAGAGAAGAAACAGAGATCCGACAAAAACCCCCGCCAGAATGGAAAATCCCCGGTAAGGGTCGGCACCCTGTCTTACCGTGGCTCTGACCTTTCGAATCTGCCCCTGAATGAGAAACAAGGCAAGAAAAAAACCTAAAAACCCGGTGGCAATGGCTGCGGCAAGTACCAGATATCGGCCTTCCATTTCTCCGAGAAAGAGAAGAAGGACCATGTCTCCGAAAGGAAGAAGAGCCAAAAACAGTAAAAGGAGAAGATGCTTTAATAAAAAGCGAAAATCAAACAGTTGCAGAACAATTTTTCCATAGAGCATACGGTAAAGTACCACACCGCTTCTTTATTGGGCAAGTAAATTACTTAAAGTGGAAAAAGTAAAAAAAGTATTTTTTTACCTTTTCTCCTTGCATCCCGATAATGGATTGTTAGAAAATGAAATTCGAAGGCATAAAGTGTTTTGAATTACGGAGAGAGCGGATGAGCAGGCTGATCAGGATAAGATCTTTTCCTTGCCGCCCTTTTTTGACTGTTTCGCTTCCATCTGAGCTGACTTCGGTACTTGTTTCCGTATTCCAGACACCATAAAAAAGTATATGATAAAAATAATAGTAATAGATAGAGACTTATTGACCCACAAGATTGTCGAGGTTTTAGTACCGTTTCCATGCCGCATTATTTCCATTTCCGCCGGCCAGAATGTGAAGACAGAAATAAATCGTCATATACCGGACACAATCTTAATCCGTACAGAGGAAGATGAATCAGAATCCCTCCAGCTGCTTAAAAAACTTCATGAGGACAAGCCCCATATTCCCATCATCATGCTGCATCCTAAACCGGACTACCGGTTCGCCGTATCCGCCATAAAACATGGAGCCTATCATTTTCTCTGTGTTCCCCACGATTTTCAGGAACTGCCCGCCATCATTCACGGTCTGGCACGGTTGATCATAAAAAACAGCGTTTCCGGGGTGGGTGAATACTCCGAAGAGCTGAACCGCATCATCGGGGAATCACCATGCTGTCGGAGACTTAAGAAAGAAATCGTCACCGCAGCGGCCACCGAGATTCCCGTACTCATCCTGGGAGAAACCGGAACAGGAAAAGAGCTGGTAGCCCAGGCTCTTCACGACCTTTCTCCCCGAAATAGAAACGCTTTTATTCCCATCAACTGCGCATCCATTCCGAACGACCTGTTGGAAACAGAGCTGTTCGGATGTCGACGGGGCGCCTTTACCGGTGCGGTGGATCGCCCGGGGTTTTTCGAGAAAAGTCACGGGGGAACCCTCTTTCTCGATGAAATTGGAGACCTTCCTTTACCCTCACAGGCAAAACTCCTCCGGGCACTGGAAACCAAAACGGTGACACCTCTGGGATCCACCGATATCATTCCCGCCAACCCCCGGTTCATCTCCGCCACCAACGAAACCTTAGAGAAAAAGCTGAAGGATAATCAATTCCGTACCGATCTGCTTTTCAGGATTAACACCATTGTGATTCATATTCCCCCCTTGCGGAAACGAAAAGAAGACATTCCCCTTTTGGCCGACTATTTTCTGCAGAAAATGGCCAACCCATATAGAGATAAAAAAATATCTATTAATGCTTTGGAGAAACTCTACACCCACCATTGGCCGGGGAATATAAGGGAACTGGGAAATACCGTGGAGAGGGCGGCCGTCTCATGCGATGGCCCTGTCATCAGGCCCCATCACATCAGCTTTTTCAATTTATAACTCTGATACCGTAGCAGTCCAGAACCGGTACGGCCCGGCCGTCATAATCCGCCACACCCAGAAGTTTTCCGGCCAAAAGAACATCACTGTTAAGCGGTACTTCATCGGGATGGGGATTTCTCGTCCTTCCTGCGGGAACGTAATTGACAAATTCCTGGCCCGAAAGAATGGCCATCACCGAATACATCCTGACCTCTTCCAGACCGATCCATCTGCCGGAAATGATAACCAGTTCCGCCTGATAGTTCTCTCCATCGTTGACCGAAACCTGCCGGGTCTCTACGACACCGCGAAGAATTAAAATCTTGTCGGCCACCGCTTCAAGGGCTCCGGGCCGGTCGACCATCTCACTCAATTCCTCAAGAGTCACATCAAAGTTCGTCAGGGAATTCCACTCTTCCCGGGTCTGGCCGACCAGAAGACCTGCGGCGAGGAAAATAAACATGCTTGCCAAAAGGATGATTTTTTTCATACCCCAAGTGTAGAACCAAATAGAGCAAAGGTCAATTGTTGAGTCAGGAGAAATTGCCAGGATAAAAGAAGCGCCAACCAAGCAATCTGCGGCACAGGAACAGACCGCTTACCGCTGCTACCTTCCGGTCCTGACGGGGTTGGGCGGTTGCCCCTTGCGCAGCGCCCGGCTGGCGCAAAAAAAGCGGAGAGAGAGGGATTCGAACCCTCGGTACCCGGTTAGGGCACACACGCTTTCCAAGCGTGCTCCTTCGGCCTCTCGGACATCTCTCCAATAAGAACAATTTCAGCGGAGAGAGAGGGATTCGAACCCTCGGTACAGCAAGCTGTACAACGGCTTTCGAGGCCGCCCGATTCAACCGCTCTCGCATCTCTCCAAAAAATCCACAGCCTCACCGGCGGTGAAAGTTGCGTACCCAAGAGGATTCGAACCTCCGACCTTTAGATCCGCAATCTAATGCTCTATCCAGCTGAGCTATGGGTACAAAGGGCTCCGAAAAACGGAGCCGTTTATATAAAGATTTCTTAGGGATGGTGATCAGCAACAGAGGAAAAGCACCCTAAGAAATATTTGCGGAGAGGGAGGGATTCGAACCCTCGGTACCGTTGCCAGTACAACTCCTTAGCAGGGAGCCCGATTCAGCCGCTCTCGCACCTCTCCAACGATCCAGATTCAAACACCTTTTTCTCATAACCCGGTAGACCTTCGCAAAGATCCCGATGTAACAAGTCAATCAGAGAAAAAGGCCCGGAGTATGAGTCTTGGCTTATAAGACTAATATTCCGGAGAAGGTGGGATTCGAACCCACGGAACCTTGCGGCTCAACGGTTTTCAAGACCGCCTCCTTCGACCACTCGGACACCTCTCCTCAACAGGTGCCTCAATATATCGATTACCAGGCCCTTTGTCAATACACCGCCCGGTTTCACAGAAATTCCAATTTTGATGAAGATATTGCCTAAGTAAAACAAAGATTCTCGAGGATAGGCACCTGCGCTCAGAGAAAATCGCGCAGGCACCCATCCTCTACATCTTCGTTTTACCAAATAATAGAAGCCCTTCATCAAAATTGGATTTAATGACCGGTGGATGATTTGACAAAGTCAAATCATCTTGGAGTAATTTGCCATGCAAATTACTCCCATTGGCGGTTTTTTTAAGGTAATTTTTGATCCAACAGACCGGTTGGATCAAAAATTCTCTATATTCTCATCACCATTCAGAATTACTAATTCATATTTGCTGTATAAAACGCCAAAACTCGAATTTCTGCCGGTTTCCGCTTACTCAATAATCTCCAGTATCCTCTCCAGATCCTCCATGGAAAAATAGGCGATCTCGATGGACCCCTTATGGTTATTTCCCTTGATACGGACCTTGGTCCCGAAGGTATTAATGAACTTTTGTTCAATGTGCTGAAGTTCCGGCGTCTGAGGGGCACGCAGGGGGGGGTCTTTTTTCAAGGAAGAGCGCTTGCCCTTGGCCAGTTCGGAAGCCATACGCTCCGCCTCCCGGACCGATACATCCCCATGAATGATTCGCGAATGGAGAATTTTCTGATCCGCCGGATTATCCAGGGAAAGAATGGCCCGGGCATGGCCCGACGTAATATGACCTTCTGCCAGACTTCGCTGCATTTCTTCATCCAGGCGAAGAAGCCTCAGGGCATTGGCGACGGTGGACCGTTTCTTCCCCACCTTCTTCGCCACATCCTCCTGCGAGAGGGTTGCTCCCTCCATGATGGCTTTGTAGGCCTGGGCTTCTTCCAGGGGATTTAGATCTTCCCTCTGGATATTCTCGATGAGGGCAACCTCCAGCCGGTCTTCATCGGTCATCTGGCGAACGAGAACGGGAATTTTTTTAAGCTCCGCCAACACCGAAGCCCGGTACCGCCGTTCCCCCGCAATGATGCGGTAATGGTCGCCGTCAATCTCCACCAGGATGGGCTGAAGAATTCCTTTTTCCCTGATGGAGTCGGCCAGCTCTGTCAGACTTTCCTGATCAAAACTTTTCCGGGGCTGGCCGTGGTTGGGAACAACAAGTTCAACGGGGACCATTCTGACCGTGTCATCCGTTCCGGTCATTACCGAAGAGCCCTGATATTCGTTCCCCCTTTCTGCCGGCTCTCCGCCGAAGAGGGCATCTATCCCTTTTCCCAGGGCTGCTTTTTTAGACACGCTCCAATACCTCTTTCGATAGATTTTCGTAACTTAACGCCCCGATACAGGTGGGATCGTATTCACTGATGGGCAGCGCGTGGGACGGAGCTTCCGAGAGCCGAATATTCCGGGGAATAACGGTGCGAAAAACCTTTTCTTTGAAGTAACCGGTAACCTGCCGTACCACCTCATGGGCCAGTCTGGTCCGGCTGTCATACATGGTAAAAAGAATTCCGCCTACGGTAATATCAGGATTGAGTCCTGACTGAACCTTCTGGATTGTTTTCAATAAAAGAGAGAGCCCCTCCAGGGCATAGTATTCACACTGAAGGGGAATAATAATCTGATCCGCCGCGGCCAGACCGTTTAAGGTTAACAGGCCCAGGGAAGGGGGACAGTCAATAAATAGAAAATCCCAGTCATTTTTAATGGGGGAAAGGGTCTTTTTTAAAAAAAACTCCCGGTCCTTATATTCAACCAACTCTATATTGGCGCCGGTTAAATTGATATTGGAAGGTATGATAGCGAGGTTGGGAATGGCGGTCTTCTGGATGACATCCCGGACTTCGGCCTTGCCGGTGATGGCATCGTAAATGCCCGGCTTCTCTTTATCGGCCCCGACGCTGCTGGATAGATTCCCTTGAGAATCAAAATCCACAAGGAGAACTGTTTTTCCCGCCTTGGCTAAATAGGCTCCCAGATTTGCGGTGGTGGTAGTTTTTCCCACCCCCCCCTTTTGATTCGCAAAAACTATTGATTTCCCCATAATCCCGGTATTATACCGAAGAAAAACAATTATGTCATTCTCTAACTCCAGTCATTGACGATCTAGGGCGTCTCTTTGTACTATGGCAGGACTGTTATTCGTAAGGAGATTACCTATGGTAGAAGCAATCAAAAATGCCATCCAAGATATCCGCCCCAGTTTGCAGGCAGACGGCGGGGATATAGAGTTTATCGGTGTTGACGAAGGGGGCAAAGTGACCGTTCGCCTCATGGGGGCTTGTAACGGCTGTCCCATGGCAACCCAGACCCTTAAACAGGGGGTTGAGCGCTATCTTAAGGACAAAGTCCCGGGAGTTACCGAAGTCGTTAATGGCTGACTTTCACTTTTAAGCCGCCCGAGGGCGGCTTTTTTTTTAATTTGTAAAAAACCTTTAGTGTGATAGACTTATTTAAGTTATTTAAGATAGTTTTAGTAAACGTAAACTTTAAAAGTGCCGTTAATAGTAGAGACAGAGCGTCTTCTTTAACTGGAAGAAAAGCCGTTTAAACCCTTGCCCGTGTGAGTGAATGCCTATGAATCGGTCGCAAAATGAGAACGATAAATTTCGTGAGTTTCTCCAGGATCTGCCAAAAACAGAAATTCATCTGCATTTGGAGGGCTTGGCCAGTGTCAATACGATCTGGAGTTTGATTCAGGAAAATAAACTTCACTATGAAGGTATAAACAAAATTGAAGATTTGAAAAACAGGTTTCAGATTGAAAGCCTGGATGAGTTTTTAACCCTGTTTATTAATGTTATCCAAAACAGTTTTCAAAAAGAAGATGACCTTAA